>ERZ808240.4475-NODE-4475-length-12321-cov-4.847465_pt1 | contig 12321 bp, 9 predicted proteins | sample MGYA00521084_ERZ808240 | MGnify/ENA primary metagenome ERZ808240 (study PRJEB31516, sample SAMN03275571) | gut metagenome | biome: mammalia-associated habitat; material: feces | host: Papio cynocephalus | place: Kenya | collected 2012-08-06 ... | reverse complement strand
GGTCTCGGTGTCAGCGGTGACAGTAGTGGCTGCCACGGTCTCGCCGGTCTTATAGATGAACTTCACGCTACCGGACGCGTCCTCAGACTTGCCGGCAAAGCTGGTGTAGTCCTCCAGACGGTTGGTCATCTCGTCCAGAACGGTCTTGAGGCCGTGGAGCTGATCCTCGTCCAAAGCGCCGGTCAGCTTGGAGATCCCCTCATCGTTGAACTGGTTCAGGCCATCGTTCAGCTGGACAGTGCCATCGCTGAGCTGGCCCGCACCGGTGTTCAGGGTGTTCACGCCATCATACAGGGTCTTGGTACCGTCAGCCAGCTGGGCTGCGCCGTCCTTGGCGGAGTGGGCACCATCAGCAGCAGTTGCCACACCGTTGGTGTACTGGTTGACGCTGGACACAAAATACTGGATCTGGCTCAGGCTGGTCTTGAGGGCACGGACATCGGCCATATCCTGGCTGTTCTCAGCCTGATACTTCAGCTCGTCGTGGACGGTCTGCTTTGCGCTGTCCGTGGTCAGGTCGATCATGGCGCTGAACATGGAGGGGTCATAGCTCTGCATCAGCTTCAGAGCGGCTTCCAGATCGTGGTTGGTCTTGGTTGCGGAGAGGTACAGGGCGATATCCAGCTGGCTGTCCTTGAAGCTGGGTTCCTGCTCCCAGACGGTTCGTACCATCTTCTTGCGGGCAGCAGCCAGGGTCTTGTCGTTCATGGTCAGGATATTGTCGATGACGGATGCGTAGTTGTCCCAGGTCATATCCTCATCGATCAGGCCGCCCTCCTTCAGGGTCTTATTGGCGGATGCCAGAACGCCGTCGGCCACCTGCTGGGCACCGGCCTGCAGGGCGGCGTTGTTGGAGCTCAGGGTATCCAGACCATCGGTCAGCTGACCCAGACCATCATTCAGGGTGGAAGCGCCGCTGTTCAGCTGAGAAGCGCCATCCAGCAGGGCCAGCACACCGTTGGTCAGCTGAGAAGCACCATCCACCAGCTGGGAGGCACCATCCATCAGCTGATTCATGGCATCGTTCAACTGGTTGATGCCGTCGGTCAGGTCATTGATGCTGCTCAGGTCAAAGGCATCGGTGCCCAGTGCGTCAGCGCTGGTAGCGCAAGCCAGCATGACCTGGGGAGCAGCCAGGTTTTCCACATCGGCTTCCACGGTGACGCTGTCCTGCAGGTAATCCTCCACGGTGGACAGGTCATCGGGCAGCAGGCCGCTCAGAGAATCCTTCACGCCGGGCAGGCAGACGAAGGCGGCCACGCTGCTCTTGGCGGCGGATTCCAGCATACCATGCTCCGCGTTCAGGTTGGTGGCATCCTGACCAAAGATCACGCCCACAGCGGTGATGAGCGGGGTGACGATGGTGCGCTCCTTGCCATTGACATTCACGGTACCGGTCTCATTGTTGGTCAGGTCGATCTTAACGGTCAAGTGGCCGCTCTTGCCGATCAGGTTCTCAAGGCTGTCGGTCACGCCGTCCAGCGTGTAGGTCACGTTTGCGGTAATGGGCAGGGCCTTATCGGTATTGCCCTTGTAATAAACATCGGTGTCGTCGGTATTCCAGACCAGCTTCTGACCGTCCTGGGTGAACTCGGCATCGCTCTCGGTGTTCTGGATATCGGTCAGGGTGCTCTCATCCGTGACATTGGACAAGCCGGAAGCGCTGTAAACATGCTCGCTGACGGTGGTGGACTTGATGGAGCCGTCGGCATTCATCACAGCGTAGACGGTCTCATCCTTGGAATAATCGGCCTTGGTGGCCGCAAAGGCGGGCAGGGTCATGCCTGCGGCGAGAGTCAGCGCCAGCGCCGCACTGGCGAAACGAAGCGATTTTTTCATGGTAGTTACTCCTTATCAGACTTCTTGGCGTTGGCGGATTCGGGGACCAGCCAGTTCAGGGTAGTGTGGCGGATGACCCAGTCCAGCAGCATCAGGGCGGCGGGCAGGACGATCAGGATGACAGCCATACTGATCAGAGCGCCGCGGGAGATCAGCAGGCAGATGCTCTGCAGCAGCTCCATCTTACTGATGGCCGCCACGCCGACGGTAGCGGCGAAGAAGGTCAGACCACTGGTCAGGATGGACTGGCTGCAATGCTCCAGCGACTGCTGGGCAGCCTCCTGCGGGGTACGGCCATAGCTGCGCTCCTCGTGATAACGGGTGGTCATCAGGATGGAGTAGTCCACGGTCGCGCCCAACTGAATGGTGCCGATGACGATGCTGGCAATAAAGGGCAGCTGGGTACCGGTGAAGTACGGGATGCCCATATTGATAGAGATAGCGGCCTCAATGCTGGCCACCAGCAGAACAGGGATGGACAGGCTCCGGAAGGAGATCAGGATGATGACGGCAACAGCCATGATAGACCAGACGTTGACGTTCTGGAAGTCCACGTCGGCGACCTCGATCAGGTCTTTGGTCATGGCACCCTCGCCGGTGATGACACCGTTGGGGTCAACCGCCTTGATCAGATCATTCATCTCGGTCAGCTGGTTGTTGATGGCATCGGTACCAGTCTTATAGGAGCTGTTGGCCAGAATGAGCTTGTGGCCGCCGGACTGCAGGATCTCGGTGACGCTGTCGGGCAGCAGCTCGGTCTGGAAACCGGGGCCGGTGATGGAATCCAGGCTCACCACCTGGGTGATACCGTCCACATCGCTCAGCTCATCGCAGAGGTCGGACACCTGCGTTGCGGTCAGGTTTTCATCCACCAGAATAAAGTGGGAGGTGGTCATACCGAAATCCTCACCCAGCTTGTTGGTGCCAACGATGCCGGTCAGATCCTGAGGCAGGGAATCAAACAGGGTGTAGTAGACCTCTGTCTTCTGCTGAGCCACCACAAAGGGAACCAGCAGTACCAGGAAGATGACCACGATGGGCACCGAGTGCTTGGAGACGAAATAGCTGAGCTTGGTCAGCTTTGGGACGATGGTGCGGTGCTTATACTTTTCGACCTGCTTATCAAAGGTCAGGATCAGGGCAGGCAGGATGACAACGGTGCAGATAACGCCCAGCGCCACGCCCTTTGCCATGACGATACCAATATCGCGGCCCAGCGTCAGGCGCATGGCGCACAGTGCCAGGAAGCCCGCAATGGTGGTCAGGGAGGAAGCGGAGATGGAGGTCATGGTCTTGCAGATGGCGGTCACCATGGCTTCCTCATTGGAGGAACGGAGTTCCTTTTCCTCCTGATAACGATGGAGCAGGAAGATGGAGAAGTCCATCGTAACGCCCAGCTGCAACACCGTGGACAAGGCCTCGGTGATGTAACTGATCTGGCCCAGGAAGATGTTGGTGCCGAAGTTGTACACGATGGGGAACAGCAGACCCAGCATGAACAGCACGGGCGTAATGGTGCTTTCCAGCGAGAGGAACAGCACCAGCATGCTGGCACCCACGGCGCACAGGATGTACAGCGGCATTTCCTCATTGATCAGTGCCTTGGTATCCTGCAGGATGACGCTCATGCCGCCGAAGTAGCAGTCATGGCGCAGCACCTTTTTGATCTGTTTGACGGCGTTCATCGTCTCGTCGCTGGCGCTGGGGCCATCGAACCGGACGATGAGCATCGTGGAATCGTTTTTGCCGAACATGAACTGCTGGACGGATGCCGGCAGCATCTCGGTGGGGATGCTGGGGTCGATGACATCACTGAGCCAGAAGGTCTGGGTGACACCGGGCACTGCCTCGATGTCCTTCTTCATGGCGATCAGTTCATTGGTGGGCAGGCCCTCCACCGTGATCATGCCGGTGGATGCCAGATGGAAGTCGTCCTCAAGGGCTACCTCGCCGATCATGGAGTCGAGCTCCTGCGGCAGATAGGTAAGGACGTCGTAATTGATGCGGGTGGCAACCGCGCCGATTGCGGAAGGGATCAACAGCAGGATAGCCACTGTCAAGATCAGCTTGCGCAGACGCACGATGCCCTGTGCGATCTTTTTCATTGGAACCCTCCATAAGAAAGTTGATGGTTTCGGTTTCAAAAATGACTCACGGTCACTTCTGAGCAAGCACTATTATAACCGCCCAGCGCAAACTGTCAAGGCAAAAAATGACCAAAAGTCAGTTTTCTTATCACCGGGCGGAAATTGTATAACTTGTCCGGGCTCTTTGTCTCTTGCACTCTCCCCTTCTCCCTGCTAAAATATTGTTTGCACGACAAAACAACGTCAGAAAAGAGGATGCAGCAAGCCATGAGCACCGTGGAAGGGAAAAAACAGGAAAAGCGCCGCGCGCTTCTGGATGCAGCTTACGAGCTGTTTCTGGAGCGGGGCACCGCCAAGACCAGCGTGGAGGATATCACCAGCCGCGCCAAGGTGGGCAAAGGCACCTTCTACCTCTATTTTTCTGATAAGGGTGCTGTGACCCAGGCCCTGCTGGCCCGGGTGAGCTACCAACTGCTGGACAGCGCCTGCGCCGCCGCAGAGCTGCACGCGGATGAGCTGCCCCGTTTTGCCGACCAGATGATCTTCGTCATTGACCACATCATCGAGGCCCTGCGCAAGGACGCGCTGATGCTCAAATTCCTTGAGCGCAGCTTTGTCTGGCCCGGGCTGGATCAGATCGAAGCCAGCGGCGAGGCCGAGCCCCTGATGCGCAAGGTACTCAAAACCGTGATGAGCAGCCCTGAGATGGCGGGCCGTACCGAGCGGGAGATCTACCAGCGCATCACCGCTCTGGGCAGCATGTGCATGTCTGTCTGCTACACCTCCGTGCTGGAGGGCAAGCCCGACAGCATTGACGATATGAAGCCCGTCCTCTACGATATCATCCGCAAGGCTCTCTGAATGGTGTTCCCCCTGCCCCGCGGCACCCCTGCCGTTGGCAGGCTTTTCTCCCCGGTTTCCAATAGGAAATTACAAAAAGAAGGACTTTTTTCAAAAAAGCCCTTGCATTTGCGGGAATGTTATGGTATTATATTCAAGTCGATATGGCATCTGGACGGTTAGCTCAGCTGGTAGAGCATCTGCTTGACGTGCAGGAGGTCACAGGTTCGAGTCCTGTACCGTCCACCATACAGTTCGTACCCGAACCTGATTCTTTATGAGAAGGGGTTCGGGTACATTTTTGTTTATAGATATCCTCCGCTCATTCTGCCAGCCTTCTCAGAAAGGAAGATACACGATGAATTATCGTATTGCGACCATTGCGGACTGTGATGAATTGACCCAGCTTCGGATGGCAATGCGCAAGGAACTGGACAAAGAATTTCAAGAAGAACCCCTTTTGACCCTCACAAGAAGCTTCTTTCAGCGAAACATTCCGAATGGAAATCATGTGGCCTTTGTTTGTGAAGATAAGGGACAACTGGTTGCTGATGTAGGCTTGACCCTGTTTGAAATGATGCCGACCACAAAATCACCAAACGGCAAAGTTGCAAGACTGATGAATATGTATGTAGCTCCTCCATATCGCCGAAGAGGAATCGCTCAAAAGCTGTTGGAAATTTCGGTGAAGTATGCCAAAGAAATCGGCTGCTCCAGAATGATGCTGAATCCTTCCGAAATGGGAAAACCACTTTATCTGAACTTTGGTTTTCAGGCGATGGATAACGAGTATGAGTTCTATTTGAAGTGAATCCAACTGCCGTCATAAGCAGGTTTTGGAGCAGTACGCCCCAACAAGAACCATCAACTTCGGTTGGTGGTTCTTTTGTTTTATCTGGCACTTTGCAGGGTGGTATAATATCCTTGACTGAGCAAATTTATGCTTTATCTTCTTTTCTGCGCAGTATCTGCGTGGAAGTGTACGACGTTTTGAGGTGACCCCGGATATCCCGATCGAGCCCGAGCGACTGGAACGCCTGACACAGGCTGTCCAGTTCCTATTGAACGCCATTCTTGTATGATTTTCATACAAAAGCCCCCTTTGACCCCCCAAAATCGGTAAAGTTTTGGCAAAGATTTCATTTTTACTGTTTTCAAGAAAACATTGAGCTTCTCCTGCGCGTCCCGTCAAATTTATATAAATCCGCAATATTTTTCACACATTTTCGTATAAAATCTCGCTATCGTCTCTCCTGTTTTTTCGGCGAAATCACATGGCGATGTGATTTCGTGCAAAACATGCCGCCAAATTTTCTAATTTTGGCTATTTATTTTGAAGCGCTGTGGTGATATATAATTTTTGTCAGATCATTCCACGGGCAGCGGGCCCGTTCATTGGATGCGGCCCATCAAAACGTGGAGATGACAAAATTTTACAGAGCAGGTGATTGGTGTGTTTTGGTATCATTGTGTCATGGAACAGCTTCACAGCCCGGAGTGCGGCGTGTACACGTCGTTTGGGATCGCGGCCTATTTCGCGTCCAGCGGGCATCACCGAAAACTGCAGTTTATCCCGGATATCTCCACCGACCCGGCACGGGTCATCCACCTTGCGGACGAATGCACAGCCCTCCAGTTGGAACCCGCTCAGCTGCTGGACGTGGTAGAGGACTTGCTGGCCGAGTGACAATTTTTCCCAAAAAAACTCCTTCTGCCCTGGCAGAGGGAGTTTTTTCTGTCACAAAGTTATGGTATACTGGTAAAAAAATACCGGAGGACATGACCATGGCTGAAACGAACCAGACCCAGCGGGAGGAAGAGCTGGCCCGCCGCGAGGCGCTGCTGGCTCAGCGGGAAGCCCAGCTGGAGAAGGAGCAGGCCGACTTCGCCGCCGCAAAGGCCCAGAACGAGGGCGGCAAAAAGACGCTGCTGAACAACAATGACCCCAACTTCGTCAACCCCAAGGAAAAAATTTACGATAAGTTCCCCCTCACTGTTCACCAGATGGATATTATCATCGGCATCCTGTTTGCCCTCATCATTCTGTTTCTGGTGCTGGGCATGACCCACACCAGCTTTTTCGGGCTGTTCGGCGGCTGATATTCCGATAAGATGATTGCATTTCACCCTCTGGATGCTTATAATTATACACAGCGTCCATCATTGTGGATGGGGCACTGAATTTTAAGAGATAGAGGGAATCCAAATTGACCATTTCACTGGACATGTACCAGACACTGGCCGCCGCTGTGCTGGCGCTGATGCTGGGCAAGTATCTGCGGGAGCGGGTGGCGGTGCTGGAAAAGTTCTGCATCCCGGCTCCCGTCGTTGGCGGCGTGCTGTTCGCCATTTTCACCTGTGTGTGCTATGTCACCGGCCTGGCCGAGTTCGCCTTTGACGACACCTTAAAAGAGGTGTGCATGGTGTTCTTTTTCACGTCAGTGGGCTTCCAGGCCAACCTGAAGGTCCTGAAAAGCGGCGGTACAGCCATGATCGGCTTTCTCGTGCTGGTCATTGCCCTGATCGTCAGCCAGAACTTTCTGGCGGTGGGGTTGGCGAAGCTGCTGGGCATCAATGCCATGGTGGGCCTGTGCACCGGCTCCATCCCCATGGTGGGCGGCCACGGTACCGCCGGTGCCTTTGGCCCCATACTGGAGGGCTTCGGCGTGAAGGGTGCAACTACTCTCTGCACGGCCGCCGCCACCTACGGCCTGATCGCGGGCAGCATGATGGGCGGGCCCATCGGCAAGTTCCTCATTGAAAAGCACCACCTGCTGGACACCATTGTTCCCGAGGACGACAGCCTCCTGGTGGAGGACGAGATAAAGCATGAGCGCCACACCAGCATGTACCCTTCCGCCGTGTTCCAGCTCATTCTGGCCATCGGCATCGGCACTCTGGTGTCTCACCTGCTCAGCCTGACCGGCATGACCTTCCCCATTTATATCGGCGCCATGATCTCCGCCGCCTGTATCCGCAACATTGGCGAGTACAGCAACCGGTATACCGTCCACATGGGTGAAATCAACGACATCGGCGGCATCAGCCTTTCGCTCTTCCTGGGCATGGCCATGATCACGCTCAAGCTCTGGGAGCTGGCCGACCTGGCCGGGCCGCTGGTCATCCTGCTGGCAGGCCAGACCCTGCTGATGATCCTCTACGTCCTGCTGGTGGTGTTCAACGTCATGGGCCGGGACTACGATGCCGCCGTTATCTGTGCCGGCATCTGCGGCTTCGGCATGGGTGCCACCCCAAACGCCATGGCCAACATGCAGGTCGTCTGCGACAAGTACGCTCCTTCCGTCAAGGCTTACCTGCTCATCCCGCTGGTGGGCAGTCTGTTTGCGGATTTCCTCAACAGCCTTGTCATCACGCTGTTTATCAATTTTGTGTAACGGAGAATCAGTATGTTCCATCCCAAATTGAAAATGTGGTTCAAGCAGTGGCTGTGGCATAAGCCCGACCCCTCCCACACTGAGGAAACAGTAGCCTTGCCAGAGTTCCACACCGGCAAGGTGCATCACACCGAGGCGCACGCCCCGCAGGAGGAGCCCATCCACTACGACAATGTTGCTATCCCCGAGGTGCATCTTCCTCACAAAAACAAATAAGCAACGCAGAAGCGCCCCATCCGATAAAGGATGAGGCGCTCCTGCGGTTTATTGGGAATATTCGGGAATGGTTTGGTTCGATGGATGAACCCCCCAGTCGCCTGCGGCGACAGCCCCCCTAATAGTGGGGCCCTTGGCATTGCGTAAAGCTTCACGGTTTTGCCAAGGCCGCCCCTACTAGGGGCGGTGGCATCCCGTAGGGATGACGGTGGGGTTTCATACGTTTTACTGAGCGTTAGCAGTTTCCTGCTGCTCCTTAATCGCATTCAGCGCGGCGAACTTACCCACACCCTTCTCGGGGTGGAAGGTGCCGTCCTCCTCGTTCTCCATCAGGCCGTTGGCAACGACCCACTGCTGGGCCTGCTCGGTCTCGGAGAGAGCGGTGCCATCAGCGGCCACGACCTCGGGCTTGCCAGCGTTCTGCCACAGCATCACGGCAAGGGCTTCCTTGGTCTCGGGGATGGCCGTGCCCTCGGGCAGGATGTCACGGGCGTAAATATCAGCGGCGATATTGTAGCCCTGCCATGCGATCACTGCACCGCCAACGGCCACAGTGCCAATCACAGCGGCAGTGCCAAGAACATTGGAGCCGTCATCTTCAATAGAGATATCCTTTGTCATAGCTTCAACCGTTACGCCTTCCTCAGGCATGGTAAACTCAATCGTTTTGTTGTTTGGGTTAATTGCATTCAGGATCTCGCTGGAACTGATCGTCCACTGGTCGAAAGTCTGAGCATCAGAAAGGGTGCTTTCATCAAAGGTAACAACAACTTTTGCTCCTTCCGGCACATCGGCTGGGTTTTCCTCAACAACCTTGTCGTCAACGGTAAAGGTGCCGCCCTTCACGGTCAGCTGATGGTCTTTGACCCATTTTGCAGTAATGGCAGTATCCTTAGTGACAGGTGTGCCGAAATCAAATTCGTCACCGTTCTCATCGTACCAACCGAGGAAGGTATAGCCCTCAGCGCTCGGAGTTGCAGGCTCTTTAATCTGTGCAGGGTAAGTAGCAGTGGTTTCAGTATTTTCGCCACCGAGGCCATTATAATTGATTTTTACAGTAACCTGAGAAACAATACTTGCATCACCTGTTTTGCCACTCAATACACCGGCCAATGCAGGCTCACAATAGATTTTTGCATAGCAGGTATTAAAAACCTTGTTGCCGACGGTTGTCAATTTACTGTTCGGAGCAAAGGTGATGGTTTCCAGACTAATGCCATAGACAAAAGCACTGTTACCGATTTCTGTTACGCCAGCAGGAATCGTGATATTTTTCAACGCAGCACAATAGCCAAAAGCTCCCTTACTGATAGTGGTCATCTTGGAGCTCGTCGAGATGGTCACATTCTTTAATGCATGGCAATCAAAAAACGCATTTTCGCCGATCACTTTCACGCTGTCTGGAATAACAATATCCGTAAAATTATAACAGTAATGGAACGCATCGTTTCCGATGGATTGTAAGTTATCCGCATTGCTAAGATCGATGGTTTCCAGACTGGTGCAAGACCGAAAAGCTGAATCGCCAATACTTACTACGCTAGCAGGAAGGGCAATCGTATAAAAACGATCACAGCCCTGAAAGGCATATGCTCCAACGGTAGTCACACCATCTTCAATCACGATTCTGCGAATCTGTTTGTTTGCCCAAAACCATGGCGATTGACCATTCGCAGAATAATCAGTCATTGCACCCTTACCAGAAATCGTTAGTGTATAATCACCATTGTTATCCTCGGTCAGTGCCCAATTAACATTATCGCCGCAGGTACCTGTTGTAGCATTGTCTGCCGCAAATGCCGACAGCGGCAGTATTGCAACCATCATGCAAACCGCAATCAATAAACTTACCAATTGTCTGGGTTTCATCAGAATTTCCTCCTTTACAAAAATAACCCCAATACTCTGCACCCATCCAAAGCAAAAAGCGCCATACCGGCCATCTGACTGATATGACGCTCTGGATTGCGTATCGCAAAAAGTGCAGCTGGCTGCCCGTTCCGGGCCCTTTAGCTTTGCGTCGCAGCCTTCCGACTGGTTTGCCGATTCTTCTGTTTTGATAGGGTGCTCTTCGCCCCCTATCATACCCCTCCCCCCTATGAAAAATCAAGGGCTCTTATTGAAGTTTGTGAATACTCACAATTTCGGGGGTGTTTTTAGGACGATTTGACGGGAAAGAACCCCCCAGTCACGCTCCGCGTGCCAGCCCCCGCTTAATAGGGGGGCCCTTGGCATGGCGGTAAAGCTTTCCCGTTTTGCCAAGGGCTCCACTACTAGGGGAGCTGGCAAAGCCGTAGGCTTTGACGGAAGGATTAAATTCAAAAAGCGGCCTGCCAACCTTGACAAGCCGCTGAAAATTGACTATACTACAAATAGAAAAGGCGCTGTCCTATATCGGCCAGCTTCCCTTCCCGCGAATCAAATCAAAAAAGATTGACTGTTAGTTTGGTAGACTGAGGCAGTCAATCTTTTTTGCTATCATCGTTTTTCTTCTGCGAAATCTTGTCCATAACCTCAAGGGTCAATCGGGCAACGTCAACCATCAAGCTCAGCAAGCCGAGAATGAAAGTGAGCAGAGCCAGGGTTTCCAGCAGATTCATTCGACATCCCTCCCTTCGCCCGCAGGCTCCGGGAAGTTTCCTTCAAAAAAGTTCCGTTCCCGGAGTTCCCGCTTCATTCCATGTAATAGGATTCAGCGATTCGGGTAGGAAAGCATGACCACCAATGATACAGGCAGCACCTTTACCATCATTTCTGACGGCAATATCAGTATAACAGAAAATTCAGCAAAACACAATCTAGACACGCCAAAAGCGGCCTGCTCCGGGGATTTCTCCCAGGGCAGGCCGCTTGGTTTATGCGATTCGATTCAGCTCGTTACAGCAGGATATATTTGAGGATGAACAGAACGGTCAGCACATACATCAGGGGGCTGATCTTCTTCTCCTTAGCCTTGCCGGTGATGAGATTCAGCAGAGTCCAGGAGATGACACCGATGGCAATGCCCTCAGAGATGCTGTATGCGGTGGGCATCGCCAGGATGGTCAGGAAGGCAGGGATGCCCTCGGCGGGGTCGTCGAACTCGATCTTCAGGGCGGAGCCCATCATGTAGAAGCCGACGATAATCAGAGCCGGAGCGGTTGCAAAGCTGGGGATGGTCAGGAACAGGGGGCTGAACACGACAGCCAGCAGGAACAGCACACCGGTGGTCATAGAGGTCAGACCGGTGCGGCCGCCCTCGGTAACGCCGGAAGCGCTCTCGACAAAGGTGGTAGTGGTGGAAGTGCCCAGCACGGCACCGGCGCAGGTGGCGATGGAGTCCGCCATCAAAGCGCCCTTGATGTTGGGCAGCTTGCCATTCTCGTCCAGCATGTCGGCCTTGGAGGCAACACCGATCAGGGTGCCCAGGGTATCGAACAGGTCAACGAAGAGGAAGGAGAACATGACGGCAAAGAAGTTCAGGATGCCCACGCCGGTGAAATCGGTCTTGAACACCTGGCCAAAGGTCTTGCCCAGAGCGGAGAAGTCAAAGCTGATGAAGCTGGTGGGGATGACACTGTACATGCCCGCGTCCGCATTGGGGATGTAAATGCCGGTCAGCTCGCAAAGGATACCCAGCACCCAGGTGATGAGGATGCCGTACAGGATGCCGCCCTTGACCTTCTTGACCAGCAGGATGGCGGTGATGAGCACACCGATCAGGGCCAGGATCGCGCCCACGCCGATGCTGTGGAAGGTCTCGCCCTTGAAGTGCTGGTAGGTGACGAGGGTGGAATCACTGTTGACGATCAGCTTTGCGTTCTGCAGACCGACAAAGGCGACAAACAGGCCGATGCCAACGCTGACAGCGCTCTTCAGGGTCATGGGGATGGCGTTGAAGATGGCCTCGCGCACATTGGTCAGGCTCAGCACGATGAAGATGATGCCCTCCACAAAGACAGCCA
>ERZ808240.4474-NODE-4474-length-12327-cov-3.541232_pt1 | contig 12327 bp, 7 predicted proteins | sample MGYA00521084_ERZ808240 | MGnify/ENA primary metagenome ERZ808240 (study PRJEB31516, sample SAMN03275571) | gut metagenome | biome: mammalia-associated habitat; material: feces | host: Papio cynocephalus | place: Kenya | collected 2012-08-06 ... | reverse complement strand
TTTTCATCTATCTTTTGACCCTCGGCTCTAAGAATGTCATATGTCTGCTTCCGTATCTCTTCATTCATCAATCGGGCTTGTTTAAGAACCTGCTGCTTATTAAAATCTATCTTGTAGAATGAGCTCAACTTTTGCCATATGGCATACTCTTTAGGTGAAGTTACATTCTTAACCCATACAGGTATCTTTTCATTTTCGGCAGAACAAATAACGCAAGAAAGGAATAACCAAACAAATAAAATACGTGTCTTCATATTATGAGCGTTGTATATATACTCAATATGTTTATTGGTTTTTATTTTTAGTTTTACATCGCAAATGTACGAATGAATAATGATGCGACAAAATATTTTGAGGAAAATAAATAATGAAAGAGGCGTTTTTTGTGTTAATGATATGAGGAGAAAACGCAAGTTTCTATGCTGCGTGGCTTTCCTCTCGCTGATTTTTCGTAAGTTTGCACCGATATTTATTCACCAATACAGAGATATAGGCTGATGAATTATGGATTTGTAAGAGTGGCGACGGCCGTTCCTTCTGTGAAAGTTGCCAATTGTGAGTACAACATCTCACAAATGGAAGAGCTGATAATCCAGGCTTGTGAAAGCCACGCAGAGGTAATCTGCTTCCCTGAGCTGTCAGTGACATCGTATACGTGTCAGGATTTGTTTCACCAGGAATTGCTTTTGGAAGAGGCCGAGTTGGCTTTTATGAAGCTTGTCGATGCCACCCGTTCAATGAATATCATCGTGATAGTCGGGTTGCCGATCAGTTTTGGCGGAGTGCTTTATAACTGTGCCGCCGTGTTCTTCAAAGGGAAGATACTGGGTTATGTCCCTAAGAGCTACCTTCCCAATTATCAGGAGTTTTATGAAAAGCGTTGGTTCTCCTCTGCCTTGGATTTGCCTAATTCCACGATCTATTATGCAGGCCAATCGGCTCGCATAGGGTGTCATCTGCTTTTCAAGACCGGCTCGTTTACGTTTGGGATTGAGCTTTGTGAAGACTTGTGGGCAACGGTTCCTCCCAGCAGCAATCAGTCGTTGCATGGTGCAGAGATAATCTTCAACCTAAGTGCCGACAATGATGGGATAGGCAAACACGAATATCTTAAAGGGCTTATCAGCCAGCAGAGTGCCCGTTGTCTGTGTGGTTATGTCTATTCGGGCTGCGGCTTTGGCGAAAGTACTCAGGATATTGTGTTCAGCGGAAAAGGCTTCATCTATGAAGAGGGGGTGCTGTTGGCTGAGGCGCGTCGCTTCAGTATGGAGCCTCAATTGACGGTGAGTGAGATAGACGTAGAGAAACTTCGTCACGAACGTCGCCTCAATACGACGTTTGCAACAAGTGCAAGCCGTGATGCCGGCAACCAGTCGTATGAGATCATCGACAGTCATGCCATTTTCGATTATACCGGTTTTGAACTGAGCCGAAGCATCGATGCTCATCCCTTTGTGCCCTGTGGCGCAGCCTTGGACGAGCGTTGTGAAGAGATCATTAGCATACAGGTAGAAGGCTTGTCCAAGCGTTTGCTCCATACCAAGGCTCAGACAGCTGTCATCGGCATCAGCGGAGGTCTGGACTCCACGCTGGCTTTGCTGGTCTGTGTGCGTGCCTTCGACCGGTTGGGCATGAGCAGGAAAGGCATTGTAGGTATCACAATGCCAGGGTTCGGAACCACTACACGTACCTATACCAATGCCACCAATCTGATGAAGTTTTTGGGCACAAGCATCCGCGAAATAGCCATTGCCGATGCCTGCATACAGCATTTCAAGGACTTGGGCATTGATTCCTCGGTGCACGATGTCACTTATGAAAACAGTCAGGCCCGCGAGCGTACACAGATATTGATGGATGCTGCCAACCAGATGAACGGCATCGTGGTGGGCACGGGCGACCTGAGCGAACTGGCTTTGGGCTGGGCCACATACAACGGAGACCACATGAGCATGTACGGAGTCAATGTTTCCGTACCTAAAACTCTGGTACGTCATCTTGTCGTTTGGTTTGCAAGTCACATCGACGACCGCAACTGCAGCACCACTTTGCTGGACATTGCAGACACTCCCATCAGCCCGGAGCTGCTCCCGGCCGATGCTTCTGACAACATTGCACAAAAGACAGAAGACCTTGTGGGCCCTTACGAGCTGCACGACTTTTTCCTGTATTATTTTCTGCGGTTCGGCTTTTCTCCGGCCAAGATTTACTTTATGGCATGCCGGGCCTTCGATAATTATGATGCCGATACCGTGAAGCACTGGCTGCAAGTCTTCCTTCGTCGCTTCTTCAGCCAGCAGTTCAAGCGCAGTTGTCTGCCCGACGGCCCCAAAGTGGGCAGCTGCTCGTTGAGTCCGAGAGGTGATTGGCGCATGCCGAGTGATGCCGATTCGTCGGGTTGGCTCAGCAGGTGTGACGATTTGTAAAGCCTCATACATCATGAAACAGATAATAACTTGCATTGCCTTGCTGCTGTTGCTGGCCTGTCCCTCCGTGACACATGCAAAATCGGATGGCGACATCTTCGCAAAAGTTGTGGCACCCGACAGCGGACGATTGTATAAGGGCGACAGTACAGTTGTGTCGATTTACGTCTATTCAAGGTCTCCCATCAGCAGCATAGATATAGAAGACAAGCGTCTGCACATAGCCGGATGTGAGGTAAGGAAGCTTTATGCCCGCAAACGCCAATCCGTTACACGCATCAATGGGCAGACTTATTATACAGTGCTTGGAGCCTTGTATTCCGTGGCGTCCGACAAGAAAGGAAAGATTCATTTTCCGCAGCTGTCGCTCACGGCCAACCTGCTTGTCGAGCAGGAAGACGAGAGGGAGCGTAGGGCAGACCCGTTCTTCGGACCCTTCGATGACTTTTTCAGGCAGCCGTCCTATAAGAAAGTGAGAAGGTCAATCCGTACACCTCTTTACAAGATGGAAGTAGTGGATGCACCCCGCAAGACCATGCGCGAGCTGCAGCGAAGCGGCAAGACGATAATATAGAAAAGTGATAATAAGATATGATGACAATGGAACTTGAAAAAGGACTCAAGGGCGAAGCAACGCTCGTTGTGTCGTCCAAGGACACGGCACTGTCGATGGGTTCGGGCGATATGCCGGTGCTGGCCACTCCGGCCATGCTGGCCCTGATGGAGCATGCCGCCATGACAGCCGTAGCAGGTGCTTTGCCCGAAGGCAGTACCACGGTGGGCGGCTATATCGAAAGCAGCCACCTGCGGCCTAGCAAGATAGGCAGCACAGTTGTTGCCAAGGCTGTTCTGACCGAGACGGATGGCAGGAAACTCACTTTCACCATCGAGGCTTACGATGGTGAAACCTTGATAGGGTCGGGAAAGCATCTGCGCTTCGTTGTAGACAGAAAGCGGTTTTTGGAAAAACTGTAGCAAGAAAATACATTACATTAACAGATAATCAGATATGAGTGACGGACACTTTAACCGAAGCCTATTGCCGCGCACGGACTATCAAAGCGGATACCGTGCCGGCCAGGCTGCATCACGCAGACAGGCCGAGACTGTATTTCGGCATGTTGTGCAGACGGAGCTTTCCCATCTGTCTCCCGAAGAGCAGGAAGCAGTCTGTCGTGCGTTCAAGGAAGGTCTGAATCAATAAAACAAACAATCCCATGAAGAAAAACTTTTTAGTGGCCGTATTTGCCGGTGTCGGTCTGTTGGTCTCCAACCCCTTGCCGGCCAATGTCACCGGTGATGAAGCCGATGCGACCGGCTTCATCTTCAAGAAGAAAAAGGCAAAGACCGCGGCCAAGACCAAAGAAGCCCCCGGGCAGCCCGTGCAGCCCAAGGATGTGCAGGGGCCTGTCAACCCCTCCATACGTCAGATTGTGAGCAACAAGGAGAGCATGTTTCAGGTTTCCAAGGACAAGGACAATTGGTATTTCACTCTTCCCGATTCGCTTTTGGGACGTCTCATCCTGGCAGTGACACGTTTCACCTCAACTCCTGCGGGCTACGACCAATACGGAGGTGAGGAAGTGAGAGAGCAGACCGTATACTTCGAACTGTCTCCCGACGGTCGCAATCTATTCTTGAAGTCGGAAATTATCTATAGTCGTTCAGATACGCTCGATGCCATCAACAAGGCTGTAAACAGCAGCACTGCCAACCCCATCCTGCAATCGTTCAGGCTGGAAAGCGGTGCCCCCAAGGGTCACTATAAGATAAATGTGAGCAGCCTGTTACTGGGAGAAAACAGTTTTTCCCTTGACAAAGACACCCGTCGTGACATGGAGCTTGGCGGCATGATTGGCGGAGGAGCCTCCTACATCGAGAGCGTTCACAGCTATCCCATCAATACAGAGGTGAGAACGGTGCGTACCTATTCGGGCAATTCCGACAAGCTTCTTTCCTCGGCCATCGCTAATTCGATATCGATAGGCTTGAACACCTCGTTCCTGCTTCTGCCCAAGGAGCCCATGCGTGCCCGCATATACGACCCTCGTGTAGGCTATTTCACGGATGCCTATAACGTGTTCAGCGACAACGATCAAAAGATGACTGTCAAGCGTTTCATTACACGCTGGCGTCTCGAACCCAAGGACGAGGACATCGAGAAGATGAAGCGCGGCGAGCTGGTCGAGCCGAAAAAACAGATTGTCTACTACATAGATCCGGCCACGCCCAAGCAGTGGGTGCCCTATCTCATTGAGGGTGTCAACGACTGGAACAGGGCCTTTGAGCGTGCAGGCTTTAAAAATGCCATTGTAGGTAAGCCATGGCCCGACTCGTGTAAAGATATGAGCTTAGAGGACGCTCGCTTTGCCGTGATACGCTATTTAGCATCACCGGTGGCTAATGCCTATGGACCCCAGGTGCACGACCCGCGCAGCGGTGAGATTCTGGAGAGCCATGTTGGATGGTACCATAACGTAATGACGCTGGTTCACGACTGGTATATGTTGCAGACGGCCAATGTGGATCCGCGTGCCCGCAGTGCCAAGTTCAGCGATGAGCTGATGGGACAGCTCATCCGTTTTGTGTCGTCTCACGAGATAGGACATACCTTGGGACTGCGTCACAACTTCGGGTCAAGCAGCACCGTTCCGGTAGAGAAGCTCCGCGACAAAGCCTGGGTGGCAGCCCATGGCCATACACCCTCCATTATGGACTATGCGCGTTTCAACTATGTGGCCCAGCCCGAAGACGGCATGACCGAGCATGAATTGTTCCCGCGCATCAACGATTATGACATGTGGGCCATACAGTGGGGCTACATGCCTGTCTTTGATGCCACCGATTCGGAAAGCGACCGTTACATGCTGAGCAAGGTGACTACCGACAGCATTGCTGCCAACCGCCGCCTGTGGTGGGGCGATGGAGAGGGTTACCGCAGCGACCCCCGCAGACAAACCGAGGACCTTGGCGACGATGCCGTCAAGGCCGGCGAATATGGCATCAAGAACCTCAAGGCCGAGATTGGCCATCTTCAGGAGTGGAACTATTGGGGAAACGACACCGAGGAGCGCAACCTTAAGGGTATCTATAACCAGCTTCTCAATCAGTTTCTCAGGTATTGCGGCCATGTGGCCAACTATGTCTCGGGTACCTACTATGAGGTGAAGACCCCCGATGAGCCGGGCAACATGTATTCGCCCACGCCGCGCGAAAAGGAAAAATCCGTGTTGCCGTTCTTCGACAAGTATGTATTCACGGCCCCCGAATGGTTGGTTGACGTACCCTACATAAGCCGCATCACCGACGACAAAGAGGCTGTGATGGAGCGCATAGGCAACTTTGCAGTGGATATGCTCACTATAAGCGGACGCCTGCAAGGTCTCAATTCCAACTATCCGGTGCAGGAGTTCCTGCCCGAAATGACCACGATGATTTTCCGCGAACTCGACACAAAGAAGCCCGTCACACGTTATCGTCGCAACCTCCAGCGCAGGTTTGTCAACAGTCTGACACGCAACTTCAACACCTACAAGGCCGATGACCCGAGCGACCAGATTGCCGTGACACTGATGATACTCAAGGACCTTCAGAAGCGCACCAAGGCTGCAGCAGCCTCCGTAAGCGACACAATGACCAAGGCACACTACCGGCAGATGGCCGACCAGATAGAACGTTCGCTGTCAATGTCGGCCGGGGGAACCAATGCCAATGCCACGTCGCGCATCGTCATGAGAGGCCTGAACGAAGACAACGAAAAGGGCACCAACATCGTTCCTTTCGAGTCTGACTGCTGCTTCCCCGTGGTGAACTATGACCTCTGCCCTTAGGCCTGCAACAGTGCTGTGCCTGACAGAAATGGCAGATCCCATACATTGCAACCTGTTTCATGTGCATGAAACAGGTTGCAATGTGTATAGGAAACAAGTTGTTTCCTGTACAGGGAAGAGGTCGTTTCATGTACATGAAACACATTGTTTCATGCGGGGAAACACATTGTTCTCTGTACAGGAAACACGTTGCGATGTGCCGCATTGCAACCTGCACGCTGAAACATTGCAGTCTGCACATCCGCCAAAGACGCAAAAAGAGCCAATGTGTCAGAAATGCGTTAGATTTGCACACAAGACAGTACAAAAAGATATTCTGAAAATGAATTTTTCAGTTTCTTAGGGCTGCAAACTGGCCCTTATGTACAAATAGCATTGCAAAAGCAAGAAAAAAGTGCGAACTTTGCAGCGTATAAAGTAAATGTCATATCTTTAGATCAAAGCCAAAGCATGAAAGATCGGTTAATTCTTCTTGCGCTGTTCATAGGGACATCATTGCAATTAATGGCGCAAAACAGGCTCTTCACCATAAAGGGCACCGTCACAGACGAGAAAGGGCAGGGCATCGAGCTTGCGGCAATCAGCCTTAACGGTGACCTGGGTACACACTCGGGCATCAAGGGATCGTATGTTATAAAGAACGTGCCCAAAGGCATGTATGTGTGTCGTGTTTCATATGTAGGCTACCAGACTGTGACAGACACCTTGGACATTAAAGGCGACATGACCTACAATGTGCGGCTTGTGAGCCGTGGACTTCAGTTGAAGGATGTCGTGGTAACTGCCAATCAGGTAGCCATGGGTTCAAAGTCCGTTGTCGGTGAAGATGCAGTGCGACATATACAGCCTAAAAGTGTAAGTGACTTGCTTCAGCTGGTGCCGGGTAACCTGACCGAGAACCCCAACCTCAATAATATGTCGCAGGCAAAGATAAGGGAAATCGATCAGAATGACAATAATTCGCTGGGCACAGGTGTCGTGGTCGACGGCACACCTCTTAGCAACGATGCCAACCTGCAGGCACTGGCTCCCACGAAATATGGAAAATCGTCGGGTCAGGGCTACGACGGAATGGAGGATCAGACCACGGCAGGACGAGGTGTAGACCTGCGCACCGTCAGTGCCGGCAACGTGGAATCGATTGAAGTGGTAAGGGGCATTCCGTCTGTGGAATATGGCAACCTCACCTCAGGCCTGATGATTGTGAAGACCAAGTCGGGCAAGACACCGTGGGAAGCCAAAGTGCAGGCCGACCCCTTCTCCAAGCTGGTATATGTGGGAAAAGGCTTTGCACTGAACAAAGGCGGCGCAACCAATTTCAGCGTAGACTGGTCACAGTCGTGGGGAGATACCCGGAAACACTATCTGGGCTATGACCGCATCACGGCCACTGCCGGATATTCCAACATATTCGGTCCGCTGACCTTCAACGTAAAAGGGGCATTCTATTCCAACATCAACAGCAGGAAAGATGACCCGCAATACGAGGAACAAGACCTGCACTACAAAAACAAGAACATAGGAGCCCGCCTCTCTCTCAACGGAAGCTACCGTTCAGACAAAAGCTTCATCACCCGTCTCGACTACAACCTGTCGATGCAGGTATCCAAGACCTCTGACGAACACTACGACCTGGTGTCCAACCCCGACGGTATCATCACCGATGTCAGAGTGCCCGGACTGCATGAGGCCATCTTCAAAACCAAGAGCTATCATTCGGAATACAAGATTGACGGCCTTCCCGTAAACGCACATGCACAGCTCATAGCCAACAAGTATCTGCAACTGGGTGAAGACAACCATACCACCTTTAAGTTGGGGGCCGAGTTCGACTATGACGCCAACAAGGGTGACGGCCTTACATTCGACCTGGCCAACCCTCCCCAGTCGATGGGTGCACAAACACTGCGCCCGCGCGCATTCAAGGATATTCCTTCGCTGAATACCCTATCGGGCTTTGTCAGCGATAAGCTGTCTCTGACATTGGGAACCGTCAGGACTGACATCGAAGGCGGTGTGAGACTGAGCAACCTCTTCCTGGATGCCGGCAAAAGTGACGGACGCAACGGCATCTTCGTTGCCGAACCCCGTATCAATGCCTCCGCAAGCCTGTTGAACAAAAAGAACAACACCCTGTTCGACGACCTGTCGCTGACCGGAGGCTTCGGTCTGAGCAACAAAATGCCCACCTTGCTCTACCTCTATCCCGACTACGTATATTATGACAATCCCAGTCTGAGCAAATACAGCGACAACGAAAAGGATCGCCTGGCACTCATCTCGACAGATGTCATTACAGACACCAAAAACAGAAACCTCAAGCCGGCACACTCACGCAAATGGGAACTGGGACTCTCCTTCCGCATAGGCAAGACCAAAGGCTTCCTGACCTATTTCAACGAGAACCACCGGAACGAGTTCGGATTCAGCTCCCAGCTCTATTGGTCAAAATACATGAGATACGCCCTGCCTCCCACAGCCACAGAACCTCTGTTTAATGAAACGACCGGTGAAGTGACCTATAAGGAAAACGGCATGACTGTTACCGCTAACCCCACGCAAATGACCGACATGTACACCTGGGGCAAGCCGTCAAACACCACACGCTCCATCAAGCACGGAGTGGAATACGGACTGGACTTCGGCACCTTTGAGCCACTGAAAACATCGCTAAGCATAAACGGCGCATGGTTTCATGTGGACAGACGTCACGAAACAACCAGCCTGAACTACATCAACAAAACCTTTGACTACGTGTCCGTATTACCCTCAGGCTACGGCAACGTACAGGACCGCATCAACACCAACTTCCGTTTTATCACCCACATACCTGCCGTGAGAATGATATTCACCACTACGGTACAGGTGGTATGGTATGAGAGCGAACAAGCCAGATACCTTGATGAAAACGGCAACGACAGGCGAACAATGATAAGCTACCAAGGCAAAGACTATTATGCCGTTGCGCCGCTCGGCTACTACACACGTGGCGGAGAATATGTTGAATGGCAGCCGCAAATGGCTCAAGATGCCCAACTGGCTCTCCTGATGGATCGCTACCAGACCTATGCATTCGAGAAGGATGTGGTAAAGCCCTGGGCACTGCTCAACTTCAGATTTACCAAAGAACTGGGAAATGTCGGCGAGCTCTCGTTCATCGCCAACAACTTTACCAACACCAGCAAATGGCACGTCAACAAACATTCTAAAGCAAAACGCCAGCTCTACCCCGACATGTATTTCGGTGCGGAACTAAAGATTAAACTATAATCAACCCAATATTAAAGATTGAGACAATGAAAAAAACAATTTTCAAGACCCTGTGGGCTTTATTGGTTGTAGCAACCATAGCCCCTCTGGCTTCATGCTCGTCAGACGATGATGAGGGCGTGAAGAGTTTTAAAGTGAACGTGACTATCGGCCTTCCCGAGGGAGTGGCAGCCGACAATGTGGAAGGACTGCAGCTGATAGCCACCAAAGGAACAGTAAGCGACACAGTGAACATTGCCAATCCGGCAGCAACCGAGATTACACTGCCCCAAGGACAGTACACCTTCACCGTAACCGGCAAAGTCAAGGATGAGGCAACTGCCTACCTCACAGGAAAGGCTTCGGCCGACATCTACAGCGAGAAAGCTGTAACAGTTGCCTTGAGCAAAGTGACAAAGTCGTCGCTCATCTTCAAGTCGTTGTTCACCACCGGTGGCTATCAGTACTACATGTTGGACAGCTACTTTGAAATCGTCAACAACTCCGACGAAGTGCAGTATCTGGACGGTGTCATCATTTCTGCTCCTCAAGGAAACCAGAGCGAAGCCAATGCCTGGCAGGCAAACGGCGTTACAGACCTGTACGCCTCAGGCCAAGGTGCAGTACTCGCATTCCCCGGAACCGGCAAAGACTATCCGCTGGAGCCCGGCAAGAGCGTACTGATTGCCAATAACGCCACCAATCACAAAGAGGCAGCTCCCGAAGGAAACATTTGCCCCGATTTGTCAAATGCCGACTGGGAAGTATATCTGGACAATGTCAATGGAGAGATAGACTACCCGGCTCCCAACTTGAAAGTTATATACACCAACAATACCTATATGAAGGCATTCGGACTTGGAGTCATGGGGCGCGGATACATCCTTGCCAAGCTTCCCGAGGGCACAACCCCCGAAGAGTATGCAGCCGACTCAACGAATATTCAAACAGAGCCCGGTTCTACAGGAACTATGCAATACTTGATGATTCCAAGCAAATATGTGCTGGATGCAGTTGATATCTGGAATGGTAAAAACGATACTCACTATGGCACATTCCTTCCCAAAGACGATGCTCAGGGCGTACTCGCTTCTGAAACGTGGGAAGGCAAGTGCATCAGAAGAAAGGTAACCGAAATAAAGAACGGCCGTCCTTACTATCAGGATACGAACAATTCGGCAGCTGACTTCCTGAATAATCAGGAATGCACTCCCGGAGTAACTCCGACACAAGTGGATAAATAATAACACTAACCTTCAGGACTCCGGACAGATGGGATAAACCTGGCCGGAGTCCTGTCTTTATAACAACAAGACAATGAAATCGAGTAAGAAATATTACGGAACACTATGCGCTTTGCTTTTTGCCGTCTCGGCATATGGCCAATCGACATTCGTGAACAGCCAGAACAAATGGCATGAGGGATATGTCAACGAACTATATAACATCCGCTACAATAGCATCAACCCGACTCGATTGTCATACAACAAAATGCGCACTGTCGGCACGGCCTTGTTTAGCTATCAATATGGTAGGGGAGACTATCATGCCGTTGATGCGCCCAAACAAACCAATGATCTTAATGTCTACATTGGCGGATTGCAACATCTCGGCAAGGTGAACTTGGCGGGCTATCTGAAATATAATAATACAAAATCAAAGGACATTCATTGGAATCCAACGCTTTATCTGGATGAAAACAACCCGTTTATCCTTTGTGATTCCGTAATGAACGATGCAATAACCGAGGCCTTCCAGATGGAAGCAACGTTATCCTACGACTTTAACGATCGCATAAAAGGAGGCCTTTCTTTGGGACTCAAAACAGGAAGTCTGAGTGACCAGACAGACCCGCGTCCCAAAACCAATACATCGGTATTCCCGATAACTGCAGGCTTTGACTATCACATCAGCAAGCCATGGTCTGTAGGACTGACTGCACAGGTAAGGTTGTTAAGCAGCAATATATCCTATGCTGTCGTTAACCCATTGAATAACCACCGCTTTTTCCTGATGAAGGGAATGGGCGATTATTATGGAACATCAACAAGCGCTGAATATAATTATAAACGCGACTATAAGGGCAATACTCTTACCGGAGCATTACAGGCCGTCTATCAACCCGAAGACGAGATGATACAGAACTTTATTGAAGTTGCCGTGAGCAAAGGAAATGAAAAGGCAACCGACGGCGGTTCTTCTTATGTCTTCAAAGGAGGCGATTATTATCTCACTAAAATAAAGGCAACAGATAGGTTTATCTGGAACCAATCTGAAAGTTTACGTCACAATATCATTCTTTCCGGACAAATCCAAAAGGGAGATGCAGACTGGTATGACCAGAAAAGAATGAAAGACACTGAACATGGAAACCTCGTATATTACGAAATACTAACCAAGTCGCGTGTACAAAAGTCACAGTCAATGACCGCATCTGCCGAATACAGGCTAGACTTGTTGAAAGACGGAGAGACAGACTTTTATGCCGGAGTCAACGCAGCTGTGAATAGAAATGAGCTGAAACATTATAGCGATGACGGGTTGCATAAGCAAGAGTGGAACCTTTTGTCTGTTAATATATCGGCAGGAAAGACTTTCAATCTCGGCAAAGGACAGCTTGCGGCATCGGTCAATGGAGGATATGCCATGCCGTTGCAGGACAGCAAGTTCGCTACGGGAACAAATGTAACCGGTGCAACTGATATCACAAGTGCTTATGTCCTTCCTCAATTTGAATATGCAACATCTAAGCGCATAGCCTTGGGCGGCATGATTGATTATAGTCTTCCCGTTGTAAATAAGGTGAAAGCCGGTGTTTATGA
>ERZ808240.4473-NODE-4473-length-12333-cov-6.624369_pt1 | contig 12333 bp, 6 predicted proteins | sample MGYA00521084_ERZ808240 | MGnify/ENA primary metagenome ERZ808240 (study PRJEB31516, sample SAMN03275571) | gut metagenome | biome: mammalia-associated habitat; material: feces | host: Papio cynocephalus | place: Kenya | collected 2012-08-06 ... | reverse complement strand
AGCCTGCTTTTAGCAGAATTTTGACCCTTTAGTATTACCCGCCAACGGAACCTGAGCAGGAAAGACTTCCTAACTTTTATGCAGGTCCGGGTAGCAAGTCTGATGTATTAAATGCCAAAATCTTATACGATTCCCTGAGCTGTCATAGCATCTACAACTTTTTCAAATCCTGCAATGTTAGCTCCGGCAACATAGTTACCTTCCATTCCGTAACGTTTTGCAGCATCATCCATGTTGTGGCAGATGTTTACCATGATGTTTTTCAGTTTTGCATCTACTTCTTCGAATGTCCAGCTAAGTCTCTCGCTGTTCTGAGACATCTCAAGTGCAGATGTAGCAACACCACCAGCGTTTGCAGCTTTACCAGGTGCGAAGATTACACCGTTCTCCTGCAGATACTGTGTTGCCTCTAATGTAGTAGGCATGTTAGCACCTTCACATACAGCTACGCATCCGTTAGCTACTAACTGTTTTGCATCTTCAAGATGAAGTTCGTTCTGTGTAGCACATGGAAGAGCAAGGTCAACTTTTACAGACCATACTCCACGTCCCTCATGATATTCTGAGTTTGGACGATATTTCTTGTATTCTGTAAGTCTTGCACGATTTACTTCTTTGATTTCTTTTAATGCCGCAACATCGATTCCGTCCGGATCATATACCCATCCTGTAGAATCACTTGCTGTTACAACTTTAGCTCCAAGCTGCTGAGCTTTCTGGATTGCATAGATTGCAACGTTACCAGCTCCGGAAACTGCAACTGTCATTCCCTTGATGTCTTTTCCATTGATCTTTAATAATTCTTCTGTTAAGTAAAGAAGACCATATCCTGTAGCTTCTGTTCTTGCTAAAGATCCGCCGTAGCTTAATCCTTTTCCTGTCAGAACACCTTCATACAGGCCTCTGATTCTCTTATACTGACCGAACATGTAACCGATCTCTCTTGCACCTGTTCCGATATCTCCTGCAGGGACATCTGTGTCAGCTCCGATATATTTGCAAAGTTCTGTCATAAAGCTCTGGCAGAATGCCATTACTTCTCTGTCTGATTTTCCCTTAGGATCGAAATCAGAACCACCTTTACCTCCACCGATTGGAAGTCCTGTCAGTGAGTTCTTGAAGATCTGCTCAAATCCAAGGAATTTGATGATACCAAGGTTTACAGATGGGTGCAGACGTAATCCTCCTTTGTATGGTCCGATTGCGCTGTTAAACTGTACACGGTATCCTGTATTAACCTGAACCTGTCCCTTATCATCTACCCATGGAACACGGAATTTGATCTGTCTTTCAGGCTCAACAAGTCTTTCAAGAAGAGCATCTTTTCTGTATTTCTCTTCGTTAGCCTCTACGACTACTCTTAATGACTCTAATACCTCTTTTACTGCCTGGTGGAATTCTGGCTCTGCAGGATTCTTAGCTACTACTTTCTCAAGCACTTCATCAACATATGACATAGCTTTCTACCTCCTAAATAATATACGTATCCTTTTCAAAAGCGCCTGTACCCAATATTTTTTTCAAATGCTGCATCCGGTCACTGACCGTTTTGCCTTCGCAATTGGTATAAAAAAACAGATGGCATGGGCCACCTGTTTCTTCTAACGCCCTTGTCCTTTATTATTGTAAAGCAAACAAGTGTATCTGGCAAGATATTTTTACAGTTTTTTCTATTTTTTGCAACTTTTTACAAAACCCTTGCAAATCATGCAAGGGTTTTGTACTTTTTCTCATTTTTTATTCATTTTTATGAAACAGAACGCACTCCAAATTGCATTTGTTGCAATATTTCATTATTTAAAATATTTTACTCCGGATTCAAAGATCTTCATATCCTGTTCTCCGTAAATATTGATAGCTACGCTTCTGTCTCTTCTTTCAGAATGTGCCATCTTACCAAGCACACGGCCATCTGGACTTGTGATACCTTCAATCGCACAGTAAGAACCATTGACATTCCATTCTTCGTTCATTGTAACATTTCCTTCTGGATCGCAATACTGTGTTGCAACCTGTCCGTTTGCGAATAACTTGTCAAGCCATTCTTTGTTTGCTACAAATCTTCCTTCTCCGTGAGACGCCGGATTGGTGTATACTCCTCCAAGCTTTGCCTCTGCAAGCCATGGAGATTTGTTGGTCACAACTTTTGTATAGACCATCTTGGAAATATGACGACCGATTGTATTGTATGTAAGTGTCGGTGAATCCGGCTTTTGTCCTGTGATTTCTCCATTTGGCACCAGACCAAGCTTGATCAGTGCCTGGAATCCGTTGCAAATACCAAGTGCCAGTCCATCACGCTCGTTCAGTAATTTTTCGACTGCTTCCTTCATCTTCGCATTCTTGAATGCCGTTGCAAAGAATTTGGCTGATCCATCCGGTTCATCACCTGCACTGAATCCTCCCGGGAACATGATGATCTGTGACTGTCCGATCGCTTTTTCAAATACTTCTACAGAATCCACGATATCAGATGCACTCATGTTTCGGAATACCTTTGTAATTACCTTTGCTCCTGCTCTTTCAAATGCCTTTGCACTGTCATATTCACAGTTTGTTCCAGGCATTACCGGAATGAATACGGTTGGCTGTGCAATCTTATGACTGCAGATATAGATATCGGATGTATCATATAATCCTTTTTCTATCTTTTCATCCTGTCCTTCTGCTCCGGAATTTGTAGGGAATACTTTTTCCAGTGTCTCTTCCCATGCAGTTTCTGCTTCGTCTAATGCAATCTTCATATCTTTATATTCAATTGCTTCGTGATCTGTTACTTCACCGATCACAGTATAAGTAATTCCAAGTTCTGATACTTTATCAGCCGGTACTTCTGCAATGATATCTCCAAATGCCGGTGCGAATAAGTCTCTTTCATCTACATCATGTTCAATCTTCACACCCATACCGTTACCGAATGCCATCTTGCTGACTGCTGCCGCAATACCATGTCTGTCCAGTGCATACGCTGCTACGATCCTGCCGTTGTGGATATCTTCTGTAAATTTACCATACTGATCCATAACTTTGTCATATACAGGGATATCATAGTTATCGGTCTCGATACGGAGCCATACCAGTTTATCTCCTGCTTTCTTAAGTTCCGGTGTAATGATATCTTTCTCTGTTGCAATATCTACTGCAAATGATACCAGTGTCGGCGGTACATCGATATCTTCAAATGTTCCTGACATACTGTCTTTTCCACCGATAGACGGGAGTCCATATCCAAGCTGGGCGCTGTAAGCACCAAGAAGTGCTGCAAACGGCTGACTCCATCTGTGAGGATCTTCTGTCATACGGCGGAAGTATTCCTGAAATGTGAAACGAATCTTACTGTAATCTCCACCTGCCGCAACAATCTTTGCGATAGATTCTGTTACTGCATAGATTGCTCCGTGATACGGACTCCATGTTGACAGATATGGATCGAATCCGTAACTCATCATACTTACAGTATCGCAGTCCCCCTTTAATACCGGAAGCTTTGCAACCATTGCCTGTGTCTCTGTCTTCTGGTATTTTCCACCATGTGGCATGAATACAGAAGCTGCTCCGATAGATCCGTCAAACATCTCTACCAGACCTTTCTGTGAGCATACATTCAGGTCTTTTAACATATTCAGCCATTTTTCTCTTACATCTTTCACTTCTTCTCTTACAAGAATGCTGTCTTTTCTGCTTGGGATATCAACTGCTACAGTCGTCTCCTGATGTGCTCCATTCGTATCAAGGAATGCACGGGAAAGATTCACGATCTCTTTGCCTCTCCATGACAGTACAAGTCTCGGATCTTCTGTAACAACTGCTACCTTTGTTGCTTCCAGATTTTCTTCGGATGCATACTTCATGAATTCGTCTACATCTTTCGGATCTACTACAACCGCCATACGTTCCTGTGATTCAGAGATTGCAATCTCTGTTCCGTCAAGTCCGGCATATTTCTTAGGTACTTTATCAAGATCGATCTGAAGTCCGTCTGCAAGTTCTCCGATTGCAACAGATACTCCGCCTGCTCCGAAGTCGTTACATTTCTTGATCAGCTTACTTACTTCTTCTCTTCTGAATAATCTCTGGATCTTTCTCTCTGTCGGCGCATTACCTTTCTGTACTTCAGCTCCGCAAGTCTCAATAGACTCCTCTGTATGTACTTTAGAAGATCCGGTTGCTCCACCGCATCCGTCACGTCCTGTACGTCCTCCGAGAAGGATGATGATATCGCCCGGATCAGATGTCTCTCTGATAACCGCACGTCTCGGTGCTGCTCCGAGTACCGCTCCGATCTCCATACGTTTTGCCACATAATTTGGATGATAGATTTCTTTTACTGCTCCCGTTGCAAGACCAATCTGGTTACCGTATGAACTATATCCGTGTGCTGCCTCTCTTACGAGTTTCTTCTGAGGAAGCTTTCCTTTTAAAGTATCTTTTACAGATACGGTAGGATCAGCGGCTCCTGTCACACGCATAGCCTGGTATACATAGGTACGTCCTGAAAGCGGGTCACGGATTGCTCCGCCAAGGCAGGTGGCAGCTCCACCAAATGGTTCAATCTCTGTCGGATGGTTATGTGTCTCATTTTTAAAGTTTACAAGCCACTCTTCTTCCACGCCGTCTACTTTGATTGGAACTACGATACTGCAGGCATTGATCTCATCGGATTCTTCCTGATCCTGTAATTTTCCTTCACGCTTTAACTTTCTCATAGCCATCAGGGCAAGATCCATCAGGCAGACAAATTTATCTTCTCTTCCTTTGAAAATCTCACTGTGATCAGCGATGTACTGCTTGTAAGTCTCTTCCATCGGTTCTCTGTAATCTCCGTCGCCGAATGTAACGTCTGTAAGTTCTGTCGAGAATGTTGTATGACGGCAGTGATCTGACCAGTATGTGTCCAGGACACGGATCTCTGTCATAGACGGATCTCTGTCTTCTTCGGATTTGAAATAATTCTGGATATGCTGGAAATCCTTGAATGTCATTGCAAGTCCGAGAGAATCGTATAACTCTTTTAACTTACTTTCTTCCATATCTTTGAACCCGTCAAAAATCTTTACATCTGCAGGTTCCTCGAATTTTGTGACCAATGTCTCCGGCTTTTTGCCCTGTGCTTCTCTGGAATCTACAGGGTTGATGCAGTGTTCCTTGATTGCTTCAAACTCTTCGTCTGATAACTCTCCGCCTGCACCGTGGATCACATAAGTGGTCGCTGTCCGGATCACCGGCTGCTCATCTTCTTTGATAAACTGAATACACTGAACAGCAGAGTCTGCTCTCTGGTCAAACTGTCCCGGAAGAAATTCTACCGAAAATACTTTACTTCCTTCTTCTACCGGAAATTCTTCTTTATATAATGTATCTACAGGTGGTTCAGAAAAGATGCCGTTACATGCTTTCTCAAATGTCTCATCTGACACATTCTCCACATCATAACGGATCAGGACACGGACACTGTCCACATCTTTAATTCCAAGATAACTACGGATCTCATGTCTCAGCTCTTTTGCCTGTACATCAAAACCTGGTTTCTTCTCCACGTACACTCTTTTTACATTGCTCATAAGTAATCCTCCATAAATGAATTTTTACACATTTTCTATTGTTAGTATAACACAACAATCATTGTTTAATATAATTAATATATCTAAACACTTTTATAATCACTGCTTATTAATTTATTATTTTCCTGTCGTCTTTCCCGTACTTTTTTTACAGAGCAGAAATAAGACAATCCAGCTAACCACCAGTACCGTACCAAATGCTTCTGCAATCCGTATCACCATGTCCGAAAAGAATCCTTCCGGCAGCATCCGGATCATGTAATCGGTTGCCGGATCAAATATCCACAAATTATTTGTAAAAAATATTTTATGGAAAATCGTAAAACAAGTAGTAAAATCAACCGAAAAAGCAATTCCGAGTAAAATTCCAATCAACAGCCACACAACAAGTGCCATCGTATATGTCCGCAGGAAAAGCTTTTTCCAGTTTTTTTCTTTTTTTATAAAAATTCCCAATATAATCGCCGCTATGAGCAGGCAGGCGATTCCGACTTTGATTCCTCCAAGGAAGAGATTCCTTACATCTCTCATATGAAGCCTGTCCCGTTCATTAAAGAAATCCTGTTCTTTTCCTTCTACAGTTGTCACAACCGAAAGTTTCTCTTCTTTTCCGATCAGATAATTCATCATATGCTCTGTCACATACATGACATGATCTATGCTCATATCCAGATCTTTCGTCACTTCATACTTCTGATATTCTTTCTTGTAAAATCTATAATGACTGTCCCCATAGACTGCTGCCCAGATACTGAATACCAGTGCCGCCACAATCGCACACATCATAGCTGCTACGGATACTGCTGTTTTTAATTTTCTCAAGTCTTATCCTCCGTTCATTCGTACTTAATCTTATTATACCACAAATTGCGGTTGTAATTTTCTTTCATTTCACTTATAATACAGTTAAGATTCATTAGGAGGACTTATCATGGATATTAACTATGAATTATATAAGGTGTTTTATTATGTGGCTTCTACTTTAAGTTTTTCAGAAGCTTCCAAGCAATTATTTATTTCACAGTCAGCAGTCAGCCAGTCGATCAAAGCACTGGAAAAAAAGCTGGATCAGACACTTTTTATCCGCAGTACCAAAAAAGTACGTCTCACTACCGAAGGTGAGATCCTTCTCCGCCACATTGAACCTGCGATTAGTCTGATCAAACGTGGCGAGAACCAGCTTCTGGACGTCGGTGCACGCGGCGGGCAGCTTCACATCGGAGCCAGTGATACCATCTGCCGTTATTTCCTTGTGCCGTATCTTGAGCGTTTTCACAAAGAATTCCCAGGAGCCCACATTAAGGTAACGAACGCGACTTCTATCCGCTGCGTAGAACTTCTTGAGACCGGACAGGTGGATCTGATCGTTGTCAACTCACCGAATGCTTATCTTGGTAACATCCCCAACGTGAAAAAGATCCGTGACTTCCAGGATGTATTCATTGCCAACGATTCTTTTGAGGAACTAAAAGGAAAGAAAATCTCTTTCAAAGAACTTTTGAACTACCCGATCCTGATGCTGGATCGAAAGAGTACAACCAGTGAGTATCTTCACAATCTATTTCTACAGCACCAGCTTGATCTTGTTCCTGAGATTGAACTTAGCAGTAACGATCTGCTGATTGACCTTGCAAGGATCGGACTTGGAATCGCTTTTATTCCGGATTTCTGCCTTTCACGTACTGCGGATTCCGATTCTCTTTTCAAAGTCGAGACCAAGGAGGCACTGCCATCCCGTGAACTGGTCATTGCACACAATGAAAAAGTTCCGGTATCCAAGGCCGCACAGGAATTCTTATCTTATTTTTAGATGCTTTTCAAAAAAGAACAACACCATGAGAACTTTCTGATACATTCAGAGTTCTCATGGTGTTTCTTTCTTCCAGAATCTTTTTATCTTTTCTTCTACATTCTCACTGTTACACAACTGATAATCATTCCATTCCCTTGGAAATACCTCCTGGCATCTTCTGTCCATAAACCGTTCATCCAAAAGAGCAATTACCCCCTGATCCTGATCTGTACGGATCACACGTCCCGCTGATTGCAGCACTTTATTCATACCCGGGTACAAGTATGCATAATCAAAACCATTCAAATTCTTATGATCAAAATAATATTTCAAAAGCTCCCGTTCCAGGCACACCTGCGGGAGTCCCGTTCCTACAATCACCGCCCCGATCAACCTGTCTTTTGTCAGATCAATTCCTTCCGAAAAGATTCCTCCCATTACACAGAAGCCAAGCAGACTCTTCTCTCTTTCCATTTCGAATTCTTTCAGAAAATTCTCTCTTTCTGTTTCCGTCATGTACTGCGATTGTACCACCACTTCTACATCCGTCTGCATTTCGCAGAAAGCTTCATACACTTCTTCCATGAAACGGTAGGATGGGAAAAATGCAAGATAATTTCCTTTCTTTGCCGATATGACATGCTGCATGTATTCTGCGTATTTGCGGTACATCACCGGCCCGCGTCTGGTATATTTCGTGCTGACATCATTTCCAAGAAGGAGAAGCCTTTTGTCCTGTTCGAACGGCGACTCCGCATAGATCGCATAATCATCTTTCGCTGTAGATAACAGCTTCTTATAATAGTTGATCGGAAGAAATGTTGCTGAAAATAATATGGTACTATTTCCTTTTCCCATATATTCCTGCAGACATGCTGCCGGGTTCACGCAGAACAGATGTACATAAAACTTTCCATCCTCCGTAAGCTCCGTATAAATCAGATAATTCTCATCCAGATGTTCATGAATATCGATAAAACTTCTGATATTAAAATAGAAATCCAGAACTTCTTTTCTGATCGTTTCGTCTTTACATTCTTCCAGATATTCCTCCAGCTTCGTCATCAGAGACAACAGCTTCAGATAAATATGTGATACACTGTTCAGAATCTGGCATCCGTCACATTCTCTTTTTAGCGCAAGCAATTGTCTGTTACAGCTTTCCAGCAATTCTTCCAGCTTCGGTTCTCCGATCTTCACCAGTTTCTTGATCTTCAGAAAATCTTCTTTACATATGCTGGTACTGTACATACTCCTGCCCCGCTCCACCAGATTATGTGCTTCGTCGATCAGAAAAATGTAATCTCCCTTTACTCCGTCTCCGAAAAAACGTTTCAGATGTGCATTCGGGTCAAACACATAATTATAATCACAGATAACTGCATCTACCCATTGTGACACATCCAGCGCCATCTCGAATGGACATACATTCCATTTTCTCGCCTGTTCTTCCAGAACTTCCCGGCTCATCTGATCCGTTGTTGTAATCAGTTCATAGACAGCATCATTTACACGGTCAAAATGACCTTTTGCATAAGGACATGCCTCTGGATTGCAGACTGCTTCTTCACAGAAACAGATCTTTTCTTTCGCCGTTAATGTAATCACTTTCATCTGAAGATCCTGTTCCCGCAGGATTTCAAACGCCTGACTTGCTACTGTTCTGGTGATCGTCTTTGCTGTCAGATAGAATATCTTCTCTCCCAGCTCTTCTCCGACTGCTTTTACGGCCGGAAATACCGTTGCCATCGTCTTTCCCACACCGGTAGGCGCCTGTATAAACAGCTTTTTCTTTCGAAGGATTGTCCGGTATACCGAAGCCACCAGTTTTTTCTGCCCTTCTCTGTACGCAAATGGAAACTCGACATTTTTAATAGAAGCATTCCTCTTTTTTCGCCATTCCATCTGATATCTCGCCCATTTTTCATACTCTGATACCAGTTTCTCAAACCATTCTTTCAGTTCCTCTCTTGTATATAGCTGCTGGAACCTTTTGATCTCCTCTGTATCCAGGTTACAGTATGTCATCTGCACCCCGATCTCATCCAGACTTTTCTGTTCCGAGTAGATATAGGCATAGCATTTTGCCTGTGCCAGATGCAGCAACTGCGGTTCTTCCAGCCTTTTCAGATCCTTGAACACACCTTTGATCTCATCGATCACTACCCGGTTTGGAAGTTCTATGATCCCGTCAGCCCTGCCTTCCACCACCAGGATAAATCCATCACAAGGTATCTCATGTTTTAGTGCAACTTCAGCACGGTAATCTGCCCCCTGCTGTCTCTGGATTTTTCTGTGTATCCTGCCGCCCTGCTGCATGGCATCCTTATCTGCCCCACCGGTCCGGTTATCAATATCCCCATGTCTTAATATAAATTCCACCAGATTCCGCACCGAAATGCGGACACATGGCTGTTCCAGATCCATAATCTGCGTCCTCCTATCCTTATATTATACCTTCATCTTATTTTTCATATATCGGACGGACCAGGCCTATCATTCTCGATATCACATCAATCACTGTCATAATATCTCCATTCCGGTTCTTCTGATAAGCATGAAAACTTCCCTGAATACAAAAACTAAGCATTACATTCATCGCCGTATCTTCCCGGAAATCCGGATATTTTTCAAAGATCATCTGCTTGATGCTCCGCTCAATGCTGTCAGCAAAATGATTCGCCTGACTTCCCGAAAAAAGAATTGCCGTCAGAGAATTTTGTGACACATACGCCATCAAAAGTTCTCTTGAGAATTCCGCCGGATCTTCTAACAGATATTCCGGATGCTGAATACTATTTGTAATGGATTGCACCACTTCTTCCTCCATTGCATCCGACAGATCATAGATATCTTTATAATGTGCATAAAATGTGGATTTGTTAATTCTTGCACTTTCACATAACTCTTTCACCGTTATTTTTTCCAACGGTTTTTTAGAACGTAACTCGATAAATGCATTCTTGATTCCACGTTCTGTTTTTTCAATTCTAAGGTCCATTTTAATTTCCCACTTTCCATATTCCTCTCTGACATCAGATAAGTGTCCAATAAATAGCCAACACTTTTCCCTATCCGTTGGTTATCCACCCATTCGTCGGTTTTGTCGGTGGATAACCTATCTCCTTTTTTCTATAATATGATTATAAAACAAAAAAGCGACTACTGTCCATTATCTTTTCAGGACAGATTCTTCTTAGGGGAGGTTATTATGGATTTTTACGGATTTTACACAGGAAAAATATTTGACGCCTATGAATTTCTCGGCGCACATCCGGACAAAGACGGGACAACATTCCGCACATTCGCACCAGCTGCATCACGTATCACAGTCATTGGGGAATTTAACGACTGGCAGGAGTGGGAGCTTAATAAAACTTATGACGGTAATTTCTGGGAATGTTATGCCAAGGGAGCAAAGCCGGGAATGATGTACAAGTACCGCATTTACCGTCAGGATGGCAATTGCGTGGAACACTGCGATCCTTACGGCTTCGGCATGGAATTACGTCCGAATTTTGCTTCTATCATCCGTGACCTGTCACACTATAAATTCAAGGACAGCAAATGGATGCAGAAACGTTCGGTATGTAAGGACAAGCCGCTTAACATTTATGAACTTCATTTTGGTTCATTTAAAAAGCCATCTGAAAAAGCAGATGACTGGTATACTTATGTAGAAATGATCGACATCCTGATTCCTTATCTTAAGGAAAATGATTACAACTACATCGAGATCATGCCGCTTAGTGAACATCCGTGTGATGAATCCTGGGGATATCAGAACACCGGATTCTTCAGTCCGACATCCCGTTATGGAACTGCCGAAGAACTGATGAAGTTCATCGATGCCTGCCATAAGAACGATATCGGAGTCATCATGGATTTCGTACCGGTGCATTTTGCAGTTGATTATTATGCTCTTGCAGACTATGACGGAACCGCTCTTTACGAATATCCGCATCAGGATGTCGGCATCAGCGAATGGGGAAGCTGCAACTTCATGCATTCCAGAGGCGAAGTAAGAAGTTTCTTACAGTCTGCCGCTAATTACTGGTTAAGTGTTTATCATGTAGACGGAATCCGTATGGATGCCATCAGCCGTATCATCTACTGGCAGGGTGAACCTGCAAGAGGTGTGAATAACAATGCCGTAGAATTCATCCGTGAAATGAACCGCGGCTTAAAATCCATGCATCCGACAGCCATGCTCTCTGCCGAGGACTCCACTTCTTTTGAAGGCGTGACAAAACCTGCCGAGCAGGGTGGACTTGGATTTGACTACAAATGGGATATGGGCTGGATGAACGATACACTGGACTACTTCCGTACCGCACCGGAGTACAGAAGCCGTGATTATCATAAGCTTACTTTTTCTATGATGTATTACTATAATGATGATTTCCTTCTTCCGCTCTCTCACGATGAAGTCGTTCACGGGAAAGCAACCATCACACAGAAGATGTATGGCGACTATGAAGATAAATTCCCACAGGCACGTGCTTTCTACATGTACATGTACGCACACCCTGGAAAGAAACTGAATTTCATGGGAAATGAAATCGGCCAGCTCAGAGAATGGGACGAAAAGCGCGAACAAGACTGGGATATCTTAAAGTACCCGATCCACGACGCTTTCCATCACTTCATGAAAGACTTAAATCATCTGTACATGACCAGTCCTGCCCTCTCTGCAAAAGATTACGAAACCAGTGGATTTCAGTGGCTCGACTGCCATCAGGAAGACCGCTGTATCTACGCCATGGAACGCACCGACGGAAAAGAGCGAATTGCAGCCATCTTCAACTTCTCGGACAAGGAACAGAAAGGCTATGAACTTCCAGTCAAAGATGCAAAAGAACTGGAAATGATCCTGGCCAGTGATGATGAACGTTATGGGGGATGTAAGAAATATACGAAGAAAAAGTTGAAAGTTAGTGAGGGAAAAGTTACGTTGGATCTTACGGCATATTCAGCTGT
>ERZ808240.4472-NODE-4472-length-12335-cov-3.027769_pt1 | contig 12335 bp, 8 predicted proteins | sample MGYA00521084_ERZ808240 | MGnify/ENA primary metagenome ERZ808240 (study PRJEB31516, sample SAMN03275571) | gut metagenome | biome: mammalia-associated habitat; material: feces | host: Papio cynocephalus | place: Kenya | collected 2012-08-06 ... | reverse complement strand
GTCGCCTTCATGGTATCCCGCAGCGTGATCGTCACACGGGACAGGTCTCCGATCTCGTCATGCCTTCCGAGCAGCTTGTCATCTACCCAGACGTTCAGATCTCCGTCCGCCACTTTTCCTACCACCTCAATACTGCTACGGATATTACGGCTCATTGAGGTTGCAAGCTTCATGCCAATCGCAATACATAAGATCATCACAACACACACCGCCATGCTGATCGTTCCCAGAATCTTGTTGATCACGGCATCCTTTTCCTGCTTGTCCGTTCCCACAAAAATCATACCTATGATCTCATCGGTTGATCCGTTCTGATAAACCGGTGTAAAATATCCGTAGTTCAGGGTGCCCTCGATCGACACGGCATGGCTGAAATACGATTCCCCGCCCTGCAGTACCTTTTCCACAATCCGGTCACCGGATTTGGAATTTAAAATACGATCCCCGTTTGCATCAATAGCAGATGTCATAATACGGGTATCTCCGTAGAAAAATGTGACATCCATCCCAGTGTTGCTCTTAATACGGTCTACCAGACTCTCAGACTTTGAAATATTATAGCTGCCTTTCCAGATGTCGCCATTGCTGGTCTGCAAATAATCTCCAGTATTCTGATCATAGGCTGCAAGTGTGGCTGCCGCCGTGCCCCGAAGTGCCTCCTTGATCTCCTCCAGCATAGCGCTCCGTACCATTGTGGTTGCCAAAAACATGGAAATCAACCCCAATATGATGACCGGTGCTATTGTAATCCCCAGAATCTTTTTCTTAATGTTCATACTAATCTCCATTTCGTCTGTGCATCAGCGTGTCGCTTTTCGTCCGGCTGCTCCTTAATCCACAACATTCACCGTCTTAAAATACCAGTTGATGCCGCCGGTGATTGTCGCATCGTCGAGCGTCTTGCCCGCTTCACCGACCGTCTCTCCGGTATTTGTCTCAATCACACCGTCAAATACACCGTTCTGCCCCGAAAGGATCTGTTCCTTCGCCTCGTCTACCTTCTCCTGTGTGCCCTCCGCACAGAAATCCACCAGATTGGTAAGACCGACCAGATTCTCGTTCATGCCGCCATAATAATTGCTTCCATCCCAGGTTCCGTCAATTAAGCTCTGCACTGCCGCGGTGTAGTAGGCACTCCAGTTCCAGATCACGCTGCACAGGCAGGCATCCGGCGCATTCTTGCTCATGTCGGAATTGTACCCGATGCTGTATACGCCACGCTCTTCGGCAAGTGTCTGCGGATACTCCGTATCACAGTGCTGGGCGATCACATCACAGTCCATATCCAGAAGTGTCTTTGCCGCATTCTTCTCCGCCTCCGGATCATACCAGCTGTTCGTCACCTTAACGTAAACTTTTGCGTCCGGATTGACCGAATAGATACCGAGCGCGAACGCATCGATTCCGCCCGTCACCTCTGAATTGCTGTTATCCATGGCAGCCACATAACCGATCTTGTTCGTTGTGGTATTCATTCCCGCCACAATACCGCTTAGGTAGCGCGCCTGATAGATTCTGCCGAAATAGTTATTGAAATTCTTGCCGTTGCTCATATAACCGGTTCCATGGGAAAAATAAACATCGGGATATTCCTCCGCCATCTCCGCTGTTGCTTCCATGTAACCCCAGCTGGTCGTAAAGATAATGTTGCATCCCTCGTCGATACACTCCTGAATCGCCTGCTTTGTCGCATCCGCATCGGAATCCGAGACATTGATTTTCCGCACAATCTGATCATCGGAAAGTCCGAGGTTCTTCTGCATTTCCTGAATTCCCAGATCATGCGTGTATGTGTACCCGCTTCCCTCTGCCGGGTCTGACAGATGAAGTACCCCGACTTTGATCTCGTCCTTCGGGATTCCCTCCGTCGCGGATGCTGCCGCAGCCGCCGACTCCGTCCCTGACGTCTGCTGCACGCTCTCCGCCCCGGGCATTTGTAGCATAATCATCAATCTGCGTATCTGCACCGCAGCCGGCAAGCAGAAAACTTCCCATAGATGCCGCAATCAGTCTGATCCACTTTTTTCTCATATCCGGTACTCTCTTTCTGTATGCTATTATCTACTAACTTTTTTACATTTGCCTTTATTATACATATTTTTTATTTTACCATCAATAAATTTGTAAATTAATTAAAACAAATCGAAATTGTTCCTAAAATATTCTGTTTCTAAAACACTTTTTTCATTATATATAAATGAAAAAAGCCTTCACAGTTCTGCCGCTTTTTGCTTTCTGCGGCAAATCTGTAAAGACTTTTCAAAATGCTTATTCTATTAACTCAAAAGGTTCTGCATGCTCTTTAAGCTGATCACCAACGTAGAGGTGTTATGCAGAAGCGCTGACGTGGTCGGCTGTAAAATGCCTCCTACCCCCAGCAGAATCAATCCTGTATTGAATCCGACAATCACGCGGTAATTCTTGCGAATCCGCTTCATCAGACCGTCACTCAACAACTTTAAGGTCACGATCTGGTAGAGATTATCCGAACTTACCATGATATCCGCGATCTCACGCGCGATCTCCGCACCGTCGGAAATGGCGATACCGACATCCGCCGCAGAGAGCGCCGGAGAATCGTTGATGCCGTCTCCGACCATGATGACCTTGTGTCCGGCAGCTTTTTCACGCTCGACAAAACCTGCCTTATCCTCCGGCAACACCTCGGAATAATACTCGTCCACACCAACGCGCTTTGCAATGGCGCTTGCGGTCCGCTCGCTGTCTCCCGTCATCATAACGATCTTCTTGATGCCGGAACGGCGCAGTGAATTGACGACTGCTTCCGCCTCCTCGCGGAGCGGATCTTCGATGCAGATCACGGCTGCAAGCTGTCCCTCGATTGCCAGATACAGATGGGAATACTCCTCCGGCAGACTCTCGAACAGTTCTTTTGTGCCCTCCGGGAGAACGGCTCCCTCATCCTCAAATACAAAATGATAACTTCCGATCACGGCCTTCTTGCCGTTGATCGTGGTGGAAATACCATGTGCAACCACATACTCCACCTTGGAATGCATCTCCTCGTGATCCAGACCTTTTTCCTTGGCTGCCGCAACAACCGCTTTCGCCATGGAATGCGGAAAATGCTCCTCCATGCAGGCTGCAATCCTAAGAAGCTCATCCGGGCTGTCCCCGTTAAAGGAAACCACTTTTGCCACGGTCGGCTTTGCCTTGGTCAGTGTGCCGGTCTTATCAAAGACGATCGTATCCGCCTCAGCCATCGCCTCCAGATATTTTCCGCCCTTGACCGTCACATTGTAAAAACTAGCCTCACGGATCGCCGACAACACAGAAATCGGCATGGAAAGCTTTAATGCGCAGGAGAAATCCACCACCAGAATCGACAGTGCTTTCGTTGCATTCCGGGTCAGAAGGTACGTAAGCGCCGTAGCACCGAGTGAATACGGTACCAGACGGTCTGCCAGATGCTCTGCCCGGCTCTCAAGCCCGGACTTTAACTTCTGCGATTCTTCAATCATCTGCACAACCTTGTCGTAACGGCTGGAACCGCCTACCACCTTCACGAGAATGGTAAGCTCACCCTCCTCGACCACGGTTCCGGCATAGACATAATCCTCACAGGTCCGGCGCACCGGCTCGGATTCCCCGGTCAGAGAGGCCTGATTTACCATCGCCTCGCCGTCTTTCACGACGCCGTCGAACGGGATCACATTGCCCATATGGACAACCACCTCATCTCCCTCACGGATCTCCTTCACACCGACAAGAACCTCCACGCCGTCCTTCTTCAGCCATACTTTGCTGACATTCAAAGACATGGTGCGCGCAAGGTCGCCGACGGATTTCTTGTGCGTCCACTCTTCCAACAGCTCTCCGATGCCAAGCAGGAACATAATCGATCCCGCCGTCTCGGTATCGCCGCGCAGAATGGACACCCCGATCGCCGTCGCATCGAGTACCGGCACTTCGATCTTTCGTGCCGCCAGTGTCTTTACGCCTTTCCAGATGTAACGAAACGACTTGACCGTCGTCCAGCACGCCCGGATAGGATACGGCAGAAGAAGCTTGGAGGCATACCGTCTTATCACTCTGCCGATCAACTTCTCCTGGTAGCTTGCATTCAGCTCTCTTCCGGAATTCTCGATCAGCCCGTTTGGCACTTCCACATCCTCATAATGAAAATGTCTGAGCTTATCGATCAGTTCCGCTCTGCTGCCGTCATAGCAGATAACTGCATCACCCGTCCGCTCATACACCTTGGCGCTTGAGACCTGTATATCATTTTGTAAAAAATACAGAAGCGTATCCGCCTGTGCACAACTCATGCGATACTGTGCCACGTGAATCCGCATCCGCCCCTTAATCTCATGCTTGATTGCAAACTTCACTTTACTCGCCTCTTATCAAAATCTTATTCTTCGTTGTTCTCTGCAGTCTTGGTCTCCTCTGCTGCTTCTGCCTCTGCATCTGCAAATGCCTCTGCCTCAGCCTTGGCTGCGCGCTCCTCATTGATCTCCTTTGCGCCTGCATAGATATCACCGGCATTCTCCTGTACGGTGCTTACGGTGTTCATCACGCACTCTTTTGCTCTTAAGAATGCTGCGGTACAGCTTGTGTAAACCTTCTTGGCATCCTTGCTGGAAAGCACCTTGATACCGGCTGTGCCGAATAATACGCCGCCTGCAAAAATTCCTGTCTTCTTCCAATCGATCTTCTCAAAACACTTCAACATATGTATCCTCCATTCTATGCACCATCCTGTGCATCTTTTGCCGAACGTTGCGTTCGTTTTTTTCGTTTATTGTGCATTATAGTACCACTTTTTGTACTTTTCCAGTATTTTTTTACTATTGATAAATTTTATCGTCAAATTTTTATTCCCGGTTTTTTAGCACCTCCGCCGGCGTCACGCTGCGCAGTTTCCGAATCAGGAACCGGTTGATTACCAGATATAATCCAAGGATTCCTGCATAGATTCCCGCATACATCTGCCAGGTAAAATGCAGGTTCATCCCACACGCTATATTGGAGACCAGCATCGGGTAGACCGCATCCATTGCCGCCTTGGCTGCCGGAATACAGATGGCCGCGCCCACCGCCACAATATAGAAATTACCGTTCAGATACAGCTTGCTGATTTCTTGCATCCGGAAGCCAAAGATCTTGACAAGAGAAATACCGAATGCCGAACGGTCGATCATCACCTTCATCATCAGATACATCACAATAACAAAGATCACTGCCGATAAGATCGTCATCATAAGAATCATCGGCATCATCATCTGTACAAAAATATCCGAGGATGCCTCAATCTGCTCTTTGGAGGTCGTCGCGTACAGTCTGCCGTTCGGGATATCTAACTCGTGGTTAGAGAATACTACATTATAATAGTCATCGCTCTCCCCGAACAACTCCCGCATATCGTCCAGATTCATAAACACATAAAGCCCTGCCGAGTATTGTGCAATCCCGTCTACCGTGAAAGCATAGTCCTGATTTTCTTCGTCATCTGTCAGGATGATCTTTTCTCCCTCTTTGATCTTATACTTCTGCGCCGCCGCTGTCGAGAGGATCACATGATTTTTGCCCGGCTTAACATCCGCGTCAAAATACGGATTGTCCGGCTCTATGCCAAGCAGCGTCACGTCCAGTTGATAACCGTACATCTCGCGCTTCAGCGTCTTGGCAAAACATGCCGTGCCGTCCTCTGGTGCCTCCACGGTTGGATATTTGTAGGTGTACATATAGGCGTATTTTGTATCATCTCTGGTCTCCTGACCGAGATTGGCGCACATCACATAACAGTCCAGTGAAAGCATCGCAATCAGGAGCGAGATAAACATGCCGAAGACCACGGTAAATCCGGTTCGTATCTCCCGCAGCATCTGCCGGATGCGGAAGCGGCGGATAAATCCCATGTTTCCCAGATCAAGCTGACTCACATGTCCGCTTTTCTCCTCTCCGCGGATCAATGTGAGTGCCGGCTGACCGAGTTTCTTCCTTATTATAACCCAGTTCACACAGCTTGCGACGACCGCGGGCATCAAAAGCCCGTAAAGCAGCAAATACACCGGATGCAAGACCGCCAGATCGGGAAAAGAATAGTAATCATAGCAATCCTGCATCTGTACTCTGGCACCAGCAGGTGAAAATCCAAGCAGCGTGCCCGCCACACTTCCGATTACCGTCACAATGACCGGAAGCGTCAGATAGTGTACCAGTAGATCCCGTCCGGTCACACCGAGCGCATAGAGTGCTCCAATCACACTGCTCTCCCGTTCAATGCTGTGCACAACAAACACGGAAAGCACATACGTAAACAGAATCATAATAATCACCCCTGCAGCAAGACCTGCAGCCTTATTGATGACCTGGTCGTCTGCCGCCGCACCGATCCTCGGATTATCCTCCGCCGGGACAAACTGGGTCAGATTGGAAAGGTTTACGTCAAAATATTCGTCCAGCACCTCATCTGCATGTTCTTTCAGTTCGCCGATTCCGTCGGAAAGCTCTGCGGCTCCGTCTGCAGCCGCATCCACTCCGTCCGTGTATTCCGCCACACCGTTTTTATAATTGTTAAGTGCATCTAACTGTTCATTTAACGAATATAACTTCATGCGAAACAGCGCGTTGTCCGTGCTGTTTTTTAATCCTTCAAGCTTCTCTGCATAATTATCCTCGGTCAGAGTTCCCTGTAATCCATAATCCTGCAGTGCATCCGACGCTTCTTTTAAATAGGCATCAAATACCTGTGCGGAACCGTCATTAAGATCCGTCTTATACGCCGTCAGTTCGTCCAGACCGTCGGAAAGTTCTCTTGATCCGTCGGAGAGTTCCCGGATTCCGTCCCGGATCTTCTCCCCTATTCCGCCGGTATCCTCCCAGTATTCTTTAAAATAAGGATCGTCGATCTCATCCGCCTGAATGGAAAAATCTTTCAGGGTCTCTTTGATCTCCTCTTTCGCAGTCACGCCGTTGTCACGGTATGCATATACATATTCCTCCGCCTGCACACTCTTTTCTGCTGCTTCTAATGCATGATAGGCTTCCTTTGTCACAAATGCCAGCCCGAACTGGGTGCTGTCAACGGTACTGTCCGAGAGTTCTTTAAACGGCGCGTCATAATCCGGCACACAGCCGATTCCAGCAACAGAAAACGTCTCGCCTCCAATCTTCACTTTGTCTCCGACTGAGATCTGATGTTCCTCACAGTACCGTTTTTCCAGCAGCACCTCATCCGCTGTCCGCGGAAGCGTCCCCTGCTCTGCCAGAACAAGATTGATCTTTTCCCTGTCCGCGAAAACCCGCAGTGTACTTGCATCCTCCATCCGGTAATCCAGATAGAACTGTGCCTCCAGTGTGATTCCAAGATCTCTCAGTCTGTCTTCTTCCGCCTGTGTCAGCGGCACAAAGGTGATAAACTCGCCGTCTTCCACAAGGTACTCCTGATCTGTTTTCGCACTTCCCGTGATGATCGTCTCCGCTGCGCCGACAAGGCTGATGACAATGTACATGCAAAACAGAATCAGCAATCCCAGCGCCAAGTAGCGAAACCGGTTCTCCCGAAAATCGCGCAACACTCTTTTTCTCAATACTCTCTGCATCTTCTACATCCTCCCCGGGTTACAGATCTTCCAGTTCCGCGGCAGGAACACGCACCTCGTTTTCGTACTCCCTGCTTATCATACCGTCCTTGATATGAATCACCTTGTGCACCATATTCTTGATGGAATTGTTGTGCGTGACAATCAGCATTGTTGTCCCGTATTTTGCATTGATCTCCTCCAGCAGGATTAAAATGTCCCGGGATGTCTTGGAGTCCAGCGCCCCGGTCGGCTCATCGCAGAGCAGCAGCTTCGGATTCTTGATGAGCGCCCTCGCAATGGCGCAGCGCTGCTGCTGTCCTCCGGAAAGCTGTGAGGGAAACTTGTTCTGATGCTCCGTAAGTCCCAGTGTTTCCAACAGTTCTCCCATATTAAGCGGCTGTTTTGTCAGATACTCGCACACCTGAATATTTTCCTTTACTGTGAGATTCGGTACCAGATTGTAGAACTGGAAAATGAATCCCAGATTGTCCCTGCGGTAATCGGAGAGCGCCTCCGGCTTTAATCCCGCGATTTCCTGTCCGTCCACCACAACCGACCCGGAATCGATGGTGTCGAGACCGCCGATGCAGTTTAAAAATGTTGATTTGCCGGAACCGCTCGTCCCCTGAATCACACACATCTGTCCCTGGGCAACACCAGTGCTGATGCCCTTTAGCACCTGCACATGTCCCTCTCCCGCTCCATAACTTTTTTTCAGATCCTTTACTTCCACGTACATCTTCTCACTCCTCCCTGTTTTTCTGACTGTGCGTCACACCAAACATCCCAAACCAGCCATACTCCATAAAACGGACCGCCTCCTGCATATAAACGGCGGCCTCCTCCTCGTTTGGAATGTGCGTGATCATGTAAATAAAAATATCGATCTGCATATGCGCCAGCCAGTGAACCGTCTCATCCGCGACCGGAGCACAGTGCAGTGTCTCCTGCATCGCATCTGCCAGTGTGCGGTAATGCTTCCCGCTGATCTCCACGATCGAATCTATGGCATGCTCCAGCGACGTTCCCTGCGCTCTGGTCAGCAGCAGCAAAAATTCTTCCCTGTGATGATACATCTCATGAATGATCGCCATACACGCCTCGTAATCATCGGAACTGTCCATCTCAAGCAGACTTCCGTCCGCCGCATTCTCCCGCTCCCCGCTGTAATGCTCCAGCATGATCGCGTTAATGCGCTCTAACGGCTCTTTGACCAGCGACACAAACAGATCGTCCTTGTCCTTAAAAAAGCAGTACAATGCTCCCGTCGTCACGCCCGCACGCTTACAGATATTGCGCAGCGACGCCGACAGAAATCCCTTTTCCATGAACTCGGCTCTGGCAGATTCCTGTAATTTTTTTCTGGTCTCCTTCTCTTCCGGCATATCCATCCTCCCTCAAAACATAACAGTGTTATGTTGATAACACTGTTATGTTAGTATATTCTAACCGCTTTGTCAAGACGGATGAAAACATCTTTTACATATTTTTTTAAACAGCAGAAAAGGAACAAAAAAAGAAGCAGGGCATACTATACGCTGCTCCGCTTCTTTCTCTGCTTCTTTTCTGATACTTCCGTATTCTTTTTTGTTTTCTTTCTATTTCGGTTCCGTTCCTTTTTCTGTTTCCTGTCCGGGTTCGTCCTCAAGCATCTCCGTAAGCGTGTGCCAGCCGAGTACCGCACATTTGACACGCGCCGGCATGTGTGAAATGTCCACAAGCGCCGATGCCTCCTCCAGTTCTTCTAATTCCTCATCCGACACCGTCCCTTTAATCATCCGAAAGAACAGATCCGCCAAATGCACGGCCTCTTCCTTGGTCTTTCCGATGACCAGATCCAGCATGATATCCACGGAAGCCTGTGAGATGGCGCAGCCGTCGCCCGTAAAAGTTCCCTCCGCGATCCTGCCGTCCTCCACACGCAGCTGCAGCACAATATCATCCCCGCAGCTCGGATTCACACCCTCAAGCACCAGATTCGCATCCGCAAGTTTCTCCTTGTGACCCGGATAGCGGTTGTGATCCGTCAGCACCTCGTTATAAAATGTCCGGTTATTCATATCCCATCATCCTCCTGACTTGTGCCAGCTGATCCAGAAATCGTCCGACATCCTCTGACGTATTATAAAATGCCACGCTCGCTCTGGCACAGGACGAAATGCCGAGCCATTCTAACAGCGGCTGGGCACAGTGATGTCCCGCCCGCACCGCGACGTGCGCCTCATCTAAGATCGATGCAATATCATGCGGGTGTACATCATCCACGGTAAAGCTCACAATCCCGCAGTGCTCCTTTTCGTCCCCGCTTCCCAGAATGTGCACGCCCGGAATTTTTTTCATTCCGGCAAGCAGCTGGGCGGTAAGCATCTCCTCGCGCTCCGTGATTTTTTTCCAGCCGATGGCTTCCAGATAATCGATCGCGGCTGCAAGCGCGACCGCGCCTCCCGCATTGACCGTCCCTGCCTCAAACTTATGGGGCAGTTCGGCAAATACGGCTCCCTCTCTCGTCACACGGTCGATCATCTCTCCGCCGGTCAGAAACGGCGGCATCTCCTCTAAAAGTTCCTGTTTTCCGTAAAGCACACCGATCCCCATCGGCGCCATCAGCTTGTGCCCGGAAAATGCCAGAAAGTCCACGTCGAGCGCCGTGACATCGATCGGCATATGCGGCGCTGCCTGTGCCGCATCCGCCAATACCACACCGCCGTTTTCGTGTACCAGCCCAATCAGTTTTTCTGCCGGGGTCGCCCGTCCAAGCACATTTGAGACAAGTGTCAGTGCGGCAAGCTTTGTGTGCGGTGTGACGGCGTCACGGATTTTCTCCTCCGTAAAACTGCCGTCCGGTTCACACTCCAGATATTTAAGCGTGGCTCCGGTCCGCCTCGCCGCCATCTGCCACGGAAGCAGGTTGCTGTGATGCTCCATGATCGTGACGAGGATCTCATCCCCGGGCTTTAACCGGGGCAGCGCATAGCTGTACGCCACCAGGTTGATGCCTTCGGTCGTATTTCTGGTAAAAATGATTTCTCTCTCACTCTTCGCATGTACAAACTGCGCGACGCGCTCTCTCGCATGCTCATACTGCTCTGTCGCCTCCACGCCCAGCTCATAGAGCCCTCGCAGCGGATTGGCATTCCGGCGCTCATAGAATTCCCGCTCCGCGTCGAGCACGCACGCCGGCCGCTGTTCTGTCGCCGCGTTGTCGAGGTAAGCAATATCGCTTCCCGCAAGCAGCGGAAAATCTTTTTTATAATCCGTCATATGCATTGCTCCTTCAGATAAGTTTCAACAGCGCCGCGCACCTCCTCTGACGGGATCTGGCTGTTTATCGCTTCGATCTTCGCCAGTGTCAGAAGTCTCTGTGCCTCCTCCGGGGAAATGCCTCTCGTGGCGGCATAAAAGAGCATGTTCTCGTCGAGCTTGCCGATGGAAGCGCCGTGGTTGCCCTCCACATCCTCCTCCGCGCACAGGATTAACGGGATGGTCTGGTTGACCATATTGTCACCGACAAGAAGCACATCCTCCTTCTCGTCTCCCTTGGCTCCCACACAGCCGTGCACAAAATCGATCGTTCCGCGCAGCAGCTTCTTCGCCTCGTTCTTTAGGATGCCCGATATCTGCATATTGCTCTTCGTCTTTTTCCCGCGGTGTCTGGCGACATAATTCATATCGATTTTCTGCCTGCCGGTACCGAGATATCCGCTTACGAGTTCTGCCGTGCTCTCGTCTCCTCTAAGTTCAAACAATGTTCCCGTATAGACCTCGGCGCCGCCCAGTTCCAGCTGCACTTCCTTCACCGCGGCATCTTTTTCACACGAGACGCCCACATCATGCAGGCAGACGGCTTCCGCATTCATCGTCTGCACCACATACAGCTCTACTTTCGCGCCCTCCCCGGCATATACCTTCGTCTGGATGGCGGAGATCATCCCGCCCGTCTCCCCGCTCTCGCAGAGCAGGATTACTTTTGCCCGGCTGTGCGCTCCGGCATAGATATGCAGGCGGTTATAGGCGAGCTGCCCCCCCCCGGCGGCAAAACGGGACACAAACGGTTCGTCGCAGTCTGCATTTTCCGGAATCGTCAAAAGCTTGGTATCCCATGCCGCATCTGTCTCCGACGGCTGATCCATCGCCTCGCCCATCCCGGTTTTGATTTTATCCCAATCCGTCTGCTGTGCCATCCGCAGCTGCTCTGCCTCTGCCTGCCCTGCTCCTGCCACGCTCTGTTTTATCGCTATACTGCCGTCGATCCGCGGCATCCCAATCACGGTTTCATTCATTTTCAGCCAGTTCCAGGTCTTTGCAGGAAGCCGGTTGACTGTGATCGTCTGATTCTGTTTTGTCATAAGCTCCTCCTTTACCCGATGCTGCCCTTCATCTCAAGATCAATCAGATTGTTCATCTCCACCGCATACTCTAACGGCAGTTCCTTTGACACGTTGCTTGCAAAACCGCTGACAATCATCGACCGCGCTTCCTCCTCGCTGATGCCGCGGGACATCAGATAGAATACGGCGTCATCGCTGATGCGTCCGATTTTTGCCTCATGTCCCACATCCGCGTCTCCTGTGCGGATGTCCATCGCCGGGATCGTATCCGATCTTGAGATGTCATCGAGCATCAGCGACTGGCAGGAAACTGCCGATTTGCTGCCGACGGCTTCCTTTGTAATGCTCACGGAACTGCGGAACGTACTGATTCCGCCGTCCTTGGAGATCGACTTGGTGTTCATGTACGAGGAGGTATCCGGTGCGGCATGCACCACCTTTGCCCCGGTGTCCAGAT
>ERZ808240.4471-NODE-4471-length-12338-cov-3.349996_pt1 | contig 12338 bp, 10 predicted proteins | sample MGYA00521084_ERZ808240 | MGnify/ENA primary metagenome ERZ808240 (study PRJEB31516, sample SAMN03275571) | gut metagenome | biome: mammalia-associated habitat; material: feces | host: Papio cynocephalus | place: Kenya | collected 2012-08-06 ... | reverse complement strand
ACAACAGCAGCACTTGCAATGCTGAACGATCAGGTGAAAAAGGGCGGCGTTATGGCATCTTCTTATGTCGGCGGCTTAAGTGGTGCTTTCATTCCGGTCAGCGAGGATCAGGGAATGATTGATGCCGTAACCGAGGGCGCATTGACACTTGAAAAACTCGAAGCAATGACGTGTGTCTGCTCCGTTGGTCTGGATATGATTGCAATTCCGGGAGATACTAAGGAAACAACGATTGCCGGTATCATTGCGGATGAGATGGCGATTGGTATGGTAAATCAGAAGACGACAGCCGTTCGTCTGATTCCGGTACAGGGTAAAGATGTTGGTGACCAGGCAGAATTTGGCGGTCTTTTAGGTTATGCACCGATTATGCCGGTAAATCCGTTTGGCTGCGATGATTTTGTAACCAGAACCGGCCGTATTCCGGCACCAATTCATAGCTTTAAGAATTAAGAAATGTTGGCAGGTGGTGAATCACAATGGAAAAATTTCAAATTATGGGTAAAAAACTGGAACATCATGGACATATTTTGGATTTTTATACTTACGAACTCAAAGTGCCAAATGGCAATACCGCTTACTGGGATGTGTTAGAGCACAAAGGGGCTTCTGCCATTATTCCGGTGGATGAGGATGGAAAAATTATTTTAGTCCGCCAGTACCGCGGCGCAATTGACGATTTGCTGTTAGAAATCCCGGCAGGAGGAAGAGATTCTTTAGAGGAAGATTTTCTTGTCTGTGCGGCGAGAGAGTTAGAAGAGGAAATCGGGTATCGTTCGGATGACATTCACCATTTGGTGGATTATCACTCAGCTGCTGCCTATACAAGTGAAAAAATTGCGATTTACTATACAGAACAGTTAATTCCATCGAAACAACATCTGGATGAGAATGAATTTGTTCAGATTGAACGCTATTCGCTGGAAGAATTAAATGAGATGATTTTTGATGGACGGATTACAGATGGAAAAACCATTGCCGGTATTATGGCATATCAGATGTTAAAACATAAGAATCAGGAATAATACAGGCTTTGTCCACATACCTTGTAAAAGGCGCTGCCTGAGAGGAGTGGACATATGCATAATCATCATCGAACAAATCACAGCCGATTGGTAAATAGAGAATTTCTGCAAAAGATAATTTTCTGTTTTCTAATCGGCTTTTTGTGTGGAGCTGTTTTTTATTACTGTTTTCAGAATTCATTTCGTGAAATCTTACAGGCAACTTTAGAAAATAATACAAAGACATGGACAAAAGAGACGGCATTTTTTCCGGAATGGTTTCGGTCTTTGTGGAATCACGGAAAGTATTTTGCCCTTATGTGGCTTTTGGCAATAAGTCCGGCGGGATCGGTGAGCCAAAAGATATTTGTCATTTATACCGGAATAAGAAACGGCTTTTTATTTGTCTTTTTTTTATATGCCAAAAGTGCGTTTGGCATCATTGTCTACTTTGCCAGTCTGATTCCACAGGTCTTTTTACTGACACCGTTATATCTTTTCTTGTTTTATGTGACAACAGAAAACAGGCAGCTAAAGCGGGGAAAAATCACAATTGTTTTTATGATTCTTGCTTTTTTAACTGCCTGTCTGATTGAAGTTAAATGGAATCTGCCACTGATGAAGAAAATCTTATAAGTGGTTTGCGATTTTATCAATTAAGCGCTCGGTTTCATCCCATCCAAGACAAGGGTCCGTGATGGATTTTCCGTATTCGTGCTCATTGACTTTCTGACTGCCCGGAAGCAGGTAGCTTTCTACCATAACACCTTTGACTAATTCGGCAATGGCAGGATTTACCAAACGGCTGTGAAGCACTTCGTCCACAATTCTAGGCTGCTCATAGTATTTTTTGCCGGAATGGGAATGGTTGTCATCAACGATACATGCCGGGTTGTGCAGGTTGAGAAGCGAATATTTCTCATGCAGACGCTCCAAATCTTCATAGTGGTAGTTTGGAATATTCTGTCCATGTTTGTTTACGGCACCACGTAAAATGGTGTGCGCTAGTGGATTTCCGTCCGTTGTCACCTCATGTCCACGATACAAAAAAGTATGAGAGGACTGAGCAGCAATACAGGAATTTAACATAACGGAAAAATCACCACTGGTTGGATTTTTCATTCCTGCCGGAACATCCATGCCGCTGACGGTCATACGATGCTGCTGGTCTTCCACAGAGCGGGCACCAACGGCTACATAAGATAAAATATCACTGATGTATGGCCAGTTTTCCGGATAGAGCATTTCATCCGCAGAGAAAAGGCCGGTTTCGGAAATCGCACGAAGGTGCATTTTTCTCATGGCAATTAAGCCTTCCATAAAGTCCGGTGCTTTTTCCGGGTCAGGCTGGTGAACGATTCCTTTGTAACCCTCACCGGTAGTTCTTGGTTTATTTGTATAAATACGTGGAACAATCAGAATTTTTTCTTCCACTTTTTCCTGCATTTTTGCAAGGCGGGTAATATATTCGCAGACAGAATCTTCATGGTCAGCAGAACATGGTCCGATAATCAATAAAAACTTGTCCGATTCACCTGTAATAATGTCGCGGATTTGTGCATCGCGAATTTCTTTTTGTGCTTTCTGCTCCGGTGTCAGGGAGTATAATTCCTGAAGCACTTCCGGAGAGATTACTTCTTTTTTGTAATGGAAACTCATTTTTTCATTCTCCTTTGCGTCTTGTCATTCTTATGTATTCTACTCCTTTTTTATGGAAGTGTCAATTGTTCATAATTTCGTAACATTTACATTGTATAGTATGTGAGTATGGGTTTGATAAAATAAGCCCTTAAGGTGAATGAACATAAAGGAGGTTCAAACGTTGATTAAAGTAGAACATCTGGTAAAGCGTTATGGTAATCGAAATGTAGTGGATGACCTGACTTTTACCGTTGACAAAGGACAGATTGTTGGCTTCTTAGGACCAAATGGTGCCGGAAAATCAACAACGATGAACATGATTACCGGTTACATCTCTGCGACAGAGGGCACGATTGAGATAGATGGTGTAGACATATTTGATGAGCCGGAGAAAGCGAAGAAAAAAATCGGGTATCTTCCGGAGATGCCGCCGCTTTATCCGGATATGCTTGTAAGAGAGTACTTAAGTTTTGTCTGTGACATAAAGAAAGTGAAAAGAGATAAGAAAGACGCTATGATTTCTAAAGTCATGCGCCGTACGAAGATTACCGATGTATCGGAGCGTTTGATAAAAAACTTATCCAAAGGTTACAAACAGCGTGTGGGAATTGCCGGTGCGATGGTTGGTGACCCGGAGATTCTTATTTTTGATGAACCGACGGTTGGACTTGACCCGAAACAGATTTTAGAAATCCGCGATTTGATTCGTGACTTGAGCGAGAAACATACGATTTTGTTAAGTTCTCATATCATGCAGGAAGTTAGTGCGGTATGTAATGAGATTATCATTATCAATGAAGGTAAGATGATTGTCAAAGATAAACCGGAAAACATTTCTGCACACATTGAGCAGACGCATGAGCTGACGATGGAGATTAAGGGAAATAAAGAATTAGTCCGCAGCATTTTATCGGGTATTGAACATATTACAGAATATAAAGTAACGGATTCTGAGGATGATGAGATCTGCAAAGCTATGGTTATTTCTGAGGCAGATTCAGATATCCGTGAAACGGTCTTTTATGCGCTGGCTGAGAATAAATGTGCAATTTTGGAAATGCATACGAAGGAGCCTTCTCTTGAGGAAACCTTCATTCGTCTGACCGGAAATGGCAGCCGCCAGATGGCAGAGCGAAACAGCCGCAGAAGAAAAAAGGAGGGAAAATAAGATGAGAGCGATTTATAAAAAGGAATTAAAGTCCTATTTTACATCTGCCATTGCGTGGGTGTTTCTGGCGTTTTTCTTAGTGCTGACCGGATTGTTTTTCTTCCTGTATAATTTATCCGGTGGTTCACTGAACTTTTCAACCGTTTATGGAGCAATTGAGATTTTCTTCATTCTGCTTCTGATTCCGGTACTTACGATGAAAAGTATGGCAGATGAGAAACATCAGAAAACAGACCAGTTGTTATACACATCACCAATTTCGATTAACAAAGTCGTACTTGGAAAATATTTAGCGTTAGTTACATTATTTGCGATTGGTCTTTTGATTGTGTCGCTTTATCCGATTATTTTACAGAATTTAGTGCGCAGCGTAGCAGAAGAGGGAAGCACTTCTTACACGGTAAATTATGCGGTTGCGTATGGCAGCACGCTTGGATTCTTCTTGATGGGATGTGCTTACATTGCCATCGGTGTATTTGTTTCTTCTTTGACAGAAAGTCAGGTAATTGCAGCCGTTGCTATCGGTGTTATCAATATTTTCACAATGCTGATGACAAGTCTTGCGAATATGCTTCCATCCAGTAAAATTTTTATGGTATGTTTCTTTGCAGCATTGATTGTTTTGCTGGCGTTTGCCCTGAATTTCTGGATTCATAACAAATGGGTTTCAGCACTTGTCGGACTTGTGGCTGAAATCGTCCTGTTTGTTTTGTATTTCTTTTTCTCATCCCATTTTGATGGTTTGCTGTACAACGTGTTAAGTGCGATTTCATTTACGGACCGGTACACAAACTTCACATATGGTATTTTGGATGTGAGCGCGATGTTATATTATGTGAGTGTTAGTTTTCTGTTTGTGTTCTTTACCATTCAGAGAATTAAGAAACAACGCTATAATTAGGATGCGTGGAAAAGGAGGATATCATGAGCAGGAATAAAAATGAAAAGAAAAAATTTGCAAGCCGTAAATTTAAGATGGGAAGTTTTCAGACAATTACCATGGTAATTGTGCTTGCCGTAGTTGTGCTTGTTAATGTTGTAATTGCCAGAATGAACTGGTCAAAAGATATGAACTCGGATTATCTGTATTCCCTGTCATCCGATACGATTTCGTATGTCAAAGGATTAAAGGATGACATTACCATCTACTATTTAGTGGAAGATGGACATGAGGCACAGACGAGTACTTATACAAAGACGATTAATGTTGAGAATATCATTAAACTTTATGATGGTTTAGGACCGGTAAAGGTCGAGAAGAAGAACCCGGTTCTTTATCCGAACTTTGCGAAAAAGTACACAAGCGAGAGTGTGCAGGATAATGACATGATTGTGGTAAATAACAAAAACGGAAAATCACAGTATTTGTCATTCCAGAATGATATGATTGAAATGACGTATGACACTTCTTCCGGTTCTATGGAGCAGGTTCCAAAATCCTTGAAGTTAGAGTCAGCGGTTACGTCGGCAATTCAGAAAGTAACATTAAAAAATACAAAGAAAGTTTATGTGGGTGGCGGCCACAGCATGCAGTCCTTAAACGATGACTTTACAGAACTTCTCTCGAAAAACGGATTGGAGAAGGAAGACTTTGATTTGACGAAAAACACAAAAGTGCCGGATGACTGCAGTTTACTTATTTTGTACAGTCCTGCTGCCGACATCACAGCAAACGAGTACAAGTATCTGAGCACCTACTTGAAAAATGGTGGAAAGGCAATCTTTTTGCTGAATTATACAGTGGATACACCGTACTACAATAAGCTGTTAAAAGATTACGGCATTAATGTTCAGTCCGGTTATGTTCTTGACCCGGATAATTACTTTGCTTCCTATGGAAGCGGTGCCTATATGCTTTTGACACCGCAGGTAAGTAAAGACAGTGATTTGACATCAGATTTGAGCACGAAAGACGTTCTTTCCTGGTACAGTAAAGGAATGACGGCAGATAAGAAAGTGCGAAGCACGTTGACCGTTCAATCAGTTTTGACGACATCGGATAAATCCTATGCATGCAAAATTAATGATAAAGAAGATACGCAGGATTTGGAGAAAAAAGACAGTGATCAGGCGGGACCTTTCAGTGTAGCGATGACCGCAGAAGATAAATATGCGGAAAATACAAAGGGTGAAGGTCATGCAACGAAGATTTTTGCAATTGGTTCCGTAGCCTTTATGGATGTGCCAAACAGCAGTTATGGCTCAACAACAAGTATTATCGGTACACAGATGGCAGAGCAGTACAATAACCGTGCGATTTTAGTGAACGCTTTGAAGTGGCTTGTCGGCGATGGCGGAGATGAGATTAAGGTATTAAATATTCCGGACCGCTCCCTCTTAGAAGAGACGGTACAGTTAAACTCCGGTGACATTACCTTCTGGACAGCATTACTTGTTGTGGTTCTTCCACTTGCCCTGCTGCTTTGCGGATTCCTGATTTGGAACCGAAGGAGGAAAAAATAATGTCAAGTAAGAAAAAGAATGCCATTACGATGATTGCCCTTGTGGTGGTGCTGATTATTTGCTTAGTCCTTTATTTTGTGATTCCACGCGGTAAATCATCAGATAAAGATACAGATAATAGTTCGACAAGTGAATCCGGTTCAACGGATTCTAGTTCGGACAATGCAAAAATTACGTTAGATACCATTACGTCTGATAACATTTCTTCGATTACATTGACAAAAAAAGGAAAACAGGCGTGGAAACTTTCCCAGAAGAAAAAGGGTACATGGAAGATTGACGGAAAAGAAAGTGCTCCGGTATCGGATGAGACGATATCTTCCATGGTAAAAAATGTAAATCCTGTCAAAGCAACACAGAAGTTTTCAGCCGAATCCGGAAATCTTTCTGACTATGGCTTGAAAACGCCGGCATTTACAATTGCGATTGAGACAAAAGACGGTGCTTCCTATCAGTATCAGATTGGAAGTGAAGTGCCAAAATCGGATATGGGCTACTATGCAAAATGCTCCGGACGCGATGAAATTTACTGCTTGAATGCTGCGATGATTAAGGCATTTAACGTAGATGAGATTAATTTCATCAAGATGGATACACTGCCTGAAATTGATGACGATTATCTGACCGCATTTTCTGTGAAGAATAAAAAAGGCAATGATTTTGCAGCGAAAAAGGTGACGGATGCAGAAAAAGTCGATTTTTATTCTAACTGGAATATTACGGCACCGTATGCGAAACCGCTGGCAACCAGTCAGTCGGAGTGGAGTTCGGTACTTGGTTACTTTACTGTTCTGAAATATGAGGAAATGGTAGAGTATGACTGCAAGAACCTTAAGAAATACGGATTGGATTCGCCAACTTCAGCGATTACGGTAGATTTCTACCAGCCAAAGGATGGTTATACACCGACGGCCACAGCAACACCAAATGCTATGGTGTCCGGTTCGTCTTCGTCCTCATCCTCTTCGGATACTTCCTATATCATTCCGGAGAACAAAAGAATGTATAAGACGTTAAATCTTTTGATTGGCAAAAAGACAAAAGACTCTTATTACGTCTGTGAAAAAGGAAGCCGGAATGTGTATACGATGAGTTCGGATACAATTGAAAAAATTACAAAACTCGATGCTTATACCAATATGGACCACTGTGTGTATTCCGTGCTTGCGACAAGCATAAAAGGATATGATGTCACATATGGCAATACAACACTTTCCGTAACGCGTAAAACTGTGAAGAAGGATACTTCAAAGACAACGGCAACACCGACTGCTACGGCAACCGAAAGTGGAACTGCGGTTAATAATGCAACGGACAGCAGTGTGAAGAACATCTGGACGTTAAATGGCAAGAAGATTTCAGATGATGATGAGAGAGACTTCTTATCACCGTATTCACTTGCTTATCTGCTTGAGTATTCCGGAAAAGCGGATAATAAAGTAAAGCCAAAGAGCAATAAGCCGGTTCTCACGATTGTGTACCACGAGAATAACCGTGATGTAACCGTTCGTTATCTGCCTTATGACGGAATTAACTTCTACCGGGTAGAGAAAAACGGCATGGATTATTTCCTTGTCGATAAATTGTCGGTAGACGACATCATTAAAAAGTTTAAAGGCATTGAAAAACTGGCAAAATGATAAGATTCGTAAAAAGCACTTGAAAAATATTCAGGTGCTTTTTATAATGGAAGAAAAGCAAAAAGTTAGAAAGAGAGACAAAGAAAAATGATGGATATCAAAACGTATTTATATAATACTTTGACAAAGTCAGTGGATGAGTTTGTGCCAAACGAAGAAGGAAAAGTTGCGATGTATACCTGTGGACCGACGGTGTACCATTTTGCACACATTGGAAATCTTCGCAGTTACATTATGGAGGATGTACTTGAAAAATATCTGCGTTATGTTGGCTACGATGTAAAACGTGTCATGAATATTACGGATGTCGGACACCTGACAAGTGACGGCGATACCGGAGAAGACAAGATGTTAAAGGGAGCAAAAAGAGAGCATAAGACGGTTATGGATATTGCCCGCTTTTATACGGATGCATTTATGGCGGATTGTGAAAAATTAAGCATCAAACGTCCGGATGTTGTAGAACCTGCGACAAACTGTATTCCGGAATTTATTCATATGATTGAGGTTCTCTTGGAAAAAGGATATGCTTATATTGCTGGAGAGAATGTGTATTTTGATACCTCAAAACTGGATAATTATTATGTTTTATCGTCTCAGAATGAAGAGGATTTGCAGGTTGGTGTCCGCGAGGATGTTGAAGAAGATACAAATAAGAGAAATAAGACAGACTTTGTTCTCTGGTTTACCAAATCAAAGTTTGATAATCAGGAATTGAAGTGGGACAGTCCTTGGGGCGTTGGCTATCCGGGATGGCATATCGAGTGTTCCTGCATCAGTATGAAACATTTGGGAGAATATATGGATATTCACTGTGGCGGTGTCGATAACATTTTCCCTCACCATACAAATGAGATTGCTCAGAGTGAGGCTTACATCGGTCATAAGTGGTGTAATTACTGGTTCCATGTCAATCATTTAAATACGAAGAATGGAAAAATGAGTAAGTCAAAGGGGGAATTTTTGACGGTTTCTCTATTAGAGGAAAAAGGATACAATCCAATGGCATACCGTTTCTTCTGTCTACAGTCACATTACCGCAAACCGCTTGAGTTTTCGTGGGATGCACTGGATAATGTAGTAAGTGCGTATGATAAGTTAGTAAAGAGAATTGCCAATCTGTCGACGGATGGAGAAGTGGATACGGCTGCGTGCGAAGAATGGAAGATGAAATTTGCAGAGGCACTTTCCCATGATATTAACACCAGTTCTGCGATTACCGTTTTGTATGATATGTTAAAGGCAGATCTTTCCGATGCTACGAAACGTGTACTAGTGCAGAGCATGGATGAAGTTCTTTCTTTGCAGCTTGAGAAAGCATGGGAAGAAAAGGGCGCAGATGTGGACGATGAACTGGCTTCTTATGTAGAGAAAAAAATAGAAGAGAGAAAAGAAGCAAAAAAAGCAAAAGATTTCGCAAAAGCCGATGCAATCCGCGAGGAATTGCTGGCAAAAGGAATTGTGTTAAAAGATACCAGAGAGGGTACTTTCTGGGAAAAGCAGTGATAGGAAAGGATGGATGGCATGAAAAGAAAATTAGTGAGTCTTTTCTTGTGTCTTATGCTTATGGTTGTGAGTGTGACGGGATGTCAGTCAGATTCTGTTACGGAGGAGACCAAAAAAGAAGTGCAGACAAAGAAAAGTCAGGTGTTATCGTTATACAAGGAAATTGAGACGATGATTCAGAAAAATCACATCGAGGCAGATGCTGATTTTGCAAAGATGAAAGATAAACTTACGTCGATGTCCAAAAAGGTAGACGAAAAGATTGAGGATACGACAGAAGAGGATGCAAAACAAGCCATCGCAGAGTTAAAGCGCTTAGAAACAAATTTGCAGCAGACAAAGAAAAATGTCGAGGCGCACATAGCAAAGTAAGAAGTTAAAAAAAGGGGCATATCAAAGGATATGCCTCTTTTTGAAATCAGATATCAGTCTTTGTCCCCTAACTCTAAGTAAAAGTTAAGAAAGTCGGTGCGTTTTTCCTTTGTTGCCGCAATTGCGGAACGTGGGTGACGGTTCATCTGACCGGTCAGAAGATAGGGAATGTTATAACCCCAGACAACACCGGATTCTTTTAAGGGTACGATATGTTTTTCCAAAAACTTAAGAAGTGGAATAATATCGTATTTCGGATTTTTCAAAAATCCTAACAACTGCTCGCTGGCGCAGTTTCCGGCACCACGGCCCATACCATTTACGGTAGCATCTAAGTAGCTGACACCTCTGGTAAGAGCGGCGATTGTGTTGGCAAAGGCTAACTGCTGGTTGTTATGCGCATGAATACCGGTGAATTTGCCATAGCTTTCAGCCATTTCTAAATACTGGTCAGCCAAATCATCAATCTGCTCCATATAGAGAGAGCCGTAACTGTCTACTAAGTAAATACCATCAACTTCGCTTTCTCCAATCAGCTGCAGTGCTTCTGTGATTTCCGATTCTTTTGCGTTAGAAATCGCCATAATGTTAATCGTTGTTTCATAGCCCATGTTTTTGCAGTGTCTTATCATATCAAGAGCTGCCGGAATGGTATTGATGTAAGTGGCAATACGAACCAAATCGATAACACTTTCCTCGCGTGGGATAATGTCACGTTTGTAATTGCATCGGCCAACGTCTGCCATAACAGCAATTTTCATATCCGTATCGTTGTCTCCAACGATGTTGCGAAGGTCAGCTTCTTCACAGAATTTCCATGGTCCGAAATCTTTCGGGTCAAAAATATCTTTGGATGCTTTATAGCCAAATTCCATATAATCTATGCCAGCTGCAACATTCGCAGCGTATAAATCACGTACAAAATCTTCCGTAAAACGGAAATCATTTACAAGTCCTCCATCCCGAAGAGTAGCATCTACCACTTTGATGTCCGGGCGGTAAGAAAGCAAAGAACCTCTTTTCTTTGACATTTTCAAGTACCTCCTTTGTAATTTTTTCTTTCCTGACTATTGTATCAGAAAATTCATAGAAAGAAAAGGATTTCTTATTGCTATTTTTTCAAATACAAGGTAAAATATATTGTTGTAACATCCAATAACAGATGTTGAGAAAGCATAGGAATATGGAGGATGATGAGATTGAAAAAATGGATTGCTTTATGGAGTGCACTATTGATGATGATAAGCATTCTGCCGGTGATGCCGGTTTCGGCAGAAGAAGTTTCGGCACTTGAGCAGGCAAAACTTTGTATTGATACTGTATTGACTGCTGCACCTGCACCGGAAGATTATACATTTTCGGAAGAACTGGCAGATGAAGTGGATAAATTAGGGAAATTACTTCAAACGGGGCTTAGCACATCTGAGATTGATACATTGGATGCCTATGTTGCCACAAAGACGACATCAGAAGTACCGGGCGAGGATGAGACAACAACAGAAACCGTTACCCGTTATCAGTCCGTGCAGAAATTCTATCAGGATTATGCCGATGCACAGAATGCAGCATTAGAGGAATTGGCAGCACCGATTCATACAGCGGTGGACGCCATGTTAGCAAGACCTTTAACAAGAGAAAATTATAAGACGGCAAGTGAGAGTTATGCAAATGCTTCTGCCCACATAAAAGCGGCAGTGGATGCGGATGATGTGAATGCACTGAATCAGATTCGCGAACTTTTAGAACTGGTAGACAGTGCTGACCGTGCATTTTTACGAATTGAAATGTTAACGGCAGATGCTTCTGCCGGTGATTATACCTTATTTCTGGAAGATGTTCAGTCTGCCAAAACAGCGTATGGATTGTATGAAAGTAAATTTGCGGAACTTCGCCGTTATACAAAATATGCAGACTGTTTAATCAAAGCAATGAAAAATTCCTTGTTTGAAAATTACGAGAAATATGAAAAAGCAAAAATTATCGCAGACGTTGAGCAGGCGTATGATGATTTAGGTGTCTATGATGTGCTTGACGATACCGTAAAAGAAAAGCTTGATGTATTGCAGGAAGCAGTAAATGCTGGTGCAGCCAGTGATTTTTCACTTTCGGTTTACGACTATTACCGCGGAGAAGCGATTCAGTATGTGCTGACTCAGTACCGCAATATTGAGACCTTTGAGGAAATGATTGCATTGACCTCAGAAACACCGAAGAATAAGACAGAACTTACCGCAGCACTTCGTGCTTACCGCTATTACAATCAGGAACTTACTGCGGATGAGCAGGATTTGGTGGCACCGGAACTGGTGAAAAAGATGAACAATGCTGTATTGTTAAATACAAACTGTGAGGACGTAAAAAAACAGATTGCAGACATTGGTACGGCAGCATCGGATGAAGAGTTCGAAGATTTTACCAAGCGTTATGAACAGGCGTACAAAGCCTATCGTTTATTTGTTAATTCTTACAGTGGAATCTGTGATATATCGGATTTGATTTCAAATCTGTCAACACTGGATGAAGCAACCGACCGCTTGGAAATGC
>ERZ808240.4470-NODE-4470-length-12338-cov-3.906700_pt1 | contig 12338 bp, 12 predicted proteins | sample MGYA00521084_ERZ808240 | MGnify/ENA primary metagenome ERZ808240 (study PRJEB31516, sample SAMN03275571) | gut metagenome | biome: mammalia-associated habitat; material: feces | host: Papio cynocephalus | place: Kenya | collected 2012-08-06 ... | reverse complement strand
AATCATGGAGCATCCACGCGTCCCGCAGGCCGCCGGCCATGCACAGGCGGCTCCTCTGGGCCATGACGCCCACCGCCAGTCCCGCCAGCAGCGACACCGCCCAGAAAGCGTGCATGGAGCCGGGTCCTTCCTCCGAGAAATGCAGCAGGCCGGGCGCCAGCGCCAGCAGCGCCAGCAGGCCAATCATCACGCCGGGCAGCACCCAGCCCTCACCGGCCGGGACAGGATAGGCCCGTCCCAGGGAAAATCCCTTCCGCAGGCAGGCGGCGCCCACCAGAATTCCAGCCAGAAAGCCCAGCAGGCCCGCCACGGCGGAGAGGTCGCCGCCCCCCAGCCGGAGCACCATCCGCAGCGGACAGCCCAGAAAGGCCAGCGCGCCGATGATCACAAACATCCCCAGCAGAAACCGGCAGGCCGGAGAGGAACCGGCTCTGGCCCGGAATTCCCGGAATCCCAGGGCGCTCAGCGCCGCCCCCAGCACAATGCCGATGATTTCCGGCCGGAGGTACTGGACCTTGGCGGCGCTGTGAAGCCCCAGCGCGCCGGCAATATCCCGTTCAAAGCAGGCGATGCAGAAGCCCATGTTCTTCGGGTTCCCCGCGGCGGTCAGCACCAGGGCGGCGACGCCCACCACAACTCCGGTAAGCACTATCAGCCCATACTGCCGGATCAGACGATTTTTCTTCACACTCATCTCTCCATTCGTTATTTTTTCAATAAAATAGCGGTCTTAAAAAATTTTTCAACCCAGCGGCAGCTCGTAAAAGCCCGCTGTGTCCACCTTCTCCCGGTCAAACAGCTCTTCCAGCGTCCGGCGCAGAGAAACCGGCGCGGACCACGCGATCCCGCAGTCGGAGGTAATCCTCCGGGGAACCGGAATCAGCCTGCCCTCCAATCGGTTTTGCCGGCAGAGCTGCTCCGCCGCCATGGAAGCCGCAGTGGTGTGGAACGCAACCACCAGCCGAAGCGGCCTGCCATCCATAGCCCATCCTCCTTTCCATATCTTTCCTCGCTATTTTTTCAATAGAATAACACATCCGCCGAAAAAAGGCAACCGTTTCCACGGATATGCCGAACGGGAGGGTCCCCTCGTTTGAAGGTTCCCTCCCGTTTTCCGGCGGCTCAGTCCGCTTCAGCCGGCGGTCCCGTCCTGAGGCATCTCTTTCCCCAGCCGCCGGTACATGGTTTTTTTCACCGCCCGGAGAATATTCTCATAGCCGGTGCAGCGGCACAGATGGCCGGAGAGCAGCTTCCGCAGCTGATCGTCCGTGTACTCCTTCCCGCTCTCCAGAATCTCCACCGCCGTCAGGATAAAGCCCGGAGTGCAGAAGCCGCACTGAATGGCCGCCTCCTCCACGAAGGCCTGCTGAATGTCGCTGAGCTCCCCGTTGGGACCCAGAAGCCCCTCCAGCGTCCGGATATGCTTTCCCTCCGCCCAGACCGCCAGATAGATGCAGGAGTTGAAGGCCTCGCCGTCGATCAGGACGTTGCAGGCGCCGCACTCTCCCACCTCGCAGCCCTTTTTCACCGAGGTCATCCGGAAGTCGTTCCGGAGCATGTCCGTGAGGCTGGCCCGGACGTCCACCGTCTGCTCCACATCCCTGCCGTTGAGATTGAAATGGACCGTCTGATACTGCATCACATGCTTTTCCATTACAGCGCACCTCCCGCCAGCTTCACGGATTCAAGGAACGCCCGCCGGGCGCTCTCCACCGCGATGTGCATCCGGAAGTCCCGGGCCGCCCGCCAGGAGTCCCGGGGATTGATATCCTCCCGCACGGCCCGGCCGAAGGCCTCCGCCAGCTCCAGGCTCACCGGCTGTCCGGCGGCCAGCGCCTCGGCGTGGGCGGCCCGCAGGGGTACGGGACCCGCCACGCCGAAGGCCGCTCTGGCCCGCTCCACGGTCCTCTTGTCGGGGGAGAGCCGGACGTTCACCGACGTGCCCAGCGTGGCGATGTCCATGGCGTTGCGCATGGCGTATTTGATATAGTGTCCGAAGGTATTTTCATAGCTCTCCCGGGGAATCAGAATGGCGGTCTGAATCTCTCCGGGACGGATGTCCACCTTTCCGGCCCTGATATAGAAATCATGGATCGGCTGGCGGCGGACGCCCTCCGGGCCGGTGAGCTCCACCACGGCGTCCCAGGCGTGAAGGGTGGAGGCGGAATCGGCGGAGGTAACGCCGTTGCAGGTGTTGCCGCCGATGGTGCCGATGTTCCGGATCTGGGGTCCGCCCACCTGATCCACCGCCTCGCCCAGAACGTTGATATACTTCTGAATCAGCGGGTCCCGGGTAATGTGGGAAAAGCTGGTGAGAGAGCCGATGCGCAGCGTGCCGTCCGCCTCCAGACGGACGCCCCGCAGCTCGTCGAGTCCGTAAATGGAGATCAGTTCCTTTCCGGCCCGCTTTCCCTCCCGCATCTGCACCAGCACGTCGGACCCGCCGGCGATGATCTGGGCCTCGGGATGGGCCACGCGGAGCGCCACGGCGTCCGCCACGCTCTGCGCCTGATACAGCGCCTTCATATCATACATGTCCGCTTCCCTCCTTCACTCTTCGATCAGTCCCGCCTCTTTGAATTTCCGGTAGAGGACATGGGGCGTCATGGGGCAGGTATCAATGGCCACGCCGGTGGCGTTCAGGATGGCGTTCCGGATCGCCGGCGCGCCGGAGCAGGCCGGCGGCTCTCCCAGCGCCTTGGTGCCATAGGGCGAGGTGGGCTCCGGATTCTCCACGAACTCCGCCTCCAGATGGGGATGGTCCATAAATGTAGAGAGCTTGTAGTCCAGCAGGTTGTTGTTCAGGGGCCTGCCGGTCTTCTCATCGAACAGGAGCTGTTCGCTCATTCCGTAGCCGATGGCCATGGACATTCCGCCATGGACCTGCGCCTCCGCCAGCGCCGGATTGATCAGCCGGCCGCAGTCGTGGACATTCACCAGACGCAGCAGCTTGACCTTGCACATGGGGATGTCCACCTCCACCTCGGCAAAGGAGCAGCCGAAGGAATAGGCGTTGGACTTGATCTGCGCGGTGGTTTCGGCGGTGATATGCTGGCTGGCCTCCAGCGAGTACAGGCTCTCCGTCGCCAGATCTCCCAGGGATTTGAGCACCCGGCCGTCCGTTTTCCGGATGATCTGCCCGTCCACCAGATCCAGATTGCTCACCGGCATCCGGGTCTGTTCGTGGGCAATGTTCAAAATCCGCTCCCGCAGGGCCCGGGCCGTCTGCATGATGGAAAAGCCGCCGACATAGGTCTGCCGGGAGGCATAGGCGCCGGTGCCGAAGGGCGTGACGTCGGTATCCTGCGTGGAGACCACATGGACGTTTTCCAGCGGCACTCCCACCGCGTCCGCCACCATCTGGGAATAGGCGGTGTCGCAGCCCTGACCGATCTCCGTCTCGCCGGTCTGGAACTGAAGGGAGCCATCCTGATTGAGCACCATCCGGCAGGAGGAGGACTCCAGCGAGATGGGCCACACAGCGGTATTATACCAGAAAACCGCGAAGCCGATTCCCTTCCGGACAGGGCCGGTCTGGTTCTGGTATTCCCGGTACTTCCGCTGGTAGTCGATGGCCGCCATTCCCTTGTCCATGCACTGGTTGAAGGTGTCGAAATAGTTTTCATTTTTCGAAAAGGCATCCACATACCCTACCGGCATCAGGTTTTTCCGGCGGAATTCCAGCGGCGTCATGCCGATGGCCCGGCAGATGTCGTCGATGTGGCTCTCCCCGGCAAACATGGCCTGGGGAATCCCGTAGCCCCGCATGGCGCCCGCCACCGGACGGTTGGTGAACACCGTCCAGGTATCGCACTCCAGATTGTCGCAGGGGTACAGCTGCGGAAAAGCCCCCATGCCCTTGGCCGCGATGCTGTGGCCGTGGGAGGCGTAGGCTCCCTGATTGGAATAGGCCTCAAATTTCCGGGCCGCCAGCGTTCCGTCCTTCCGGACATAGGAGATGATGTGGTAGCGGATGGCATGGCGGACCCGGTTGGAGACGAAGGTCTCCTCCCGGCTGCACTCCAGCTTTACCAGCCGGCCGCCCACCTGGGTAGAGCACCAGGCGCAAAGAGGCTCGTACAGCGCGTCCTGCTTGTTGCCGAAGCCTCCGCCGATATAGGGCTTGATGACCCGCACCTTTCCCCAGGGGATTCCCAGCGCCTGCCCCACCACCCGCCGGACAATGTGGGGAATCTGTGTGGAGCTGACGATGACGATGCGGCCCGCTTCCTCGCTGGCAAAGCAGCCGTGGTTTTCAATGTGACAGTGCTGCACGGTAGGGGTCTCGTACCAGCCCTCCACCTTCACCAGCCCCGGCTCCCGCCGGGCCTGCTCATAATCTCCCCGGCGGATATCCGTGTGGGCCAGAATGTTGTGGGGATACCGCTCATGAAGCTGGGGTGCTCCGTCCTCCATGGCCTTCTGGACATCCAGCACAAAGGGCAGCTCCTCGTATTCCACCTTCAGCGCCCGGACCGCCTGGGCGGCGGCCACCTCGTTCTCCGCGATCACCACCGCCACGTCGTCGCCGTAATACCGCACATGGCGGTTGAGCAGCAGCCGATCCGCGATGTCCTGGTGGTGGGGATCCGTGGACCAGGGATGCCCCGCCGTGGGGAAGGGACGCTCCGGCACGTCGAAGCAGGTCAGAATCCGGACCACGCCGGGGATTGCCTCCGCCTCCCCGGTGTCAATGGACTTCACAAAGCCATGGGCAATGGTGGAGTGCAGCACCCTGGCAATCAGTGCGCTCCGGTCACACAGGTCCTCCATGTACTTGGCCCGTCCGGTTGCCTTGTCATAGGCGTCCACGCGGGTCACACTTTTTCCGACACATCTGCTCATTGGGCATGGCCTCCTTTTTATCCTGCTCACCCGGTTGACTGGCCCGGGGAAAAACGGATATACTACCGGTATGAAAAAACACCATAGGAAATGGGGAATGGAAACGATGGCACTCACGCTGAAAATCGGGTGCGTAGTGATGGCGGCGGGAAATGCCCGCCGGTTCGGGGACAACAAGCTGGCCGCCGTCTGCAACGGAAAGACGCTGATCCGCCGGGCGCTGGAGGCGGTTCCCTCCGGGATGTTCACCGCCGTGGCGGTGGTCACCCAATATCCGGAGGTGGAAGAGCTGGCGGAGTCGTTTTCCTTCCGGGCCGTCCGCAATCCGCATCCAGACTGGGGCATCAGCCATACCATCCGGCTGGGGCTGGAGGCGCTTCCGGCGTGTGACGCCGCGCTGTTTCTGGTGTCGGACCAGCCGCTGCTCCAAAAGGAAACCGTGGCGGCGCTGGTGCGGTTCTACTCCGCCTATCCGGACAAGATCGCAGCCCTGGGTCATGACGGCGTCCGGGGGAATCCCTGCCTGTTCCCGGCCCGGTTTTTCCCGGAGCTGCTGGAGCTTCGGGAGGACCACGGGGGAAACACCGTCATCCGCCGCCATGAAGAGGACCTGATCCTCTGGGAGGTGGGCCCCATGCCCCTCACCGACGTGGACACCCCGGCGGCGCTGGAGCAGCTCCGTCAGGACTCCGCCGGGCTTTCAGGCAGCGCCCCGCGGTGAAAGCCGCGGCGCCCCGCGAAAATTCCGTGCCCTGATCCCGCCGCGATTTCTTATCATACGTTCCGCCGCGCCGGTACGCGGAATCCGCCCGCGGATCCATCCTGTTCCATGCCGCGGCAGCGCCTTAAAAGAAGCAGATCACCGCCAGCAGCATGGCGCAGGCGTTGGCGCAGATCAGCGTCCGGGACTGCCGGGTGCCCGGCCGCCGGCGGCGGAAGGCGGTCAGCAGCCACCAGAAGGGCGCCGCGGCGCTCACCGCCATCTCCGCCATCAGCACACAGGCCAGGATGGCGGCGTTCTGGTCTCCGGTCCGATCCCACAGGCCCGCCAGCCGTCCCAGCAGGAACAGGGCGCAGGCGATGGGGGCCAGGGCGGCACAGATCCACCCCCGCTTTTGAAATTTCTTTTCGTCCATAAAACCTCCGCTCTTTGTGTGTGGAGAAGTTCCGCCTGTCAGAAGCTTATTTCCGGGTATAGGGCGTGTTTTCCAGCGGCAATCCGGTACGGAACTGACCGTCATAGCGGTAATAGGCGTCCGCGATGGCCGGGGCCGTTGGGATGGAGGTGATCTCTCCGATGCCGATGGCGCCCCGGGCCACGTTCAGCCCCGCCTTCTCGATGATGATGGGGGTGATCTCCGGAATCTGGTTGGCCCGGAACAGCCCCAGCGTGCCGTACCGGGCGGTGGGACGGCAGTCCTCCAGAGGATACCGCTCCGTCAGGGCATAGCCCATGGACATCACCACGCCGCCCTGAATCTGGCCCTCCACGGAAATGGGATTCACCGCCCGGCCCACGTCGTGAGCCGCCACGATCTGCCGGACCCTCCCGTCCTCGTCCAGAATGCAGACCTGGGTCGCGTAGCCGTAGGCGATGTGGCTGACGGGGTTGGGCACGTCCGCCCCCAGAGGGTCGGTCTTCCCCAGATACTCGCCGTAGAATTCCCGCCCCTCCAGCTCCGGAAGCGGCCGGTCCTTGAGGGCCTCCCTCAGCCCCTGACAGGCCCGGCGGCAGGCCTCGCCGGTAAACAGCGTCTGCCGGGAGCCGGAGGTGGTGCCGGAATCCGGCGCGCACCAGGTGTTGGACCGCTCGTACACCACGTCCTTGTGGGAAATCCCGGTCTCTGTGCAGATCATCTGGGTCAGAACCGTACCCAGTCCCTGACCGATGCAGGAAGCTCCGGCAAAGATGTGGAGCTTCCCGTCCCGCACCGTCAGGCGGACCCGTCCGGTGTCCGGGATGCCCACGCCCACGCCCGCGTTTTTCATGGCGCAGGCAATGCCCGCGTACCGGGCGCTCTCATAATAGGGCCTGACCGCCTCCAGCGTCTCCGCCAGGCCGGTGGACTCGTCCACAATCTGCCCGTTGGGAAGCTCCTGCCCGGGCCGGATGGCGTTGCGGTACCGGATCTCCCAGGGGGAGATTCCCACAATGTCCGCCATCTGGTTCAGCAGGCTCTCAATGCAGAAGCAGGTCTGGGTCACGCCGAAGCCCCGGAAGGCCCCGGCGGGGGGATTATTGGTATAGTAGGCCCAGCCGTCAATCTCAAAGTTCTGGTAGTTGTACGGCCCCGCCGCGTGAGTGCAGGCCCGCTCCAGCACCGGTCCGCCCAGAGATGCATAGGCCCCGGTATCCGCAATAACCTCCGCGGCCACGCCCTGAATGATGCCGTTCTCATCGCAGCCCAGAGAGAACTCCATGTCCATGGGATGGCGCTTGGGATGGATCAGCAGGCTCTCCGCCCGGGTCAGCTTCACCTTCACCGTCCGCTTCGTCAGATAGGCGATGAGGGCGGCATGGTGCTGCACCGTCACGTCCTCCTTGCCGCCGAAGCCGCCGCCCACGAGGCAGTTCTGCACCTTCACCTTTTCGGCGGGCAGACCCAGCATCCCCATGATCTCGTGCTGGGTGTCGTAAGCCCCCTGGTCGGTGGACAGAACCATCACCCCGCCGCCGTCCGGATACGCCACGGCGCACTCCGGCTCCAGAAAGGCGTGCTCCGTCCAGGGGGTGGAAAACCGCTGCGTCAGGACGTGTCTGGATTTGGCGATGGCCTCCGCCGGGTTCCCCCGCTGGATATGCTTGTGGGCCAGCAGGTTTCCCTCCCGGTGGACCAGCGGCGCGTCCGGCAGCATAGCCTCCCGGGGAGAGCGGACCATGGGCAGCTCCTCGTAATCCACCTTCACCAGCGCCTTGGCCTGAGCCAGAATTTCCGGCGTCTCGGCGGCTACCAGGCAGATGGCGTCCCCCAGATAGTGGGTGATGTCTCCCACGGCGATCATGGTGTCCCAGTCCTTTTTCAGATGGCCCACCTTGTTCTGTCCCGGGATATCCTCCGCCGTCAGGACGCAGACCACGCCGGGCAGAGCCCGGGCCTCCTCCGCGTGGATCGCCAGCACTCTGGCCCGGGGATACCGGCTGCGGACGGCGGAGCCGTAAATCATGCCGTCCAGATAGATGTCGTCCGGATACCGGCCGGTGCCGGTCACTTTCTCCCGGACGTCCACCCGGGGCACCCGCTGTCCCAGCGACCAGTCCTCCGGCGGAGCGGGGATTTTCCCGGCGCGGAACACCTCCGCCGCCAGCATAATGGCGTCGATGATTTTTACGTAGCCGGTGCAGCGGCAGATGTTGTTCCGGATGGAAAAGGCGGCCTCCTCCCGGGACGGAGACGGGTTGACGTCCAGCAGCCCCTTGGCGCACAGAACCATGCCCGGAATGCAGAAGCCGCACTGGACGGCTCCGGCCATGCCGAAGGCGTAGGTATACACGTCCTTCTCAAAGTCCGTCAGCCCCTCCACGGTGAGAACCCGCTTGCCTTCCAGCTTGTCGGTCCAGGGAACGCAGGCCCGGACGGCCTTCCCGTCGATCAGGACGGTGCAGGTGCCGCAGGCGCCCTCGCTGCATCCGTCCTTGACGCTGGTGAGCCGCAGCTCGTCCCGCAGAAACCGGAGCAGCTTCTGATTTTTTGAAACCGTCACAGAGTTTCCGTTTACGGTAAACACCGCCATGTATAGGCCTCCTTTCCCGCCGGTCCGGCGCGCTGCGGCTGCCGGCGGAGTCCGCTGTTTCAAAGAGGTTGACCTCTTATTTCCGGTTCATCATACCATGTTTTCCGCCCGGGCGCAACTGCCGGATTTCTCCAGCGCTATTCTTTATGTAAAACAGCGCTCATTCCCGGCAGGGCGGCAGCTCCCAGCCCACCAGCAGCGTTCCGCCGCGGACGGAAACCCGGGCCTGGTCATCCAGAATATGGTTGCTGACCCCAATGGGGAAGCCATTGGACAGCGCCGCGTCCTCCAGCGGATACTGGACGCCGGTTTCGGTGACGCCCTCCGCCTGTCCGCCCATGGAAAATACAGACAGCAGTCCCCACTCCACCGTTTTCTTCACGGTGATATCATCATTCTCCAGCACCGTCCAGACAAAGCAGTCATCATAGAGAAACGCCCGCGCCCCGTGCCGCCGCGCAAACAGCAGCGTCTGAAAATTTGCCACCGTGTGGTCCAGCCGCTTTCCGCCGGTGCCCCCATAAATATAAAACTCCCGGCAGGACCGCTCCAGTCCCAGCCGGACGGCGGCCATGGTATCCGTGTCGTCCTTTTCCACCGGCAGGCGGATCTGCTCTGAGGCAGTCTCCGGCGCTTTCATGGAATCAAAGTCCCCCAGGATCACGCCGGGCCGCACGCCGGCCAGGCGGCAGGTCTCATAACCGGCGTCGGCGGCAATCACCAGATCTCCGGCAGCCGGCCGCTCCCGCAGGCCGTAAAAAGTCCCGGCGGCAAAGATAAAACAGCGGGACATCCGCTCACTCCCTTCCGTTCCGTCTCCCGCGGGCATGCCCCCCGGAAACGGCATTTCGGATATTTTAACACAAAACCGCCGGGACCGCAATGGACAGCGGACGGTCATTTTCCGCCGTCCCGTTTACTGGATGTTCTCCTCGCAGCAGTTATCCACTACCCGGACGCCCATCTTTTTGGACGGGGCCCGGTACAGATCAATGCAGGCGCTGTCAAACATGGGGCACAGCCTCTGCTCCGGGTCCAGCCGCAGATCCAGCAGCTCCAGCGGATCCTCCCGCTTCTTTCTGTCTTCCATCCGAACAATCACCTCCCACCGGCGCAATTCCTCCGCAAAGCCGTCCCGCCGCCCGGGAAACCGCCCATCCGGCAGGCGCGGTTCCGCGGAAGATGGTATCAGTATGCGCCGCCGGAAAGCGGCTGATACCCGCCGGTTCCGAGGCGCTGCCGGAAGCTTCTGATTTTTTTGAATTTTGTAAATTTAGGGGTTGACATTTTCTTCGTTATCTGTATAATAATATCTGTTCGCTGTACCAGATAAACACATAGCGGGTTTGTGTAAAGGTAGCACAGCAGACTCTGACTCTGTATGTGAGGGTTCGAATCCTTCACCCGCTGCCATAAAAATTCCGGAACCATAAAGGTTCCGGAATTTTTTTGTCTGCAATGCTTTGCAGCCCTTCTCCGAATAAGCAATGCGCGAAGATAGAAGACGAGCAGCAAACGCATTCGGCAAAATGCCGTCCCTGATCGACAAGGGCAATAAAATTGCCGGCAATTTTGGAGATATATTGGCTCTGAGGCGTGTCCGATTTGGACGCGCTCTTCTTTTGAATCCGGATATCCGGGCCGCGCGCCGCAGGCAATCCGCCCGGCTTTCCGTGTTCTGCGCATGACGGCCATGCCGCCGGCGCTTCCCTCAACGGCGGTGACGGTTCCGCCGCTGACAGCCGCCGCATGCCTCCTTAAAAGTTTACGTGTAAGCACCCATGACGCCGTCTCCTTTTCCTTGGCTCCGTTTCTTCGAAGCGATACAGCTCCGCCGTACCAGGATCCTGCCATCAAAATCAGCCGTAATCCGCTCTGTGTCCTTGAACCGCTCGAGATCGGAGCATACGGGACCGGGGCAAACGCATCTTCGCTCATGGCCTTTTCACCTCCGGCTGCGGCAAAAATAAAAGCAGAAAGGAATTTCCCTCTGCCGCTTTTATTGGCATCATTTTCTCCTAAGAACACAGCGGCGGTCATTCTTTACAAGGGCGCCCCTATCCTCTATAATCATTGCACAGATAAGCATTGGGAGGTGTTTCATGAAAAAGTCAGTCGGCATATTGGGGATTATCATAAGCCTGTTATTCCTATCCGCGGAATTGTATCTGCTCAAAGTAATTCAGGCACTCGAAATGGTGCATGGCCAGTGGCGTACAAACGCATGGGGCTACCTGTCTGAACCGCCTTGCCTTATTGCCGTGGTTATCACTCTCGCCGCCCTTCTTTACTCCTGCTACATCACTTTCTCATCTAAATAATCGTTCATCCATGGGCGGGTACCTGTTGGGGTATCCGCTTTTCTCAGCGCGTACCCCCGGAGTTTTCCGGCAGCGGAAGCGGCGGCCGGTGAGCGGAAAACGAAGCGGGTCGCTGTTCCGCCCTGCCCATCGCGTTTCCTCCATCCAAGCCTTTCCCCTCAAAACCCAAAGGCCGCTCCGCGTCTGAAAGCTGAGTACAGCGGGCCCGTCGCCTGAGCGGAATATTGACACGGCGCTGAACAGCATCGCGCGGGTTTTCCGACCGACAGAATAAGCGCGGCACACACTTCCGGAAGGAAGCCGCAGACCATGGCGGAACCATATGCGTGGAAGCGCTTTGGAAGCCATTCTTTTGGGCAGACGGAGAGCGGAAAATTCATTTTACAGTTTTTGTTTGTGGGAAATACCGGATAAAACAGTTTTACACGAGAAGAAAGATGCGCTATTCTATGGTCAAACCGGGAGGCGTCCGACCATTCTGAAGCGGCAGTCTCATTCCGAAGTCTCCGCTTTCACACGCGGGCGCGGTCCTGGGCGAATCTTATTTTCAGACGAAGCGCCGGCGGAGCGTCTTACGCAGTCCCTCCGTTCCATGCTCCGGCTGGAAACTGTGAAAGGAGCGCGGGCAGATGATCTTACGCACACCGGAGGATTTCAGAGCCTATGAGCAAAACAACAAATTTCTTGCGCACAACCATATTCATATCCGCTCCGTGTCGCCGGAGCGGGCAGTGGTGAGCGTTGATCTTGCGCCGGAAAGCTGCAATGTTTCCGGCTTTGTGCACGGCGGGCTGCTGATGTCGCTGATCGACGTGGCCGCCAGTCAAACCGCCATGGCCAATGACGGGCACTATGTAACGCAGAACACCTTTGTCAATTTCATCTCCAACGTAAAGGAAGGAACCATCACCGCCGAATCCGCGGTTGTAAGGCGCGGACGGAAAACCGTGGTCGTGCATGTGCAGATCCGCAGCGGGGAGCAGAAGCTGCTGGCGGACGCCTCCGTGACCATGATGTGCACGGACTGAGGTCAGAATAAGCCGGTGTCCCGCGCCGCTGAACGGGGTTTTGAAAAGCATGCCTGATCCTCAGCAGCGGGGCCTCCGGCAGCGCCGCGGCCGCGCACGGAAACGCAGGGAGAAATTCAAAGGCCGCCGGGCGGCGGACGCCGGCTTCCTGTCCGGCGGTCTTTGGTCGGTCTGCTTACGCGGCCCCTCCATGGCGGCAGGAAAAAAGCCGCGGGACGCCGGAAAAGGGCATCGTCAAAATTTCCCCGGCGCTGTGCAGGCAGGAAGGCTTTAAGGCACAAGCGCGGGCAGACCGTACGCATAAAAAAGCAGGGACGGAGCAGCGCTCCGTCCCTGTCTCTATAACAACTGTTTTCCTTAGTACGCGGTGGTCATGCCGCCGTCGACGCAGATGACCTGGCCGGAGATGGCG
>ERZ808240.4469-NODE-4469-length-12338-cov-6.687536_pt1 | contig 12338 bp, 16 predicted proteins | sample MGYA00521084_ERZ808240 | MGnify/ENA primary metagenome ERZ808240 (study PRJEB31516, sample SAMN03275571) | gut metagenome | biome: mammalia-associated habitat; material: feces | host: Papio cynocephalus | place: Kenya | collected 2012-08-06 ... | reverse complement strand
TCTGGCCTACGTTGTCCACTTCCGCAAGACCTGCCAGCGGTATCAGATCGACTTTGCAAAGGCCGATCCGGACGAACGCGACTTCGTGATCCACATGGCAGAGAAAACATTTTTGCAGAAGCGTGCTTAATTTTACTGCTGATAGAAACCGCTCCAACAAGACAGGGGTTCATCTATAGTGTAGTGAAAACACAGTTGTAAGCAAGTCTCAAATTGAGACTTGCTTATTTTTTGTTTTATGAGGTTCATATGCAGCCTTGCTACTATATTATCGAAAGCCAGACAAGCGCAAAGCTTCCTGCCTCTATTCGGGAAGCGACTGCCGCTGATTTTGAACGAACAGCGCAGGAGCATTGGCAAACCGACTGGCGCACGGATTTTATTCAGAACACAGCGCTCGATAAATACGCGCTGGAGTTGGATACAACCAAAGAACTGGTTGGACTTGCCGCTTATCGGGATATGCCGGAGGGCGTGCTGGTTTATGTGGAGTATATGGAGAGCGCACCCAGCGGAAATCCGGCGCTGTCCAAGCCTAGAAAATACGCTGGGATCGGCGCGGCGATGCTGGCGTTCGGGATTCAGCTTTCCATTGATTACGGCTACGGCGGTGCAATTTATTTGAAAGCGAAAACGTCGCAGCTTCGGGAACACTATATGCGAAATTACGGCGCGATTCCGTTCAGCCGGTTTGACCCGTTCCTGCTGTTGATCGATGGCGATGCCGCGCGCGAACTATTTGGACAATACTTGAGGGAGGTCTGACGGATGCAGAATGAAAAATATCTGGAGCTGGATGCGCTTGCTGCGCCGAACGGCTATGTCGCGTCTCCGACGAAAGAGGATCTAGCTTACGTTGCCCACTTCCGCAAGACCTGCCAGCGGTATCAGATCGACTTCGCAAAAGCCGATCCGGACGAACGCGACTTCGTGATTCATATGGCGGAAAAAACATTTTTGCAGAAGCGTGCTTGATTTTGCTGTTGATCGAAGCCGCTCCGACAAGTCGGAGTTCATCTATAGTGTAGTGAAAACACAAAAAGAAAAGACACGCAGATGCGTGTCTTTTCTTTTTGGTGGAGTGCGGTCTGTGCGGCAGACCGCACTCCATTTTTTAAGGGTTCACACACCATTGGGCTGGATTCTCCGCCCCGGCTTTCACAGCTCCCCGATGTACTCCAGCACGCATTCGCGGAGGCGGGAGATGCTGGGGGGGAGCTGCTCGCGGGGGTGCAGGCCCATGCCGAGCTCGCGGCTGACGCAGGGGCGGACCGGCAGTGTCTTGACGCCTGTGAGCTTGCCGCGGATCATCATCTCCGCCATCATCGAGATGCCGAGCCCTTTACCGACCATGCGGATGACGGTCTCGTCGTCCACATGGCAGGGGCGGATGATGGGCTCGACGCCGTATTTCCGGAACGCCGCGCCGACGTCGATATCGAACCGGCCGTAGGGCATCAGAAATTCCTTGCCCGCAAAGGCCTCGATGGGGAAAAAGTCCTGCCCGTCCGTCGGGTAGTCCGCGGGGACGATGGCGTACATCGCGTCGTCGTGCAGCGGCGTCCAGTCGCAGGCGAAGCCGCTCTGCCGGGCGGCGAAGATCACGTCCGTCTGCCATTTTTCCAGCAGCTCAAACGGCTCGAGCTCATGGTCGACTGTCCGCAGGTCCACGTCGATATGCGGGCAGACGCGGCGGAAGCGGTACAGGATCTCCGGCATCCAGCGCATGGCGATGCTCGCGTAGGCCGCGACGCGGATGGTCCGGGTCGTTTTTTCCGTGATGGCGGCGATGCGGTTCTCCAGCTTCGCGTTCGCGCGCAGAAATTCCCGGATGGCGGGCATCAGGGCCTCTCCCTCCTCGGTCAGGGCAATGCCGCTGTGGTCGCGCCGCACAAGCGTCAGGCCGATCTCGCGCTCAAGACTGTCGACCAGGTGCGTCAGGCCCGACTGCGTATAGCCGACCACCTCTGACGCTTTGGAAAAGCTCCCGAGGTCGACGGCGGTCATCAGGATCTCCAGTTTTTTGCTGTCCATCGTAGGCTCCTTCCGGATGGGGTATGACAGAGGGTATTACGAATCGTCATATAACTATTATAATCCCGCGTTTCACTTTTGCAAGTATATCCTTTACAATCAGTTCATAAATAAAGGAGCTGATTACCATGACTGTGAAAAAATTGACCATGCGGCAAAAAATTCTGGTGGCCGGGACGCTGTTCGGCATGTTCTTCGGCGCCGGCAACCTGATCTTCCCCGTCCATCTCGGCCAGATGGCGGGCCGGAACGTCATACCCGCCATCATCGGCTTTATCGTTACCGCCGTCGGCATCCCCATCTTCGGCGTGGCCGCCATCGGCATCACGCACTCCGATGGACTGCAGACGCTCTCGAGCAAGGTCGGCAAGGGCTACGGCATTTTCTTCACCTGCCTTCTGTATCTGACCATCGGCCCGCTGTTCGCCATCCCCAGATGCGCGACCGTCTCCTTCACGACCGGCGTGGCGCCCATGCTGCTCGATTCTTCCAAAGAGTGGCTCGCGCTGCTCGTTTTCTCGGCCATTTTCTTCGCGTTCGTCCTGTTTTTCTCGCTTCGCCCCGGCAAGATCACGGTCTGGATCGGCAAGATCATCAACCCCATCTTCCTTCTCTTCCTCGCCGTGCTCGTGATCGCCGCACTCACCAACCCCGGCGCCTCGATCGCCGCGGTCGAGCCCGTGGAGGCTTACGCGACCGGGACCAGTTCCTTCTTTTCCTCCTTTATTGAGGGCTACGGCACCATGGACGCCATCGCCGGTCTGGCCTTCGGCATCGTGGTCGTCGACGTTATCCGCCGTATGGGCGTGGACAATGACGACGCTGTTGCCGTCGACGTGCTGGGCTCCGGCGCGCTGACGGGCATCCTGATGGCCATCATCTACGTCGTGACCATCCTCATGGGCACGCAGTCGCGCGGCCTGTTCGAGATCTCCGACAACGGCGGCATCGCCCTGACGCAGATCGCGGGCCATTACTTCGGCGGCGTCGGACAGATCATTCTTGCCGTCACCATCACCTTCGCCTGCCTCAAGACCTCCATCGGCCTCGTGACCTCCTGCTCCGAGACCTTTGTCAAGATGACGCACGGCAAGATCTCCTACAAGGCCTGGGCCATCCTCTTTACGCTGTTCTCCTTCGCGGTCTCCAACGTGGGGCTGAGCGCCATCATCGAGTATTCCATCCCCGTGCTCATGCTCATCTACCCGCCCGCAATCGCGCTGATCATCCTGGCCTTCATCGGCAAGCTCTTACACCATGACAAGGCCGTCTATATCTCCGTCATGGCCTTCACCTGGGCCGCCGCGATCTTCGATTTCATGAAGACGCTGCCCGCAGGCGTGCAGAGTTCGCTGCATCTCGACCGGCTGGTCACCTTCGCCCGGCGGTACCTGCCGCTGTTCGACCTGAACCTCGGCTGGCTCCTCCCCGCCTGCCTCGGCTTCGTTATCGGCCTCGTTATCCACCTCCGCAGCCGCAGCAAGACGCACTGAATACAGAAAACACCCCCGTTGGGAGCATTGAATGCCTGCCGCCAAAATCCCCACTTGACTTTTCCCGCATTCTGTGCATTATTTTGTAGAGAGAAGATAAAAAGGAGGACGCCCATGAAACGCTCAGAGATCAACAAAGCACTCAGGGAGCTTGAGGCCATGTGCCGGCAGGAGCACTGCTATCTGCCGCCGTTCTGCAATTTTACGCCCGAGGAGTGGCAGACCAAGGGCCACGAATACGACGAGGTGCGCGACTGCATGCTCGGCTGGGACATCACGGATTTCGGCCTTGGTGATTTTGACAAGGTCGGCTTCTCGCTCATTACCATCCGTAACGGCTGCCGCACACAGCCGGAGAAGTATCCGAAGGTCTACGCGGAAAAACTGTTGTATCTGAAAGAGGGACAGATGGCTGCGAACCATTTCCACTGGTACAAGACCGAGGACATCATCAACCGCGGCGGCGGCAACGTGCTCATCCGCGTCTACAACAGCCTGCCCGACGAGTCCATCGACAAGGTCTCCGACGTGACTGTCCACTGCGACGGCAAGGCCTATACCGTCCCGGCCGGTACGCAGATCCGCCTGACGCCGGGCGAGAGCATCCATATCCCGCAGTACCTGTACCACGACTTCAACGTCGAGCCCGACTCCGGCCCCGTCCTGCTCGGCGAGGTCAGCCAGTGCAACGACGACAATACCGACAACCGCTTCAATCCCCCCGTCGGCCGCTTCCCCGCCATCGAAGAGGACGAGCCCCCCTACCGTCTGCTCTGCAACGAATACCCGCCCGCCAAAGACTGATCCCTCGGCGTCACCAGAAAATAACCCCGGCGATGTTCATAAGAACATCGCCGGGGTTCGTCGCCAACCGGAAAAACGGAGTCATTTTCACAGACTTTGAACGGAATGAAAAAGCCCTGATTTCTCAAGACTTTCAGAGAACAAGGTATCACAAAGGCAGGAACATCTCAAACGATGCTCCCGCCTGCCTCTATAAAGTAAGAGCATGAAACAAATTGCATTAGATCCGCTCTCCATTGCTGCAAATGCTGGCCAAACCACCAAGAAATATAAAAATACCATTTAGAATCGGCAGCTGCGATATCGTGGTATAAATATATTTACAATAGAACGTCTCAAGATAAACGCCCAGCATCGCTGGCCCGCCATATGTGTTCTCCATCGGATCAGATGCCGCCCCATAGATCTTTGGAAGCTCCATGCATGCAGCCAAAAACCATGTGCCGAGGATCAGTATCAAAAAGATGAAAACCAATTTTGTATGACGAATTCGTAAGCTGCTTTTTTTGATGTACAACTCATACAGCTGGATCAATATCCAACCGGAGAACGTGCACGCTGCGGGAATGATCAGCGTGGTATATCCTTGTATATAAGTCAGACGCCATGGCCTTGCGGCATTGCTGATCAGTAAATCTGAGCGGTAGAGAGATCGGGCAAGTCCGAAGAGAAGGATCAACGCTGCGAGCATACGCCACGCCCTTACTTTTCTCCTTCGTTCGCTTGCATCATAAAGCAGGTCTTCAGCGCTTACGCCAAGTGCCATAGCAATTTTGCCGATGGTCTCATAGTCCGGCTTGGACTTGCCTGTTTCGTAATTGGAAATACATTGCCGTGTGGTAAATACTTTTGCAGCCAGATCTTCCTGGGTCATTCCTTGCGCGAGACGCTGTGCACGAATGTTTTTAGAAATCAGTTCCGTCATAGGCAGGGCTCCTTTCTAAGTTTCATTATAAGAAAAAGTGGCCAAAAGTCACGCAAAGAATTTCTTTGCGCTGACAAAGCGTCTCGATATGAAACAGGAAAGGCAAAAAACAAGGTCAGGCATGAACCTCACCCTCGCTTCTTTTCAAACAACATTCTCAATATTGTTACACTGGATCGTGCCGTTTCGTTTTGTGTGTTTCAAATCGGTTTTTTACAATGTTTGAACAAGCGTCACGAAGTGCACTTCATGGAAGTGCACTTCGTTTCGACATAAAATCTCCATAGAATTTATACCTATGGAGGTCCTCAGCATGAAACCATACCCGGCGCTGCTCGCGGAGCTTCTTTCCCGGGAGCTTTCTTCTCTGCGGCGGCAGAAAGCGCTGACGCAGGAAGCCATGGCAGAGCGGCTTCGCATTTCCAGCCGCGCGTACAGCGATCTCGAGCGCGGAAAATATACAGCCTCCGCCCCGACCCTGATGTTCCTCTTTTCCATGCTGGACGCGGAAGCACAGAGCAATCTGGTCCGGCAGTTCATGAACCGTGTTCAAGCGCTGGAGGGGACGGATGCAGCATGAATGCCGTAACGGACATTGCTGAAGTCTATGACCTGTTGTACCGCCTTGGTTTTTCAGCGACCAACACCGCTTTCTTCCATCTCTCCTACGCGGTCTATCTTGCCGCGCTCAACCCGCACTGGCTGGTGAAGCCATCGCAGCGGCTATATTCCGAAGTGGCAGACCAGTACAATGCAGATCCGCTCCAGGTCGTCCGAAGCATCGACGGCTTCGCCTGCGCTTCCTGGCACAAAAACGCCGTCCTCCTGCGCAGCCTCACCTACCGCCCGCTGACCGCCGCCCCCACGTCCACCCAATTCCTGCGGATCCTCGTGCACTACATCCGGAGAAGAGCGTGACCGACACCTGACAGCGAGGGTCCCGGCGGACAACAGAGGCTGTATTTTCTGCATTTTTCTCAAAACACGGTTCGTTTCCCGCTGTTACAGTCTATCACAAATGAAAACCGACAAGTTTCAAAGAAACTTGTCGGTTTTTGTGTTTTCAGAACACTATGGATCACTGGGCTATGGGGCTTTTTCTATTATATTATCCCCAAGAACGTCCGAACAATTCTTGCCCACCCTTTGCCAATTTCAACACAGCAGCAATGCTAAGAAGTGCAGATGTCTTTTCGCTATAGGAATCTTGCTTATCCAAAGCGATGATGACTTGCTTGCCGCAAGTGGAATATAGTTCAATTATCTTTTCAATAGCATCATCGGAAATTTGTTTTAACACTACTGAATCATGAACTAGAATTGGCAACTTTGTTAGGTTCAACACAGCCAGATCATATACGACAAGGCCTTTATATGCAATACCAGTTCCTGTGTCATCCGGAGTGAAAAACTTATAGTCAGTATCGGAAAAACTCAAAATAGGAGCGTTATAAGAGCCTTTATAAATCGCATCGTTGAGCCGTTTCATTTCTTCATTAAGGCGCTGAGAAACGAGAGTTAATTGCCGCTCCTTGATTGCCTTCAGTCTCTCCGCATCATCATCTCTCGCCTTTTTTAATTGTTGAAGTTTTTCATACGCCTCATTTTCTTTTTCCATCCGGTCTTTTTCACGAAGTAGTTCGGCGTGGCGCGTTAGGACAACTTTGGAGAGACTTGGGGTCTGGATCAATTCTTGAAGCTGTGCTTCGTATTCAGAAATGATCCGATCGTATTCAGCCAACTCATTTTCGAGATTGCGCCGTTCCGTTCTCAGTTCATCTTTGAAAACAGCAGAGATTGTTCGGTGGAACCCCTCGATATTCTCTAAATGTGTGATAGCTGCATTAGGGAAAAAGTGCTGTAAGTCTGCAAAGCTATCAGTAGTAGCAGAAAAGGCGTATGTGCCATTCTCATCAATCAGATCCGACTGTGCTTGCACTTTACTCCTTGCTCGCCGTACCCTAGATAGTAATTTCTTGACGTAAACAGCCTGTTCAGATGCGGCAGCGTCTACATCGAGCAAGCCATGTTCCAATCCAGAAGAAAGCTTTTCGATTTGTGCTTCAATGTTGAGAATCTCTTTTGTATTTTTATTATATACCGACTTAATAATTTTAGCGACAAACTGCAAAGACTGCGCTTTTCTGTATGCAGTCAGCTCAGTCTCGGATTGCTGAGCTGCTTTCTCTGTTTCTTTAAGAGGTGCATATTTATCAAAAAGCTTAAGGAGCGCGTTACATGCTTTCTCTGCTTTTTCGGTAGCATGGTAGTGCAGTGGACGTCGCTCATCGCAGTTATTCTTTCCATATACTCGAATATATCTTCCAACTGCCTCTCGAAAAGATAGTTCCGGCAAAGACATTGCATATTTTGAATCCAGCCACTTACAGTAATCATCTAGTCGGATTTCCTTAACTTTCTCATAAGTATCATCGCATTTCCAGATGGTTTGGGAATAGTTACTATTTCTGCAAAATTTGAAGATTTCACCGTCAAAAACAAAGGCAAAATATATATCATGCGCACCAACATTTTCGATTATGTCGGCTGTATTTGCATAGGTATTGCCACCAAACACATAGTCCACTATTAACAGGAATGTAGATTTCCCAATAGAGTTGTCACCTGTATTTGTTCCAAGCACTACACTAAGTCCTGAATTGAACACAATTTGCTTCTGGTGGAATTTATCACAGTAAATCTCACGCAACATAACAGAGCACCTCACGTTTTGCGTCGTATTTAACCCTCTGGAGCGCAAATAGACAATCCAGCGTATCCATAAATTCCTCGATGCTATTGAAATGTTTTTTGGTAGTTTTATATAGAGTAAATACCCCAGTGTCTGCCTCTTGCAGTGCTGAAAGGATCGGATGGAATTTACTGATTACGCTCTCTTTATACGACGTGATTTTACTCGGTAATTTCATGAAACACCTCGCAATTCTGAACAAAGAAAGAAACGACAGCTTCACATGCAGCTCTGGACGACGAAAGTGTTTTTGCCATAATCCACATTGCAAGCTGATCAAATATATCGCTCTTATTATCTGAAATGCCCTCCATTTTTATGAAGCAACTTTTAATCTGCATACTGAGAGCATCCAGTCGAAAACCGTTAATGCCATCTTGTGCTTTAAAGCAATCGCGAATATAGGGATAATAACTAGTAACATACATCTTGATTCGATTTTTCAAGAGTAGTTCACTCGCAGAAAACTTTTTAGTAAGGCTAACTGGAGAATAGTTCAAAGTTGCCATTTCGTCTTCGCGCAAGGAACGAACTTTTTCAATGACATTTGCAATTTCAACTTCCAGTCCCATTGTCAGTGTGGATTCGTGGAGATCCGTAAGCTGAAGAAAATGTTTCTTTTTCTCCAGAAGCTTCAGGTAGTCCTCTTTTGTAGTATGATAATCCTGTTGCGCGTGGCAATCTTTGCAAAGTGCTATCTTGTTCTCAAAAGACTCGGAGTTGTCTCCCAAACGAGGCAATCCTCTTAATTGTTCGTATTGTTCATCGGTCGGTCTGTTCGGAAAAATATGGGCAATCTCATAGAGCTTATTGGCTTTGTTCTTCTTTCTGTGTTGAAGAGCTTTTCCACAGAGCGGGCAGGTGAAAGAAATCTCTTTCAGATACAGCTGTTGCTCCGTTTCATTGGGGGATTTTCGTTCTTTCAAATAGGGATCGGCTGCAATTGCGCGTACAACTTCGTCGTTCCTCGCCATAATACTCACACTCCCTAACCGGTGCAAAAACCGCATGGAGATTTACTCCATACGGTCGCTTTGGTGGCACAAAAGCTCACCGTGAAAATATTATAGCGTATAATACTGGAAAACACAAGATATCGATGCATCAAGCAGTGCATGAAAGCATTGAAAATGCAGGGAAATCAATAAAAGTACCACTGTTCCAACCCTGACGGAGTCAGATTGTAATGGCACTTTCACACTCAAAAGTGTCTTACACGCAATTATGGCCGTTCATCAACAGTGACTTGCAAGGTGACTTGTATTCCGTCATAGAAATACTGATTGCATAATTGACTAATATCCTCAAGGGAGCCTATTTCAATCGAATTACTTAACATTTTCCTTACCTCAGAACGTTGTGTGTTAATTATGAAGCGTCCTTCGCTCTGAGTGGCAAATCGAATATGCTTCACGGCTAATTCTCTCGGTGATCTTTGCCCGAAGTCCCACCAACCACTTTCGCCAAATTGTTCGAAATCAATATAGCTGACCCCGATCTCAATAATTTCTTCTCGCCTAATGCCCAAACTGAGCAATTTCTCGATTAGTCTTTGCTTAAACGCTGGATAATCTTTAATAATTACTACCGCTGGTTTATCGTCTGCTGGTAGACCGTTGACATACTCTGGCGTTGCATTATCCGCAAAGTCTCTGAAATACGATGCTGGAATATCACAGTGCAGGGTATGTGTACCAGATGTGTTCGGACACGGAAACATACTATTTTTTAAGTAATATAAGCATAGACATGGCAAATCCATATCTTGATTGTCTTTTTAAATAACACCGATTCCCAATTAGCATTGGTTCGATATCCTCGTATGCAGTATAGTATTTCGCCAGTAGTTTCATATCATTGTATGCTGCATAGTACTTTTTAATGACTTGGGTCGCATGTTCGATATCAAAGATGTTGAAGGTTGCCAGTGTACCTTCGAATTGATCTCCACGCCCATTTCCGTGTTCTTTCTCCCATTCCACCCAAGAACGAGGTGTACCAAACTTTATTTGTCCTTTTTCAAAGAATGGGCGTGCATCTTTTTGCCGCATACAACGAAAGACCATTGAAAAGTTATCTGGATTTCCCCATTGAGGTTTATCCATTGTAATTCCTCCTGCCCTTAAGAACACCCCAAGCTAACATCGTATATAGAACATCTTTGGGCTTACACGTTGTAACAATCGAGTTGATATATACCTCCACAAATTTGGCATCCACAATTGTCCAACCCAACAGTGAGCTTTCCAGAAGATATCGTGAGTTGATGTCCGTTTCACGCAAGTCTTAATATCTTTGTCACCAGTATAGCAGGTATCCGCTTCCACGTCGAGTGATTTTTCCAGATGCGCCGCAGACACCAGCTTTTCCAGCAAGACTGCTTTCGACCATTTCTGTTCTCGCGCCTGTTCCAGATACCACTTGCGTGCATCTTTCGGCAGCTCTGCTTCCATGATTATCACGTTTAGTGTCCAGCCGATTTTCATCGCCAGTCGGAGGAGCGTTTGGTCATTTTCATAGGTCTTGTAAAAATCGCGCATCCGGCGCACGTTGCGCGGGGAAAAGCCTGTGCGGTCAGGGAAATTCGCTTGCAAGAACTCTGCGGCTGCGATCGCCGCGCCCTTCTCCGGGCGCTGGCTGATGGCCTTGCCGATGGCGTAGATCTCACTCATTTGCGGAAGATTCTGCGCAAGAATTGCGTTCAATTCTCCGTACATCACGCCGTAATCCACAGGTTTTCTGACATTCATAGCTTCTCCTTTCCGCGCTGGCGCGCATCATATATTTCGTCGTTTTGCGAATAGCCTGCTACAATATTTTGTGGTATGATTGCCTTGTTCGTTTGATTCTTGCAAGGGAGGAGCAATCATGCAGTACACCGACAACGAAGCCGCCCTGATTGGCGGCCTGATCTCAACTTATTTCTTTCAGCCTGCCGTGTCCGCGCCTTTGAAAGACGCCTACAGCCGTGTTTTGGCGCATCTGCATGCAGCGTTCCCTATAGCTTCTTCTGCCTGCTTCATGCGGGTGCAGACGCGGTCTGCGTCGGCGCTGCTTTGCAGGATCGCTTCTTTCTGCTTTTTGAGCGCTGTCTGCTCGGCCAGGATTTCCGCAAATTGTGCGTTGCAGGCGTCTTTATCTTCGGCATCAATGGCTTCCGCCAGCAGGCGCTGGAACTGCTCGTCAAGCTGTGCCAGCCGCCGTTCGATGTCGGCAAGGCTCATGGTCTGACCCTGCACCGGCAGAAGCTCTAAGGAAACTGCATTCCTGATAAGATCGAGCAGGGCCAGTTTGTTGCTCATGGCGGAGTTGATTGCTGCCAGAATCGCCGCCTGCAGCGGTTCTTCCTTGATCGTTGGGGAATCGTGGCAGTATTTTGTGCCGTAGTTCAGGCGGCTGGTGCAGCGCCAGACGGGATATTTTCGTCCGAGAGAGGTCCATTTGCATCGGCGGTAGAGTGTTCCGCATTCGCCGCACACGAGCCTGTCCGATAAGGCGTATTTGCTTGTATAACAAGAGCGTCCTGTCACAGCCGTTTTGGATGGGCTGCGCAGGGCGCTCCGACGTGCCATTTCTGCTTTCACTGCATTGTACTGTTCCCGGCTGACAATAGCTTCATGGTGGTCTGGCATATAATATTGAGCCATCTGCCCGATGTTCTTGATAACCTTCTTGCTGATCACATCTGTGCGGAACGTTTTCTGGAGCAGAACATCACCGCAGTATTTCTCATTTGTCAGGATACTCTTAATAGAGGTCGTTGTCCATTTCGATTCTCCGAGAACCGTTTTGATCTGATTTTCCTCCAGCCAGTCTTGCAGATTGCGCAGGCTGGCGCCGCTCTCATATCGCTTGTAGAGTTCACGCACGATTTCTGCTTGTTCTGGTATGACGCGGAATTTGCCATCTGCGTCTTTTTCGTATCCATAAAGCCGGTAACAGGGAATTTTGAGGCTTCCGACCTTTGCGTGCATTTGCCGGCCGCGGCGGATGTTACCGGAGATATTGTCAGCCCCCTTTCCTCCTAAATTGTACCTGCAATGCGCATGACTGTCGAGGATGTCGAGGGGTCAGCCCTTCGTGCGGATATATGCTTCCAGTCTGTCCTCCAACGAAATATCCGTATCGGCAAAGCTGACTCTGACCACATATTTTCCGTGCCGGTAGCAGTAAGGGTTGCCGATCTGACGGATGAAATCCAGAATACGCTCCCGCTTGGGAAGCGCTGTGTTGACCTTCACGTCGCGGATATCCACCAGCGCCGCAGGGTCAACGGCGCGAATATCCATGTCGGATGCCGTATATGCGTCCATGCCATACCTCCTTGCTT
>ERZ808240.4468-NODE-4468-length-12341-cov-39.563894_pt1 | contig 12341 bp, 7 predicted proteins | sample MGYA00521084_ERZ808240 | MGnify/ENA primary metagenome ERZ808240 (study PRJEB31516, sample SAMN03275571) | gut metagenome | biome: mammalia-associated habitat; material: feces | host: Papio cynocephalus | place: Kenya | collected 2012-08-06 ... | reverse complement strand
CGCGTGGCCATACATACTCTACCTCGTCGAAGAGCTTGATCAAGAGGTCGTCCATAGAGAGCTCTGGCTCGCCCTTCTTCTTGCGGATGTTGTTGATAGTTTGACGCATACCACCGAGGTCTGCCATCATAGAGCCCATCATACCGCCAGGGAGACCGCAACCGAGAAGCAAGGAAGACATGATCTTATTGCCTGGGTTAATGAAGTAGCCCAACCAGTCGTCGATGAACTCCTGTGTCAAGGCACGAGCCTTCATGTAGGCGGTCATGTTGATCTCAGGCACCTCGAAGCCCTCGTTTTTCAGCATGCTGATTACGGAGATGATGTCTGGGTGAACCTTACCCCAAGACAATGGCTCGATGGCTGTATCAATGATGTCGGCACCATTGTTGCAAACCTCAAGGATGGAAGCCATGGAGAGACCTGGGCCAGAGTGACCGTGGTACTGGATGAGGATGTTAGGGTACTTGTCCTTGATCATCTTGGTAAGCTTGCCGAGGAAGGCAGGCTGACCGATACCAGCCATATCCTTCAAGCAGATTTCCTCTGCGCCAGCGGCAATGAGCTGATCGGCAACATTCATATAATATTCAAGCGTATGTACAGGAGAATTGGTGATGCAGAGCGCACACTGAGGCGTCATGCCACCTTCCTTTGCCCATTTGATAGAAGGGATGATATTACGAACATCGTTCAAACCATCAAAGATACGGGTAATGTTAGTACCTTGTTTAGCCTTTACCTTATACATGAGAGCACGCACATCGTCTGGAACAGGATACATACGAAGAGCATTCAGACCTCGGTCGAGCATGTGAGTCTTGATACCAGCCTCATTGAAAGGCTTGCAGAATGCGCGCACTGCCTCATTAGGGTTTTCACCTGCGAGAAGATTAACTTGCTCAAAAGCACCACCATTAGTTTCCACACGGCTGAAGCAGCCCATCTCGATGATAACTGGCGCAATCTTTGCCAACTGATCCTTGCGTGGCTGGAACTTACCAGAACTCTGCCACATGTCTCGATAGACGAGACTGAACTGAATTTTCTTCTTCATTATTATTCGATAATTTCTTTATTCTTTTCTTTGTGGTAACAAGATGCTTGAAGACACCTACGTAAAACCAAAGTGCAAAATTAGATAAAAATTCCGAATTATCAGCCCTTTCAACTGATTTTTTATAATTATTGTACTATTTTTGACTATCCTATTGATGTTCACATACATTTTAGCAAAGCACCTTACCTTGAGAATGGCAGCAATGCCCTCATACGGTGATTTCGCCCGAGCCATAACAACGATGATGACTCTCATCATACACCACACAAAACTGTCCTGGCGCCACCCCGTGTATGGATTCCTTGGCATGTACCATCAGGCGACCGTCTGCCATACGTTCTATTGTGGCAGGGTGGCATTCTGGAGTATGGCGTATCTTGAAGGTGACATGATGCATGTCCACCTCGCGAGTAAGGAAGTGGAAGTCATGCAGCGGGAAATCTTTTTTATAAGCAGTCTGCGGATCATAACCATGACTCACATAAAGGATGTTTTGCTCCACATCTTTTTTCACAACAAACCAAGGGCCTCCACCAAAGCCAAGTCCCTTACGCTGACCGATGGTGTGATACCATAGCCCTTTATGTTCACCTATTCGTTTGCCTGACTCCAGTTCCACCACGTCGCCAGGATTGTCGCCCAAATAGCGCCGAATGTAGTCGTTGTAGTTTATCTGTCCTAAGAAGCAGATGCCCTGACTGTCGCGGCGTTTGGCGTTGACAAGATGCTCCGCCTCAGCTATTTCTCGCACCTCGTTCTTCACGTAATGGCCAATGGGAAAGATGGCTTTGCGAAGCTGCCAAGAGTAGATCTGAGCCAAGAAGTCGGTCTGATCCTTCACGGGATCGGGACTTGTCACAAGCCACTTGTCGCCTTGCTCGTCAATCTCTGTCTGCGCATAATGGCCTGTTGCTATCAGGTCGTAGTTGAATCCCATCTTCGCATCGAAGGCACCAAACTTGATGAGCCTGTTGCACATCACATCTGGATTGGGCGTATAGCCAGCCCTCACCTTCTCCATAGTGTAGCGTGTCACCTCGTTCCAGTACTCCTGATGACAGTCTACCACTTGTAGCTTGCAACCATATTTGGCAGCTACGGCTGTAGCCATCTCGAGGTCTTCCTCGGAAGAGCAGTCCCACTCCTCCTTCTCCTCTGGACCTATCTTGATGTAGAAGCAGTCGGGATGCAAGCCCAGCCGGGCAAACTCCCACACCACTACGGAGCTGTCCACTCCTCCCGAAAGCAAAACGGCAATGCGTTTTCCCTCCAAACTCTTTATATCCAACATGATGAGAACATAATGTGTTACTTAAAAAATGCTGCTATCGGACGACGAAGTTGCAAAAAGTTTCTTTATCGGACGATGAAAAAATGCGAGAATACCTCTCTGCACAAAATTTCGGTTGCAAAAGTACAAAAAAAGCATGAGACAAAGCTACAAATCAATAAAAATTAGTACCTTTGCACCCGAAAATTCAAATACAACCAAACATTCGCATGTAAGAGAGAATTTGCGAACCTCGAATCACAAAAGTAGTTATGGAAATTTTAAGGAATCTATTTTATGGTTTTCCCGACCTTTGGGGAGGCGGTGTCGCCCATTCGGTGATGATTTTATCTTTAGTCATAACATTGGGCTTGTGTTTAGGTAAGATTCATGTAAAAGGTGTATCCTTAGGCTTGGCCTGGATTCTTTTCATCGGCCTTGTCTTTGGTCATTTCTCGCTCAATCTCGATGAGCACCTACTCCACTTTCTGAAGGAGTTCGGACTGATACTCTTCGTTTACTCCATCGGCCTTGAGGTGGGTCCAAGTTTCTTCTCGTCTTTCAAGAATGGCGGCAAAAGCCTCAACATGCTCAGCGTCATAGTGATAGCATTGAGCATCATCACCACACTGGGAATATTCTATGCTTCAGGAACTTCCATCACCTCGATGACAGGTATTCTGTCGGGTGCCGTAACCAACACTCCTGGATTGGGTGCTGCGCAGCAGGCATTCAGCGACCTGCGACATATTGACGCCCCCAGTATCGCAGCTGGCTATGCCATCGCCTATCCCATGGGTGTGCTGGGCGTTATCCTTTCGTTCGCCATTCTGAGATATGCTCTCCACATTAATAAACAAAAGGAGGAAGACGAGGCCAAAAGCGGCAAGGGACACCTGGAAGCCATGACTCTAAATACTTTCTCGGTAAAAATCACCAACAAGATGATATTTGGAGACACCGTAAAGCAGGTGCGAGAACTCTTGGGACGCGACTTCATGATTTCTAAAATCCATCGTCCTGACAGCGACGATCATCATGAGATAGTAAATGGACATACCATTCTCAACGAGGACGACGTGGTGTTTATCGTGGCTCATCCTACAGTACAAGAACCCATAACAGCCTTGCTGGGCGAGCAGGTGGAGATAGACTGGGAACAATATGGCAACGAACTGATAACCCGTCGCATCCTCGTCACAAAGCATGGCATCAACGGTAAGACCATCAGCCAAATGCAGATACGCTCCAACTTAGGAACCAACATCACCCGTGTAAACCGTGCCGGTGTCGACCTCATTGCCACACCAAGCCTCAAGCTGCAACTGGGCGACCGTGTTACCGTAGTAGGCACAGAACTGGCCATCAGCCATACCGAGAAAGTATTGGGAAACCAAATGAAGCGTCTCAACTATCCTAACTTGATTCCTATCTTCTTAGGCATCATGTTAGGATGCATCGTTGCCAACATACCTTTCTTCATTCCTGGTATTTCAGAGAGCCTGCGACTCGGACTGACGGGTGGTCCGCTCATCGTGGCCATCCTGATAGGTTATTTTGGTCCCAAGTATAATCTCGTGACCTACAATACGATTTCCGCCAACCTGATGATTCGCGAGATAGGTATCTGTATCTTCTTGGCATGTGTGGGATTAGGCACTGGCGAACAGTTCATACAGACAGTGGCCACAGAGTCTGGTATGATATGGATTCTTTATGGCATGGCCATCACCATGATACCGATCCTATTAGGCGGCATCATTGGCCGTTACGCCTTCCACTTCAACTACTACACTCTGTTGGGTGTTTTGGCGGGAGCCAACACCAACCCTTCAGCATTGGCTTACGTAAGAGATCAGACCAGTGCAGACGCACCATCAGTTGGCTATGCCAACGTTTACCCATTCGCCATGTTCCTGCGCATCGTAACCATTCAGATTATCGTCTTTGTGTTCGGATAAAAAGCGGACAGGAAGATACAGAACAAGAAGTAGCAGAAAACGGCGTTAAGAGAAAAAAATAATTATAAAGATACATCAATGGATAACAGAAAAGAAATGGAAACTATGTTGGCACAACAAGAAAACAAGGAGAACAGCGAATGCGGCAATCATAAGGACAACTGCAAAGAGATAGCCGAATCGGAGCTTAGACGCAAGCTCGACCTATTACTCCGTACCGGTAGCCTGCTGATGGAAAGTGCCGCCGATACATCTCGCATCATGCGAACCATGAAGCGCACGGCCGCTTTCTTAGGACTCGACGAGCAGTACATCCACTTGTTTGTAAACTGGGATGTACTGATGGTGAACTACAGCGACGAGGAGCACTCATTCACTAAGTTTCAGCGCTGCGAGAAGCATGGTATCAACCTTACCACCATCTCTTCGGTCAGCAAGCTGACATGGCGTGCTATTAGAGAGGACTACTCTCTCGACCAGTACGAACAGGCTCTGCAGGATATCAAGTCTACTAAACGTAGTTTTACACCCTGGCAAGTGGCCGTGGGCGGTGGCTTCGCCTGTGGTGGATTCTGCATACAATTTGGTTGCGACTGGCCTGCCTTCTTCTATTGCTCGTTGGCAGCCATCTTAGGCTTCCGCCTCCGTATGTTCCTGCCCACCAAGGGCTGTAACAACTATGTCGCTATCGGCATTTCCGCTTTCGTGGCAACACTCATCGCCTGGTCTACTTCCTTCCTGTCCCTGAGTCCATCCATTGCCTCCCATCTACCAGACATCATGCTCTCGAACACACCATGGCATCCACTGATGGCATGCGCCCTGTTTATCGTACCAGGAGTACCTCTCATCAATTTCGTAAGCGACATGATAGACGGCTACATCGAGGTGGGAATGGTAAGAGCCCTCAACACGCTGCTAATGATACTTGCCATGGCTTTTGGCATAGCCTTCGCCATACAAGTGTGCCACATCGACAATTTCGTGAAAGACCTTACCATGACACCTCATCATGCCTACTGGGAGTATGCCATAGCAGCTGCTGTTTCGGCCATGGGGTTCTCTACCATCTTCAGTATTCCTCGCCGTCTGCTGCCAGTAGTAGCTGTTGGTGGCATCATTGCTGTTTGTTTCCGCAATTTTGTCAACTTAGGTCCAAGCAATGGAAATACGGGGCTTGACATGGGTCTCAGCATAGGATCTTTGGCTGGTTCGGCACTCATCAGCATCATTGTCATCAAGGCTCGCCACTGGTTCCATACCCCCCATCAGTGCATAACCATTCCAAGTGTCATCCCTATGGTTCCTGGCGTGCTGATGTATCGGGCACTCTTCGCTTTTATAGACATGCACGGCGTGGTGGGCGAGGTAACGGTCGGCATGAACAATATGATCAAGGCATCGCTCGCCATCATCTGCATCGCCTTGGGCGTGGCTATTCCCAACGTTTTCTTCCGCCGATTTATAGAGGGCGACCGCAAGCGCAAGCTCTTCAACATGCTCGTGGAGAGAAAAAGAAAGAATGGTGAATTTGTTGATTTGCACGAAGTGGAAATCAAATAATCCTTATAGAGCATGAGGGTGAGCCAAGACATTTGGCTCACTTTTTTATTAACTATTGGTACAGTTCATCTCCATTATGCTTAAGCGACACTTTCAGCCATTAGATAATACTCATGCCGTGCATACTAACAATAAAGCCGAAGTGTCAAGCAAACACTTCGGCTGATTTTCCTTACTTGTTTTCGGTGTCGATAGCCTTTATTTTCTGTTTCACGAGCTCGAGATCGTCTTTGAGCTTCTGCACCTTTCGGTTCATTTCCTCCACAAGGCTGTTTCCTTTTTTGCTGGCAGCATTGAGGAAGCCAAGATTGTTCTCGTAAGTTGTAATCTCGGATCGCAACTGGTCAAAACGCCGTAAGAGACGCCCACGCTCGTTGTCGAGAGCATCCGCCCCCTTTTCTGCCACATTCTTCAAATTATTCTTGAAGTTGTCGAGGTGTCGCTTGGCGTTACTGACATGCATGTTCTTGTATATTTCGTCAAGTACATCATGATACTGTGCATAGATTGCATCCTTCTCCTTGAACGGCACGTGGCCTATTGCCTTGTACTCGTCGATGAGCGCCTGTACTTGTTGCTGTACATTGCCGTCTGCCGCATTCTCGAGCAGTGCTTTAAGTTTTGACACTACCTCTTTTTTCTTCTCCAAGTTGGCGTGCTCCGCACTACGAGTACCAGCATTGGCCTTGTTGCGAGCTTCAAAGAATTGGTTGCAAGCATCAATAAACTCCTGCCACAGTTGGTCACCCAATTTACGTGGCACCACACCTATCTGCTTCCATTCTTTCTGCAGATTGATGAGCTTGTCTCCCGTCTTGCGCCATTCCGTGCTTGCAGAAAGTGCCTTTGCCTTGTCGACAAGCGCTTTTTTCTTTTCGATATTGGCAGCATATACTTCTTTCAATTCCTTAAAGAATTCCGCTTTCTTGGCGAAGAACTCATCATTGGCAGTGCGGAAGCGTTCAAAGATTTTCACGTTCATCTTCTGTGGTGCAAATCCGATTTTCTTCCATTCGCCCTGCAACTCGAGTACCTCTTTTGTAACGTTCTCCCATTCGGTAGCAAACTTGTGCTGTTGCTGGTTTATGGCTTCTATCTTCTCGCAGAGTGCAGTCTTCCTCTCGAGGTTTTCCTCCTCCTTGGCACGCAATTGTTCAAAATACTGCTGATGCTTTTTATTGATTACCGTGCTGGCTGCTTTGAACCGACTCCATATCTGTTCGCGCAATTCCTTTGCTACTGGACCTATCTCTCGATACTGTGCGTGGAGATCCTGCAACTGATGAAAGGCAGAGATGATATCCTCTTCTTCGTCAAGCTTCTCCGCAGCCTCGCAGAGTTTGGTCTTTGCCTCAAGGTTTTTCTTGAAGTCGTATTCGCGAGCCTCGTTGTTTAATTTCAACTGGTCGTAGAACTGCTCCACATACAACTGATAGTTACGCCAAAGTTCGTTGGCTTTGTCTGCAGGAACTGCCTTTATCTCTTTCCATTCCTGCTGCAAGGCTTTGAATTTCTGATATGATTTGTTGGCTTCGTCTGGCGACGTAGCCATGGCCTTTATCTTTTCGATGATGTCGAGTTTCTTCTGTAGATTTATCTGCTTCTCTTCCTCCTGTGCAAGGAAAATCTTTGCTCTTTTCTCTTTGATAATCTGCATCTCCGCCTTGAATGCCTCCTCTGTTTCATCGGGTAGGAGCACATACTTCTCCGGATCACCACCGTCAGCCAGATATTCTTTCATCTGCGCATCTCTCTCGGCAAGGTGGAGTTTGTAGAAAGTAGCCTTCAGCTGATCAACCTCGTCTTTCCGTGGAGCTTCTTCGCTATGTGCTATTTCCTTTATGCGATCGAGTACTTCCTGTTTGGTAGCATAGGTTTTTGTTTCGGCCACTTCTGAAGTATTCTCTACTTCAGGTGCCTCAACCACAGTGTTTTTCAACTGAGGTTCTTCGATGACACCCTGATTGAGGGCATTTTCTTGAGAGTCCATCATTTCTCTTGATTTCGTTTATGATTCGAGTTCCTTCGGGATGAATCTTGTTGTAGAGCCAACCCGACACACATATTTTTTGTATTATGAATTGCAAACTTAGTCAAAACAATTGACAATTCCTAACAAAGTTGCATATTTTTAATATATTTTATGCTTTAGAGCAACCGTTTGTAGCGCAGAAAGCCCCATGTGAGGCCTGATACGAAGAATGAAATGAACAATGCAAACGCAAATCCATAGGGACTATTCTCCATTCCGTTGATAAGGTTCATGCCAAACAGTGAGGAGATAAGTGTCGGCAACATCATCACGATACTGATGGATGTCAGCGTACGCATGGTGGTATTCATGTTGTTGTTGATGATGCTCGAATAAGTATCCATCGTAGATTCCAAGATGTCGGAATATATATTGGTAGTTTCCCGTGCCTGAGTCATCTCGATGTTGACGTCCTCAATCAGGTCGGCATCCAGCTCGTCCACCTGCAGTTTGAACTTCAGTTTCGAGAGCAGGTTCTCGTTGCCGCGTATAGATGTGATGAAGTAAGTGAGCGAGTCTTGCAGGCGGCTCAGTCCGATCAGGCTCTCATTGTTTACGCCGTTGTCAAGGTTGCGCTTGGCCTTCTCTATGAGCGAATTGATTTGCTTGAGTCGTTTCAGATACCATACTGCCGAGGACAGGAATAGGCGGAATATCATGTCGACGTAGTCGGTGAACCCTTCCCCTCGCTTCTGCTGGTAGCTTACAAAATCTATCATCATGTTGGTCTCGTAATAGCACACGGTTATGGTGACATCACGCTTGTGAATGATGCCCAAGGGGACAGTGGTGTAAGGGGTGCGGCTTCTTATTTCCTTGACGTAGGGAATACGCAGAATAATGAGCATCCAGCCATCGTCATATTCGTAGCGGGCACGCTCATCGGTATCGCTGATGTCGGAGAGGAAATAGTCGGGGATATTAAATTTCTCTTCCAAAAGTTTCTGATCCTCGTCGGTAGGACAGGTTACCTGTATCCAGCAATTGGGCTGCCATTCATTGATGGCGGTAAGGTTCTTTTCAATGTTCCAGAATGTTCTCATTGTTTTATCTCCAAAAAATAATAAACTCTAAGCTATGGAGACTGACATGAGGACACCCTTTGGTGAGAGGCATCATCCAATGAATCTCCACGCTTAAAATTGGTTCTTTTCCGCGTGATAATCGTCCATTTTTATTTTGTTTTGATTAAACATATGCCAAAGAAATACACTCTATTGGCAAATTCGTCTGCAAAGGTAACTAAAAATATCGAAAGTGTAAACAAAATAGCCGAGAAATTTCTTCCTCGGCTATTTTTTATCATAATTGTAACTAAATTCAGGTCGAAAAGGAAAAAACAAGTTTCCCTTGTACCTTACTTCTTCTCTGGTATTTCGGCAAGCAGCTGCTTCATGAGATTCCAGAAAGGTGCCACACAGCTAATCTGACAACGCTCGTTCTGGGTGTGAGGACTAAGCAATGTCGGGCCGAACGACACGACATCAAGATGAGGATATTTTCCTAAGATGATAGAGCACTCCAATCCGGCATGCACTGCCTGAACCTTGCCGTCTATACCATTCTGCTCCTTGTACACCTTGAGTACGTGTTTCAATATGTCACTCTCTGGGTTGGGATTCCAGCCGCCATAGTTTCCGCTAAACTTCACCTTCATGCCTGCCATGGAGAAGCAGCTCTCCAACATTGTGGCAATGTACTCTTTGTAGCCGTCGTGCGAGGATCGCGCCAGAATTTTTATAGAAGCCTTTCCTTCTCCTATGGCGATGATGGCCAAATTGGAAGAGGTCTCTACGATGTCAGGCATAGAAGGAGCCATACGCAGCACACCGTCATGACAAGCATAGATAGCATCTACGAGGTTGTCTTGTATCTCCTGAGGAACCTCCGTCTTTGGTGTTTCTACGTTCTCGGCAAAGAATTCTATCTTCTCCACATCTTCGATGCCCTTGAACTCATCCTGCAGCTCTTTCTTCCAGTCATCTGCCAAATCGTTCAACGCTTCTACATTCTCTTTAGGCAGGGTTAATACGACCTCGGCCTCGAAAGGTATGGCGTTGCGCATATTACCACCGTGCCATGAGGCCAGGCGTGCGTCGAGTTCGGCGATGGCTTCGCGTACAAAGCGAACCATGCACTTGTTGGCATTGGCACGTCCCTCGTTGATTTCCACACCGGAGTGTCCACCCTTCAGTCCTTTCAGCGTCACCTTCACGGCGGCATCTTCCTTGTCGGTTTCCACCTCTTTGTAGTCGAGTGTGGCTGTGATGTCTACACCTCCGGCGCTTCCTATCACGAATTCACCCCAAGACTCAGTGTCAAGGTTCAATAGAATGTCGCCATTGAGCTCGCCCTCTGGCAATTCATTGGCGCCATACATACCGGTTTCCTCATCCCGGGTGATGAGTCCTTCTATCGGACCATGCTGCAAATCTTTAGCCTCCATGACCGCCATGATGGTGGCTACGCCCAAACCATCATCGCTACCCAAAGTGGTACGGTTGGCACGAACCCAGTCACCATCGATAATAGTTTCTATAGGATCGGTCTCAAAGTTGTGCTTGCTGTCCTTTGCCTTTTGTGGCACCATGTCCATGTGAGCCTGAAGGATTACTCCCTTTCTGTTTTCAAAGCCTGGAGTGGCAGGTTTACGCATAACGATGTTGCCTGCTGGGTCCTGAAAAGCTTCTACGCCTGCCTTCTTGGCGAAGTCGAGTAGGAATGTCTGTACTTTTTCAAGATGTCCCGATGGACGTGGCACCTGTGTTAGTGCATCAAAATTGCGCCAGATTTCCACTGGCTTAAGATTCTTAATGTCAGCCATAATATAATTATTTAATGATTACTGTTTCTTTTCTTTGTAAATGCCAAAGCCATCCAGGCATATATGCCCAAAAGAATGACCAAGAGTGTCTGTATAGAATGGACGATGAGCACGAAAAAAAGTGCGTCGTCCGACTGGATACCGTAGAGTATGAGCATCGTCTTCACGGCAAAATGCCATGGACCTGCACCATTCGGGGTAGGAACTATCACGGCTATGCTCCCCACTATAAACGTAACGAGACCGCACGTCAGCCCTAAGTGCGAGGTTGACTCGAAACACTGGAACGTGAGGAAATAGTGCAGGAAATAACAAATCCAAATGCCTAAGGTGAAGGCGACAAACATAGGCACGTTGCTAACACCTCTCAAAGAGATGACACCTTGCCATAGCCCACCTATAGTAGATTTTACCATGTTATATATTGAGAGTTTTTTGAGTAGTACATGCAACAGGACCAGTACGGCTACACCACAAATGCCACATACCAAATAGCCCGTGGTGCTGAACTTCGACAATATACTGTCGAGACTCGTTCCTGTGGTATCAAAGAAATTGAGGAACACCGGTATCTGCGCCAAAAACACCAGTACTGCAATGAACATCACCAAGAGCGAATCTATGGCACGTTCGGTAACTACGGTGCCCAAAGACTTGGGAAATGACACATTGTCCCATCTCTTAAGAACTCCACACCGTGCGAACTCGCCTATGCGGGGAATGACAAGACTCAGCGCATAGGAAAGAAAGATGGAGTTGACGCACACGTTTGTACGAGGATGCTCATCTACAGGTTCGAGAGTCTGCTTCCATCTCCAGCCACGAAAGAGCTGGGCAAGGATTCCGAAAGGGAACGACAGTAACATCCAGGTCCAGTTCATCTTGTGAAACAGCACGTGCTCCACCTGTTTAAAATCGAACCCACGATACATCCAATAAAGAATGGCACCGCCCAGAACAAGCGAGAACACCACCTTACATGTATTGTTTACTATCTTTTTTATATCCATAACACATGCAAAGATAATCATTTTATCGACAAAAATCTATTATCTCTTTTTTTTTTAGCATAAATAAACGATTAAGGGTTTCTTCGTAACTTACTCGGTACCCCAAATGCTGTCATTTTTGAGTAATAAGCCACGCTTAGAAACATAAAAATCCTTACTTACTACTGTCAATGGTGCCAAGCTTAAATATAGGTCAGCCTGTTTCAGCAAAGCGTAGAAAGCCAGTTCATAAGACGGCACTGAAAGATTCTGCCTTACATACGCCAAATGATTCTTATCAAGCACAAATTGCACTTGAGCCCATTGAAGCAAGCAAAAAGGTACATGTTGAAGCAATACGCTTCTTCATATTTCCAGGCACATGGCGCAAAGCAGGTGGAGCCAAGGCCAAAGGTAATATTATAGACGAAGAATACAAAGAAGGCATCTACGTAGGGTATCGTTGGGCAGACAAAGAAAAAACGCGCCCTATCTTTGCGTTCGGACATGGCTTAAGCTATACCACTTTTGCCTTCTCCAATCTTCGTGCAGACAAAAAACAAATGAATCAATATGGAAAAATCACCATCACTGTTCAAGTAAAAAATACAGGAAAACGTGCGGGTTCTGAGACCGTCCAAC
>ERZ808240.4467-NODE-4467-length-12352-cov-5.462877_pt1 | contig 12352 bp, 9 predicted proteins | sample MGYA00521084_ERZ808240 | MGnify/ENA primary metagenome ERZ808240 (study PRJEB31516, sample SAMN03275571) | gut metagenome | biome: mammalia-associated habitat; material: feces | host: Papio cynocephalus | place: Kenya | collected 2012-08-06 ... | reverse complement strand
ATGATGTCGTCCGTATGTTAACCGAATGTGTGCTAAACAGTAATTTAACTAAACAGCAATATTCACATCTATCCACAGCTTATACAAAGTTATGCACATATTGTGTATAACTTGTGCATAACTTTCATTCCTTTTGTGATTAATTGTGTGTTTTTTTGCCATTTTCCGCTAAATATCTGCCTTTTTTTATGTTTATACATTATCCACACCATTCTGTATAACTCTGTTATACCTAAACATTTTGAAAGTTATCCACAATTTTATTGAAAAAAATCCACAAATGCTTTATGATTATAAAGGAATGTTTTTTATCATTCTAATACAGCCAGAAAGGCAATTATTATGGAAGAATTAATTAATAGCTGGGATAGAATCCTTCAAATATTTAAAGAGGAATATGATATACAGGATATTTCCTTTAATACATTTATAAAGCCTCTTGAGATATATTCAGTAGAGGATAATGTAATTACCTTATTAGTATCTAAGGGACGTATGGGTGTATCCCTTATAGAAAAGAAATATCGTGAATTTCTTGAAATAACTGTCTGTGAGGTTATGGATGATAAATACACGATCCGTCTTATATCTGACGAAGATATTGAGCATGAGGAGAAGATTAAAAAAGAAAAGATAAAAACTGAAGCACCTAAAAAGGAGAATAATAACTCTAATAATCTTTCACTTAATCTTAATCCTAATTATACATTTGACACTTTTGTCGTTGGTAATAACAACAGCCTTGCGCATGCTGCTTCTGTTGCTGTTGCAGAATCACCCGGTGAAGTTTATAATCCCCTCTTTATATATGGAGGTGTTGGACTTGGCAAGACTCATCTTATGCAGGCAATTGCGCATTTTATTATAGAGAACAATCCTACTAAGAAAGTATTGTATGTAACCAGTGAAACTTTCACTAATGAACTTATTGATGCCATACGTAATAAAGAGAACGCTGAAAAAGGTAACGCAGCATTCAGAAACCGTTATCGTAACATTGACGTTCTTCTTATTGATGATATCCAGTTTATAATAGGAAAGGAATCAACTCAGGAGGAATTTTTCCATACTTTCAATTCTCTTTATCAGGATAGAAAGCAGATCGTTATTTCATCTGATAAACCTCCTAAGGAAATGGAAACTCTTTCAGAACGTCTTCGTACACGATTCGAGATGGGACTTCCAGTTGATATCCAGATACCTACATATGAAACTAAGATGGCCATCATTAAAAGAAAAGCTGAATTATCAGAACTTGATATTCCTTATGAAGTACAGGACTATGTTGCAACACATATCAAGTCAAGTATAAGGGAACTTGAGGGTGCTCTTACCAAGCTTTCAGCATTTTCCAAGCTTTCTCATACTGACATAACAGTTGAATTTGCAGAACAGACTTTGAAGGATCTAATATCACCTGATGCTAAGAAAGAGATAACACCAGAACTTATTATCCAGACGGTAGCTGACCACTTCAATGTTAAGTATGATGACATAATATCATCCAAGCGTAATGCCAATATTGTTCATCCAAGACAGATTGCCATGTACCTGTGCCGTCAGATGACAACAGCACCTCTTCAGGCAGTTGGTAAGGCACTTGGTAACAGAGACCATACAACAGTTATCCACGGTGCTGAAAAAATTGCCAAAGAAGTTGTCCAGAATGAATCTGTCCGCAATACTATTGATATTATCATCAAAAAAATTAATCCTTCGTGATGTTATTCACACATATTAACCGTGTTATTAACAGTTATCCACAAAGTTATCCACCAATTGTGGATTTTTCCACATCGTTTTTGTTATAAGCTGTTTATAATATGTGTTTTTTATGTTGATTGTAAGTTATAACTTTTTTTCATGATTTTGTAAGATTTTTTTTATCAACAATTTTTTTGGATTTTTAACATCTTAACCAGTTCATTTTAACTGGCTTATCCTTTTGGCTATGTCAGATATTTACTGGTTTTAACGGGGTTTTTAACATATTAACAGCCCCTACTATAACTACTACTGAATTATATTTATATATATATGTGTCTGTGGAGGGTTTTCCTGGACCGAAAGGAGTTTTAAACAATTATGAAACTTGTATTCTCTAAAAGCGAACTTAACAAAGCTGTTGGTATTGTTATGAAAGCGGTACCTACACGTACTACTATGAATATTCTCGAGTGTATCTTAATAGATGCTACTACTAATGTAATTAAGTTTACTGGTAATGACATGGAACTTGGAATCGAAACCATCGTAGATGGTGAGATTCTTGAAAAAGGAAAAGTAGCTATTGAAGCTAAGCTTTTCTCTGAAATAGTAAGAAAGCTTCCTGATAGTGAAGTTACTATTACTACTGATTCTAATTACACATCTTTAATAACATGTGAAAACAGTAAAATTAATATTGCTGGTAAATCTGGAGATGATTTTTCTTATTTACCTATAATAGACAAAGATAAAATGATTACTATCTCACAGTTTAACCTTAAAGAGATTATTAATCAGACTATATTCTCTACAGCACCTAATGATAATAATAAAATGATGACTGGTGAACTCTTTGAAGTATCAGACAACACACTTAAGGTTGTAGGTCTTGATGGTCATAGAATTGCTATAAGAAATATAACTCTTGAAGGAAGGGCTGATGATGTTAAGGTTGTCGTTCCTGGAAAGACATTACAGGAAATAAGCAAAATATTATCTACCGATGCAGAAAATATAGTAAATATATACTTTACTAATAATCATGTTTTGTTTGAATTTGATAATACTATTGTAGTTTCCAGACTTATTGAAGGTGAATATTTTAAGATTAACCAGATGTTATCAAGTGACTATGAAACTAAGGTTGTTATTAATAAAAAGGAATTCATAGATTCTATAGACAGAGCTAACCTTCTTATATCAGAAAGTGAGAAAAAACCAATTATTATCAATATTACTGATGGTTCATTAGCTGTTAATGTTAATTCTTCAAAGGGTAAGTTTGACGAAGATATTAACATCAAAAAAGAGGGTAAGGATCTTATGATAGGCTTTAACCCTAAGTTCCTTATGGATGCATTAAGAGTAATAGATGATGAAACAGTGGATATATATCTTGTTAACCCTAAAGCACCTTGCTTTATAAGAGATGCTAACCAGTCATATATATATCTTATACTTCCTGTTAATTTTACAGCTTAATTTATTGTGTATACATACTTTTAAGACGCGTATTTCACATTATTATATAATTTCTATAAGTAAAAACATACGTAACAATTAAGATTTATAAGCAGAAATGAGGATTATCATGGAAGAATTAACGATAAGAAATGGTGATGATTTTATTAAGTTAGGTCAGGCCATTAAGGCTGTTGGATTCGTTGAATCCGGAGTTGAAGCAAAGGAAGTTATCCAGAATGGTCTGGTAAAAGTCAATGGAGTTGTGGAAACACAGCGTGGAAAAAAGCTTGTTGGTGGAGAAGTTGTAGAATTCAACGGTAATAAGCTTACTATTAAGCGTTAATAACAATAAAATATGGTTATGGTTCATGGTTAATCGTCCAATGCCACATGTTTACATGATGTGGTGTGGATTTTACATAATCCGGATTGTAACAATATCATGGCAGGTGAAACAGTGATTATTGATTCTCTAGATTTAAAGAATTACAGAAATTATGATATTCTGGATATGAATTTCGATAAAAATGTCAATATTATATATGGTGATAATGCACAGGGAAAGACTAATATACTTGAATCTATATACATGTGCGCTACATCAAGGTCACATCGGGGCAGTAAAGACAAAGAAATGATAAGATTCGGGGAATCAGAATCACATATTAAAGCCAATGTTATAAAAAATGGCATTAATTATCGTATTGATATGCATCTTAAAGGCAATAAAGCCAAGGGAATAGCAATCAATGGAATACCAATTAAAAAAGCAGTTGACCTGTTTGGTATAATACAGATAGTGCTTTTTTCACCAGAGGATCTTAATATCATAAAAGATGGTCCTTCTGAGAGAAGAAGATTTATGGATATGGAGCTTAGCCAGCTTAACAAGATATATCTTAGTAATCTTGTGAATTATAACAAAGTTCTTGTGCAGCGGAATAAGCTTCTTAAAGAGTTGTCGTTTAACATGACAGAGGAGTTGTTGTCAACTCTTGATATATGGGATATGCAGCTTGTACATTACGGCAGCAGCATAATTGATGGAAGAATTAAGTTTATTGATGAGCTTAATGGAATTATCAGCAGTATACATTCTAATCTTACAGGTAATAAAGAACAGCTTAAAGTTGAGTATTCACCATATACAACAATTGATAAATTTGAAGATATGGTGCGCGCATCAAGAGATAAGGATATCAGATATAAAAGTACAGGAACAGGTCCGCATAAGGATGACCTTGTGTTTTATATTAATGGACAGGATGTAAGAAAATATGGTTCGCAGGGGCAGCAGAGGACAACGGCATTGTCACTTAAGCTCTCAGAGATAGAACTTGTAAAGAAGCTTACTAAAGATAATCCTATACTTCTTCTTGATGATGTACTGTCAGAACTTGATAGTAACAGGCAGAATTATCTGCTTAACAGTATAGGTGATATCCAGACGATTATCACATGTACAGGATTAGATGAATTTATTAATAACAGAATTAATATTAATAAAGTTTTTAAAGTAACTAATGGAACAGTAAGTCACGTACAATGCGGTGAAGGTACCGCAGAAATGAGGTAATATGGCAGAGCAGAATTATGGTGGAGATCAGATTCAGATATTAAAGGGTCTTGAAGCAGTAAGAAAAAGACCCGGTATGTATATAGGCAGCACATCTGGAAGAGGTCTGCATCATCTTGTATACGAGATAGTGGATAATGCAGTAGATGAGGCACTTGCAGGATACTGTAATGTTATTAAAGTATTTATCAATAAGGACAACTCAATAACAGTTACAGATAATGGAAGAGGTGTACCTGTAGATATTAATCACGAAACTGGAAAGCCTGCCATAGAAGTAGTGTATACAATGTTACACGCAGGTGGTAAGTTCGGCGGTGGAGGATACAAGGTATCTGGTGGACTTCATGGTGTTGGTGCATCTGTAGTTAATGCATTATCAGAGTGGATGGAAGTTGAAGTTAAGAGAAACGGACATATATATGAGCAGCGTTACGAAAGAGGAAATGTATGCTATGATTTAAAGATAGTTGGAGATTGTCCACTAGAACAGACAGGAACCAAGGTAACATTTCTTCCTGACAAGGAGATATTCCAGGAAACAACGGTGTTTGAGTATGATATATTAAAACACAGATTAAGAGAGATGGCGTTCCTTACAAAGGGAATCAAGATTATCCTTACAGACTTAAGAGAAGGTCAGGAAAAGGAAGAAACATTCCACTATGAGGGTGGTATAAGAGAATTCGTTGAATATATAAACAAGAGCAAGGAACCTCTTTACAGCCAGGTAATATACTGTGAGGGTGTTAAGGATAACGTACAGGTAGAGGTTGCTTTCCAGCATAATGACGGATTCAATGAGGTTGTAGATTCATTTGTTAATAATATAAAAACACCAGAAGGTGGAACACATCTTGCAGGTTTTAGAAATGCAATGACTAAGACATTCAATGATTATGCAAGAAAGAATAAGATTCTTAAAGAAAATGAACAGAGTCTTTCAGGCGATGATATAAGAGAAGGTCTTACAGCTATAGTAAGTGTCAAGATAGAAGACCCACAGTTTGAGGGTCAGACTAAGCAGAAGCTTGGTAACACTATAGCAAGAAGTGCAGTTGACAGCATAGTATCAGAACAGCTTCAGATATTCCTTGAGCAGAATCCATCTGTAGCAAAGGCTATATGTGAGAAGTCTTTGCTTGCACAAAGAGCAAGGGAAGCTGCAAGAAAAGCAAGAGATCTTACAAGAAGAAAGACTGCACTTGAGAGTACATCACTTCCAGGTAAGCTTGCAGATTGTACAGATAAGAATCCTGAAAACTGCGAAATCTATATTGTTGAGGGAGATTCAGCCGGAGGTTCTGCTAAGACAGCAAGAAGCCGTGCGACACAGGCTATTCTTCCACTTCGTGGTAAGATTCTGAATGTAGAAAAGGCAAGACTTGACAGAATACTTGGAAACAAGGAAATCCAGGCTATGATTACAGCTTTTGGTACAGGTATTCATGAAGATTTTGATATAAATAAGTTAAGATATCATAAGATAATAATCATGACTGATGCCGATGTAGACGGAGCACATATTGCAACTCTTCTTCTGACATTCTTTTACAGATTTATGCCTGAGCTTATAAGGCAGGGGCATGTATACCTTGCGCAGCCACCACTTTACAAGGTTGAGAAGAACAAGAAAGTATGGTATGCATACAGTGATGATGAGCTGAATCAGATTATGACAGAAATCGGAAGAGACCAGAACAATAAGGTACAGCGTTATAAAGGTCTTGGAGAGATGGATGCAGAACAGTTATGGGACACAACTATGGATCCACATAAGAGAATTCTTTTAAGAGTTGATATGAAAGAGGATGATGAAGCAGATCTTGATGTTACATTCTCAACACTTATGGGTGACAAAGTTGAACCAAGACGTGAATTTATCGAGAACAATGCCCGATTTGTAAGAAATCTGGATATTTAAATGTGAAATAATGATGTGATGGGAAAAGTGATTTTACCATTCATTGATGTAAAATATTATACAATCTGCACATTATGTTGCAGCAAAGAAAGGAATTAATCAAATGGATGAACATATCTTTGATAAAGTTCAGGAAGTAGATATGCAAAAGACTATGAAAGATTATTACATAGACTATGCCATGAGTGTTATTGCTTCAAGAGCATTGCCAGATGTAAGAGATGGTCTTAAGCCAGTTCAGAGAAGAATACTGTATTCTATGGTTGAACTTAACAATGGTCCTGATAAACCACATAGAAAGTGTGCACGTATTGTAGGTGATACAATGGGTAAGTATCATCCTCATGGTGATTCATCTATCTATGAGGCACTTGTAAAGCTTGCACAGGACTTTAATACGCGATATCCACTTGTTGACGGACATGGTAACTTTGGTTCTGTTGATGGTGATGGGGCAGCAGCCATGCGATATACTGAGGCAAGACTTAGTAAAATATCCATGGAGATGACAGCAGATCTTAACAAAGATACTGTTGATTTTATACCTAACTTTGATGAGACAGAAAAAGAACCTACTGTTCTTCCATCAAGATATCCTAATCTTCTGGTCAATGGTACATCAGGTATAGCAGTAGGTATGGCAACTAATATTCCTCCTCACAACTTAAGAGAAGTAATAGGTGCCGTTGTAAAGATTATAGATAACAAGATAAATGAGGACAGGGAAACTACGCTTGAAGAAATACTTGAGATAGTTAAAGGTCCTGATTTTCCTACAGGTGGTACAATAATAGGAAAAACAGCTATAGAAGAGGCTTACAGAACAGGAAGAGCCAAGATAAGAGTAAGGGCTGTTACTAATATTGAGCCTATGCCTAATGGAAAGAATAGAATAGTTGTAACAGAGCTTCCTTACATGGTAAACAAGGCAAGGCTTATAGAGAACATTGCTGATCTTGTAAGGGATAAGAGAATAGAAGGAATCACAGACTTACGTGATGAGTCAGACAGAGAAGGTATGCGTATAGCTATCGAGTTAAGAAGAGATGTTAATCCTAATATCATACTTAACCAGCTTTATAAGCATACACAGCTTCAGGATACATTTGGTGTTATTATGCTTGCGCTTGTTGACAATCAGCCTAAGGTTCTTAATCTTTACGAAATGCTTAAGTATTACCTTATGCATCAGGAAGATGTTGTTACAAGAAGAACTAAGTATGACCTTAACAAGGCAGAAGAAAGAGCACATATATTAGAGGGCTTGATCATAGCTCTTGATAACATAGACAGAGTTATATCAATCATAAGAGGTTCTTCAAATGTACAGGTTGCCAAGGAAAGCCTTATGAAAGAATTCAATCTTACAGATGCACAGTCGCAGGCTATTGTTGATATGCGTCTTAGAGCTCTTACAGGTTTGGAGAGAAGTAAGATTGAGGCGGAACTTGCTGATTTACAGAAGAAGATTGAGGAATACAGAGCTATACTTGCAGATAAGAATAAGCTTCTCACAGTTATAAAGACAGAGATATCTCTTATAGCAGACAAGTATGGTGATGAGAGAAGAACTTCAATAGGTTATGATGAATATGATCTTTCAATGGAAGACCTTATACCGGATGAAGCATGCGTTATAGCACGTACTAATATGGGATATGTAAAGAGGATGACACCTGATAATTTCAAGAGCCAGCACAGAGGTGGCAAGGGAATTAAAGGTATGCAGACTCTTGAGGAGGATTATATTGAGGATCTGTTTATGACAACTTCCCACCATGTTCTTACATTCTTTACGAATACAGGAAGAGCATATAAGCTTAAGGCATATGAGATACCAGAAGCGGGAAGAACATCAAGAGGAACAGCTATTATCAACCTTTTACAGCTTTCACCAGGTGAGACTATTACAGCAGTGGTTCCAGTTAAGGTAGAGGATATAAGTGATAATGACTATCTGTTTATGGCTACTAAGAATGGTATAGTCAAGAAAACACCTTGTAAGGAGTTCGCTAATATCAGAAAGAATGGCATACAGGCTATGACACTCAGGGATGATGATGAACTTATAGAGGTTAAGCTGACAGATGATACTACAGAGGTACTTATGGTTACGAAGCTTGGTATGTGTATAAGATTCAAGGCAACAGATGTAAGACCTACAGGAAGATCCGCAATGGGTGTTATAGGTATGAATCTTATGGATACTGATGAGGTAGTAGGTGTACAGCTTAATACCCAGGGTAACACCATGCTTATTGTTTCAGAAAATGGTATGGGTAAGAAAACAGACATATCAGAATACGCAGTACAGCATCGTGGCGGAAAGGGTGTTAAGTGCTATAAGATTACAGAAAAAACAGGTAACGTTATAGGTGCTAAGGCAGTAGATGATACAAGAGAGGTCATGCTTATAACAACAGAAGGCATAATTATAAGACTTGCATGCAGGGATATTTCAACACTTGGAAGAATAACTTCAGGTGTTAAGCTTATTAATCTTGATGATAATGTAAAGGTAGCTACGGTTTCAAAGGTAAGAAAGAGTCCATCAGATGAGGATGGTAACGAAACAGAAGAATTGGGCGAAGAAAGTGATTCTGAAAATATTGAGGGAGTAGATGAAGAAAAAGAAAATACATCAGATAATAAAACATCTGATGTAGAAGACGACTCAATAGACAGGTTGCTTGAATCAGCTGATAAAGATAATCAGGAAGATTAATATTAAAAACCCCGGTTGCACATATTAAGTGTAGCTGGGGTTTTGGTGGATAAAAGTGTAAATAATGGTATCAATATAAATAAAATGGTAATCAGAATTGATAGTTTAGGAGCAGTTATAATTGAGTAATTATAATTAAGATTGCTTATTACTGGTCTTTGACACATGGTGTATATGAGTAGATATGATTTAGTTTAAGTTATACAGATATGGAGGTTGATATGAGAGAGATAAATGTGGATAAAGTTACCGAAAATATAAAGGAAATGTGTATAGAAGCCAATCATTTTCTTACGAATGATATGAAGAAGGTGTTTGAAAATGCAGTTGAATCAGAAAAATCACCTTTGGGAAAACAGGTATTGAACCAGTTAAACGAAAATCTTGATATAGCGGCAAAGGATATGATACCTATATGTCAGGATACAGGTATGGCAGTAGTGTTTATTAATGTTGGACAGGATGTACATTTTACAGGTGGAAATATAACAGAAGCCATAAATGAAGGAGTACGTCAGGGATATGTTGAAGGGTATTTAAGAAAGTCAGTAGTTAATGACCCGATAATCAGGGAAAACACAAAAGACAATACTCCAGCAGTTATCCACTACAATATAGTACCTGGTGATAAGGTGGATATAACAGTGGCTCCTAAGGGCTTTGGCAGCGAAAATATGAGCCGTGTATTTATGTTAAAGCCGGCTGATGGCATAGAAGGTGTAAAGGAGGCTATATTGACAGCAGTAAAGGATGCTGGTCCTAACGCATGTCCTCCTATGGTTATAGGTGTAGGTATTGGTGGAACATTTGAAAAATGTGCACTTCTTGCTAAAAAGGCACTGACAAGAAATGTAGAAGAAGAATCACCAGTTCCATATGTAAGAGAACTTGAGAAAGAAATGCTTGAGAAAATAAATAAGCTTGGAATAGGACCTGGCGGACTTGGAGGAACACAGACAGCACTTGCTATAAACATTGAGACATATCCAACACATATAGCAGGACTTCCAGTGGCAGTTAATATGTGCTGTCACGTTAACCGTCATGCACACAGAGAAATTTAATGAGCGAAAGCAATAGTTTTTTGGATAAAGTAAAGTTAATTGAAGAAAGTATATCAGGTGTGGTCACATTAATAAAAATGTATTATATGCGGATATGTATATATGAATATCCGTAAATGAACGATAGTTCATATAATCAACTTAAGCATATCAAATATGTATATGTATAAATATATGAATATATGTATATTGGTATATCTGTATATATGAATCTACCTAATTGATCTTTATATAGTGTAAGTAATTCTTAATGTCTTAATGTGGCAACACGGCGGGATTTGTGTCTTAGCGCACATGGCACAGACCCGTTACCAACTTGTTAAATAAAAAAGTGTGCAGAAATGAGGTTTATTATGGACAGACATATAACAGCTCCAATAAGTGACGAAGATGCAAAAAGTCTTCATTCAGGAGATTATGTATACATAACAGGAACTATATACACAGCAAGAGATGCAGCACATAAAAGAATGGCAGAAGCTCTGGCAGCAGGAGAACCACTTCCAATAGATATGAAAAATAATATTATATATTATATGGGACCATCTCCAGCCAGACAAGGCAGACCAATCGGTTCAGCAGGTCCAACAACAGCAAGCAGAATGGATAAGTATGCCCCTGACCTTCTTGATCTTGGACTTAAAGGGATGATTGGAAAAGGAAAGAGAAGCAAGGCCGTAATAGATGCAATAGTAAGAAATGGTGCAGTATACTTTGCAGCAGTTGGAGGAGCAGGTGCTATTCTTTCAAAATGCATCAAAAAATCGACAGTTATAGCTTATGATGACCTTGGAACAGAAGCAATACGTGAACTTGAGGTAGAAGATTTTCCAGTAGTTGTAGTCATTGACAGTGATGGTAACAATCTTTACGAAACAGCTATAAAGGAATATTGCCAGGAATAGTAGTATGCAAAAAAAACAGGTAAAAATAAATATTAAAAATATTAAAAAATATAAGTGAAATACTTGACATACACCAATGGATTTGATAATATAACTCTTGCGTGTAACGCAGAATTTCATATTATGAGTTAAACATTAATGGTTTAGGGCTCGCATTCATGGAATCTGGAGTAGTACTCAAGAGGCTGAAGAGGCGCCCCTGCTAAGGGTGTAGGTCGGGCAACCGGCGCGAGGGTTCAAATCCCTCCTGCTCCGTTGACAGTATATGCTGTAAGTTGGAAACAACTTACAGCTTTTTTCTTTTTTATGTATCTGAACATATATCTTCATACATATCTTTACCAATCATGTATTAATTCATTATTGGTAACTTTAATAGTTTTCTTATATTAGGCTTAAGGTTTATACTAAGTTCTAGTATTTGTTCAATTTAACAAATACTGTTTAGTTCTTATATTTTAGTAAGGTAATAAACTATGTAATTGTAATATGCTAATAAAAAGCTTATATATATTTTTTTCCATTTTTCTCCAATTTGATATGCATATTTATTTAAGTATTTGTTTTATTCGTTAACTTATATATTAGATAATCAATATAGATTAGATAATAAGTTTTATAAGAATGTTAGAATGTTGAAATAAGCATATTATCCATAAAAATCAGAATGCTTTTAAAATATTTCTGGGTGTTTTTGAAAAAAACTTAAAAAAAAAATCGGAAAGTTTTTTAAGAACAGAATAAAAAATATGAATAAAGTAAAAAATGAATAGAAAAAAGAGATACTACATATAGTGAATCGTGCTATTCATAACAACTATATATAGTATATTAAAAAATAAATCAAAAAAAATAACATTTTTTCAAAAAAAGTGTTGACATATAAGAGGGGTGGTGCTATTATAATCAAGTCGCCGCGATACGGCAGCTACAAAAACTTAAAGAAACACTGATGAATACAGAGTTCTTTAAGAACTGAACTTTGAT
>ERZ808240.4465-NODE-4465-length-12363-cov-5.241956_pt1 | contig 12363 bp, 6 predicted proteins | sample MGYA00521084_ERZ808240 | MGnify/ENA primary metagenome ERZ808240 (study PRJEB31516, sample SAMN03275571) | gut metagenome | biome: mammalia-associated habitat; material: feces | host: Papio cynocephalus | place: Kenya | collected 2012-08-06 ... | reverse complement strand
GTTCCCATAATCAAAAATGCTGCCAATACTGGAATCAGACATAAAAGTCCAAGTCTGAAGTCGAATACAAAAAGTAGTATTGCAAGACCTATAGGCGTTGCAGATGCAACGTATTTATCAGGAAGCTGATGTGCTATATAGGTTTCTGTTGCTGCACTTGATTCATTAACAATCTTTCTTATTCTTCCACTGCCTTCCTTATCCATAAAGCCAAGTGGAAGCTGTAATATATGCTTCATAAGCTGTACACGCATATTGGCCTGTACCCTGAATGCTGCAAGATGCGAACACACAAGACCTCCAATATATATAAGCATTGCAATTAACGCTGATATAACTGCACTCCATCCATATAATGAGATATTCTGTGCCGCTGAATAATCAGGTGCAACACTAAGCACCTCTTTTATCAGGCACCATATAAAATAGAATGGTACAAGTGCTGCAAATGCACTTATAGCCGCAAGCACCCATGATAACTTCATAAGTATACTGTAGTTACCTGCATACTCTGATAAACGGCTTACAGACGATTGTTTTTTCTTGCTTTTCATACAATCCACTTTCCTTTCTGTTAAAATATTTTTCTTTTACTTATAATTATCTTTAAAGATTTTATTTATATGATGTCGAGGTAAAATCTCTCTACTTTAATGCTCATATTGTGAAACATAAGATCTTTCACCCACTTACAAGCAAGCTAATGTACGCTTAGACATTTTGACCCACCCACATCATTTATGTTATATATATTGTCTAAGCTATCCAAAGTAAGTTACAACTAACTTATAACCCTAATTATTGGCTGCTTCATATGCTACAATATCATATAACACATAGCAGCCTTAACATTTCTTATCATATTATGTAAGTGTAAATTACAAAACAATGGAGCACTCACTATATTGTTATAAGTATATAATCATGCTTTTTTTATGTCAATATTACATGTTATAAAATCGTGTTATTGATATACATTATCATTTTATCAAAAAATCTGGCATAATAAACCTCATTTCTACACGATAAAACCCCTTGTGTGAAGGTACATTATTGCTTACATTCACACAAGGGGTTTTATTATTGTGATTATATTAAATCATCATAATTTTAATTATTACTTTTAATATCGGCTTCTTAAATTCCTGCATTAACTTCTTAATGCTCATCTGGATTACTCATTCCTAAGCGCAGCCACCGGATCACTCTTAGATGCCTTCTTTGATGGTATAAGTCCACCTATGAATGTAAGGAATATACTAAGAAGTATAAGTACTATAGCTGGCGCTACTGGAAGTACTGCGTTGATGTTATTGACACCAGACAGTACATGGATAATCGCATTTATTGGAATCAGCATAAGCAGCGTTATACCTATTCCCATAAGTCCGGCACACAGACCGATTATACACGTTTCTGCATTAAATACTGCTGATACATTTCTCTTTGAAGCACCTATCGCCCTTAATATACCTATCTCCTTACGTCTCTCAAGTACACTTATATAAGTAATAACACCTATCATAATAGAAGATACAACTAACGATATGGCTACAAAAGCTATAAGAACATAGCTTATAACATTAACTATTGTTGTAACGGATGACATAAGCGTTCCTACAACATCAGTATAACTTATAACCTTTTCATCCATGCCCTGTTTTTTCATATCAGCATTATAATTATCAAGCATAGTAACTATTCTATCTTTGCTTTCAAAATCTTTAGGATAAATGTCAATTTCACTTGGAACTGAAAGGTCTGCATACCCCAGCTTCTTCATATTGTTATCATATGATGTCACATCTGTGCTAGTCATAAGTGATTTCATAAGATCAGAAAGATCATCTTCATTCATATTCATCTTTATGGCATCTGCAAAGCTGTCCATATCTATACCGAATGCACTTCCAAAATCATAATCTCCCATGGCAGAACCAGTCATATCCGAACTAAAACCAGTACCTAATGAACTAAGTGCATCTGCCATATTATTACCCATAAGCTGCATCGCGTTTATCATGGCATCAGTCATGCTTGTCATCATCTGTGTCATAACCGATTCCATAGCCTGCTGCATGTTACCTGTAATACTTTCAACCATTTTATTCATTGAATTCTGTATATTGGCAACAATCTGCTCCTGAATGCTGTTCATCATATTAGTTATGATTTTATCAAGAATACCATCTATATTCTGATATCCATTCTGCGAAGCATATTCCATATATCCATCAACCACGTCCTGTCTGAATATGTTCCATAACTGTTCTTTAGATACTTCAAATGTCACTGCATTACCTACAAGCTCTTTAGCTGAATCTGATATCTGCTTTCTTGCATCACTTGTGAGTAAGAACTTAAATACACTCGAAGCTGAGGTATCTTCTATGCCATTATTCTTGACATATTCCATATATTTTTCTTCAAGCTTATTTACTTCCTGAAGAACTCTGTCCTGTGATATGTTCACATGTATAGAATCAATAATAAGCTGTCTGATATCTTTACTTAACTGTGCTGACAATTCATCAGATAATACATATTCCTTGAAACCTGAAAGCATATTAGATATATCTGCTTTAACCTCTTCTGTAAGACTGTCTGCGATGAGTTTCTTAATAGTTTCCTCATCAATGCCACTCATATCTAATCCCTGATTACCATCTCCTACATTTCCGATAATAGAAGATATATCATCAAAGCTTCCCGGATTAAACATAGATGAATCCATCGAATCAAATATAGAAGAATAATCAATGTCTTCAAACATGGATGGGTCAAAGGCTGCTGATATGCCGGCCGTATTGATAAGTGAACTTATATCCGACATATCCATATTATATATACTGTCATCGACCTTAAATGCATTGCTTAGAGCATCGGCATCAATCTGGAAAAGCGATTCCATATTAAACTTGCTCTTATTATCACTACTGATTCCGAACTTTTCACCAGTAAATATATTAGTATCTTTGCTTGCCTTCTGTGCCCTTACTACATCACTTGCAGCTGAATACTGTATAAGATGACTTGTAAGATCCGTTGTATATGCTATACCCTGCGTAAGCATAGCCGCTGCTGTACCATCCACCTGCTGGACGATACCAACTATCTTTAAGTCCTCACCCCTACTTACAAGGTCCTTCATATATTCATCGTTGCCTGTTTTATCTTTCCATATAGAATACTCAGAATCGTATTCATAATAATCAGCACTATTAACTACCTTAAATGTCATTCCAAGCAGATCATCATAGGAAAAACTATCGTTATTTTCCGGAATATCTATCTCCTTTTCCGACATAAATGCTGACATCATGTTCTCATATTCAGTATTATCCCTAAGACCAAGTGAATATTCAAGTCTGTCACTTATATTACCATCTGAATTAAGCACAAGCACACATTCTTTATAATTTTCCGGCCAGTGTCCTGCTTTTACGTTATATTGTCCTTCATATAATGAACTGTTTGAAGGCAGCTCATAAAACACATTCGTTGACATGCTTGCAGTCATGGAATTGTCATATGATGACGACATTCCCATCATCTCATAAGACTTATCAGGGTTAATCTGCTTATAGCCATCTTTATCTGTTCTGTATATCTGTGGTGTTACTCCATATTGGTATTCTATGGCATGTACACTGTCATTGATATTCTCTGGATTGCTTTCAAGATATGACTTAAGAGATGCCAGGTCATTCGTGCTCATCTTGGAAAACATATTCGATACTACAGGAGTTACTCCTATATCATTGTTTTTCTCCTTCTTATCTGATGCAGACATTCCAACCATCATAGATGTCAGATCAATTCCAGTACTTTGTATCTGCAAGGGATACTCCGATAAAGTGTCTTCTTCCATCGCACTTATATATCCACTCACGCCATTCGATATGGAAAGAATAAGCGCTATTCCTATAATACCTATTGAACCCGCAAATGATGTAAGAAGTGTCCTTGCTTTCTTGGTCTTAAGATTCTGGAAACTCAGTGAAAGTGCAGTAAGAAATGACATAGATGACTTACCCATATTCTTATGTACAGGAGGTTCCATAACCTCCTTACTTACCTCTAACGGATCTGAATCGGATAATATCTTTCCATCCTTAACTTCTACTATTCTTGTAGCATAATCATAAGCCAGTTCCGGATTGTGTGTTACCATAACAACAAGTCTGTCCTTTGATACTTCCTTTAAAAGTTCCATAACCTGTATGCTTGTTTCACTATCAAGGGCTCCTGTAGGTTCATCCGCAAGAAGTATATCTGGATTGTTTACAAGTGCTCTCGCTATGGCAACCCTCTGCATCTGTCCACCAGACATCTGGCTTGGCTTTTTATGTATCTGTTCACCAAGACCTACCTTTTCAAGTGCCTCCTTGGCACGTTTCCTTCTCTCAGTTCTTGATATACCTGATATTGTAAGTGCCAGTTCAACATTAGAAAGAACCGTCTGATGTGGTATCAGATTATAACTCTGAAATACAAAACCAATTGTATGATTACGATACGAATCCCAATCCCTGTCCTTATATTTCTTTGTTGATATTCCATTGATAATAAGATCACCACTATCGTATCTGTCAAGACCACCTATTATATTAAGAAGAGTTGTCTTTCCAGAACCACTTGGTCCTAATATAGCTACAAACTCACTATCTCTTAAATTAAGCGATACATCATCAAGTGCTTTCTGTACCAGCTTTCCTGTTCTATATTCCTTACGGATATGTTGGATTTGAAGCATTCTCTATCTCCTGTTCTTTTTTTGACTCTTTATCTTTTTCAATCATTTTTTATTATACGGCATTATATACTTTTATTACAATATACTTTGGTTATTAAAATATTACTATTTTATAACTTTTTCCTAAATATTTTCCAATCATCAAATATTTGACTGAATTACAGGTGTTTTCATAGACGTTTAAGATTAAGTGTTATAATAATTTCCATCACACCATACATAATTGTGTTATAATATGCCATGAGATGTAAGGTCAAAAGCTCAAAAAGTCTTTATACTTACATAATAAAACTTTTGAACTTATGCCACACCTGATATCACAAGTGGAATAAAACTTACATCCACTTAAATAACCTAAATAATAGAATAAAACAAGGAGGCAAACATGTGGGCTTACGAGAGTGTTTTTTATCAGATATATCCGCTTGGATTCTGTGATGCACCTTATGATAATGATGGGATTCTTATGCATCGTATCCTGAAGGTTAATGACTGGATTCCCCATATTAAACAATTAGGAGCAAATGCAATATATTTTTCTCCTGTATTTGAATCTGATACTCACGGATATAACACACGTGATTACACAATTATAGACAAAAGACTTGGTACTAATGATGATTTTGCAAACGTATGCAACAATCTGCATGAAAATGGCATAAAAGTTGTACTTGATGGGGTTTTCAACCATGTAGGACGTGGTTTCTGGGCTTTTCAGGATGTCCTTAAAAACAGGGAAAGCTCTCCTTATGTTAACTGGTTTGCCCGAATTGATTTTAACGGAAACTCTAACTATAATGATGGACTCTGGTATGAAGGATGGGAAGGCTGTTATGACCTTGTAAAGCTCAATCTTTACAATGAAGATGTTATACAGCATATTTTTTCAGCTATCAGAGGCTGGGTGGATGAATTTAACATAGATGGATTAAGACTCGATGTTGCTTACTGCCTGAATCATGAGTTTCTAAAAAGACTCCGTTCATTCTGTGATTCACTAAAACCTGATTTCTTTCTTCTTGGTGAAACGCTTCATGGCGATTATAATCAGATTATGAATGATGAAATGTTACATTCTGTGACTAATTACGAGTGTTATAAAGGTCTTTATTCAAGCTTTAACTGCATGAATATGTTTGAAATCAACCATTCATTATTAAGACAGTTCGGACCCGAACAGTGGACATTATATAAAGGAAAGCACCTTCTTTCATTCGTTGATAATCACGATGTAACAAGGGTGGCAAGTATTCTTAACAATAAAAATCATCTGCCACTGATATATACACTTGCTTTTGGTATGCCAGGAATTCCTTGTGTATACTATGGCAGTGAATGGGGATCAACTGGCAGAAAGGAAGATGGTGACCAGGCACTACGCGTATCCTTTGACACTCCTGAATGGAATGAGCTAACCTCAACAATTGCAAAGCTTTCTGCTGCAAAGAAGTCATCTAAAGCTTTAAACTACGGCAATTTTTCTTCAATCGTACTGACAAATGAACAATGTGTATTTCTTAGACAATGTGATGACGAACGGGTTCTTGTTGCTATTAATGCATCAGAACATTCTTATTTTGCTTCATTTAATATAGGAAGTGATACTTGTACTGATCTTATAAACGGCAATGAAATTAAACTTAATAATGGGGTGGAACTGCCAGGATACAGCAGCTTTATTCTGCAAGTAAACTAACATCAGTATGTAAAAGCTTAATTGGAGTTATTATGAATGTCTGCAATCCTTGCAGCCTCCATTCTTTTAAGCTCTGGCAATACCGTACACAGCATGGTAATAAAGCATGCACTTCCTCCTATGATATTAGATACTGGCTCTGCCATAAACACACCTGCTGTCCCCATATGCAAAGCATATGGCATAATATATGTAAGAGGCACGACTATAATTACTTTTCTTAATAAAGAGAAGAATATAGCGTGCTTTTTCTTATTAAGCGACTTAAACACAGTTTGTCCTATATATTGCAGATCCATAAATATAAATGCTGAAAAGTACTGCTTTAGTGCAAGTATTGCATCACTAAGCAGGGTTACATCAGAACTGAATATACTTATTAGTGCTCCTGGTATAAATATTATAATACTCCATACAACCGCTGTATATCCAAGTACCATAACGCTAAGAACTGCTATAGCTTTTCTTATACGCCCTGGATTGCCTGCACCATAATTATAGCTGATAACAGGTGAAGAACCTTCATTTATAGCATGTATAGGAGTCTCTACCAGCTGCCTTATACTAGATACTATTGTCATAACTGATATATATATATCCCCACCTGTTACAGACAACACATTGTTACAGCATATTGTAACAAGGCTGTTAGTTATCTGCATAATAAATCCTGCTGTTCCAAGACTTATAATATTTTTAGCATACTCTAAGCACTGCCTGAACTCACATTTTTTAAGAAACCGCATTTTTAATTCTGCCTTCTGAGTCAGAAAATACAATGTAAACAATGCTGATAAAAACTGTGAAATAACCGTAGCTATTGCAGCTCCATTTACCCCCAGAGCAAATACAAATATAAATAAAGGATCCAGTACAAGATTAACACCTGCTCCAATAGCTACTGATGCCATACCAATTGTTGAATACCCTTGTGCATTAATGTATGGATTAAGTCCCAATGACAACATAGATGGCAATGTTCCAATCAGATAAATCATCATATATGGATATGCATATTCTATTGTGCTGTCGGATGCACCGAAAAGAAAAAGAAGTGGCCTTGCAAATAACATTCCTGTTATCATAAGTATTATTGCACCAGCACAAAGCATAGAGAATGATGTATTCATAATAAGTGTTGCTTCTGTATTCTTCTTTCTTCCCCTGTATATAGAAAACAAAGGAGTTCCACCACTACCAAACAAATTAGCAAACGCAGTAATAATAACAATTATAGGAAAGCATATTCCTACTGCCCCTATAGCTTTAGTACCTGTCTGTGGTATCCGTGCAATATATACCCTGTCCACTATATTATATAAAAGATTTAATAACTGTGCGACAAGCATTGGAATTGATGCCCGAAGAATATTATCTGTAATCGTTCCATTTTCAAAATCTATTTTCTTCATTTTAATCCTCTAATCCTCATTTCTGTGCACGTTTTTTACTCATATCAAATTAATATTAAGCTTTCTTTTTATGATACTCCTCTTTCTCCATATACATAAGCTTATCAGCTGATTTTAACAATTCCTCAAGGTTATCTACACTTTCCCTGTACATAACTCCTATCGATATGCTTACATTCCTTAACTTCATATTTTCTTTTACTTTTCTAATCTTATCATTGTAATCATCACGTTCTATATTCCTGATAACTATTACGAATTCATCTCCGCCAACTCTGTAACAATTATCAGGAAATACATCTGTTAACACAGCTGCTGCCGTGCATATAAGCATATCGCCCTTTGAATGTCCATAATTATCATTCATCGCCTTAAGTCCGTTAATATCAATGTATGCAACACCGACATTCTTTAATATCTGTCCTTTGGTATTCTCTACCATGCTTATATACTTGTTTCGGTTATATATATTGGTAAGCATATCCCTATAGCTTAGATAATGAAGCTTTTCCTGCTGTGCCTTCTTTTCAAGGCTGTTCGTTACAAAATACTGTATAGAAGAAAGCAGTGTAGCATCATCATAGTGATTCGTTGGATTATCAACGCCAAGGAATCCTATTATATCGCCATCCCTTTTTAAAGGAACAGCTATTAACTTGCTAACATTCTGTTCTCTTAATATATCATATGCTTCTGTTCCCTTTTCCTGGTTAATATCCGATATATAATAAGGTTTTTCTTCTTTAAATATCTTTATCCATTGCGTTACAGCCTCTAAAGGAACTTTCTGAAGCTTATCTTTCTGTGCTATGACTCCATCATTTACATATTCATATGTATTTATTATTATATTCTTTTCATAATCTATCTCAAATATATAGCATCTGTCTGCGCCAAAATAATTATTAATAATTGCAAGAAGATTATGTATGGCAATGTTAATATCTGCTTCCGTTGTAAGCTCTGCTATACACTGGTTAAGTACAATAGATATTTCAAGCTCAGCTGCTGTTTCAGACTGCTTCTTTGACAACATTCCCAACCTTGCATTCTGCTCACTCATAACAGTGATATACATAATCATCATTGATATGCATATTGATATATTTATCAGTGAAAATCCATAATATATTATCTGTATGGCTGCTGCCAGTATAGGAAGCATTATATATGAGCTTAGAGCTATAAATGCTATTTTACTTATTCTTTTCTGATATTGTATAAGAAAAGACACTTCTACTATCATACCAATTACAGGAAGTATCATAGAAATAATATACCCTGGATTTCTATGATAGAAATTATCTGCATCTATATAATAATATAGATTAGTAAACTGCGAAATAATTATAAGTGCAATAGCTACAAAGCATAGCACATTTATAAAATGAGCCCTTTTAAGCCTTTTTTCTTCTTCAATCGTAAAAAGATAACTGCATACATACTTATGAAAGAAATATAATATAACAATACTATCTGCAAATACCAGAAAATTACTTACACGCACTATAAAATATCCTAATGTACCAGGCCATCCTCTGAATATCCATGCCAGTAAATCACTGAATAATAACAATGCTGTAGAGGTCTGCATAAGTATCATCCATTTTCTTTTACGCCTGTCAAAATTTCTGCTGAGTGCCATTCCCGCTCCTGCTATTACGCAGAACATACAGCCCCAGAATAAAAGCGCAATATTAATATATTTTCTATCTAATAATGTAACATTATTTTCAAGTATAATACCCAAAAATAAATTTCTATATATAATATTTTCCACCTTGCCCACCTGATATTCTTCATTTTATATTAAGAAGAATTTTAGCACACTTTACTACTGTTGTCATTATTACATTTCATACATAATCAAATCTAAAAGTATATATTGCTGTTTAGCACACATTCGGTTAACATACGGACGACATCATATATGATGTCTGACTTTGACTCAATTTACGAAAAATGAATGTGTGGTTAAATCAGAGGGGCGAGGCTTGATGAGGGCGGAATTGTGCGCTTTGCGCACAATTCCGCCTTATGCCACCACCACTGATTTAGTGAATGTCACGTTTATAGTAGATTAAACCAATGTCAGATATAAGGCACGGAAAGGCTGGTGTCAGTAATACGGAGAACACTTTTATGGAAAGTATTAGAAGTAGCCTATCAGTTTTCTGGTGTCCGAAGTATTACTGATACCAGCCTTTCCGTGTCTTATATCGTCCGTTCGTCACTTATCAGTGACTTCACTAAACAGTAATATTAAAAGCTCCTTATCAGCAGGCGATAACACGTCCTGTTCTTGCTGTTACTCTGTGTGATATTGATATTACAGTCCTGTTTTGGGATACATTCTTCAATGCTTCAAGCACATCTTTTTCTGTATTAGCATCAAGATTGGCTGTTATTTCATCAAGCAAAAGTAGTTCAGGATTGGCAACTGTGGCTCTGGCTATAGATAACAGCTGCCACTGTCCCTGTGAGAACACCTCCTGCGTACATGGTGTATCATATCCTTTTTCAAAACTCATAATTGTATCATGAAGTCCTGTAAGTTTAGTGGCTTTAACAACTTCATCCATGGATATGCTGTTGTCATAAAGTGTAATCTGTTCTTTGATAGTTCCTGGAACCATATGGAATGATTGTTCCACATAACCAAATATTTTTCTCTTTCTGTTATCAGGTATTTCCGCTGAATTCATACCATTTATAAGGATAACACCTTTTTGTGGCTTATATAGTCCCAACAGCAGCCTGAATATCGTACTCTTACCTGCACCAGTCCTGCCTGACAATGTAACCTGCTCACCTTTATTTACAACAAATGTCTTATCACTTATTACAATCTGGTCAGCTTCATATCCAAAAGTTACATTATTAAACTGGACATATGGCATACTATTTTCATTGGTAAATGCCTTTTTTTCCTGTAATTCTTCATTATAATTAAAGTCTTTACTTTCTGGCGCATTTTTTTCATCTGCTTTATATTCTGATATATTCTTTTTCTTTGCTTTATCTTCTGACGTCTTCTTTTTATCTGCTTTATCTTTAACATCTTCAAGTACTGGAAGTTCAAAGAATTCATTGATTCTTTTTACACCTGCTATCGCTGACTGTATCGTCTGTATTTCCATACCAAGGCTCTCAACTGGTGAAAATATCTGTGAGATGTAGTTAATAACTGCTACAGCTGTACCTGCTGACATACCAAACAGTGTAAGCACGCTGGCATTGCCTGATGCTGAAAATAGCATAACTACTGCTACTACAACTGCATTTAATATAAGAATAACTGGTGAATATATAGCATCATAGAAGTTGGTCTTTTCCATGGCCTTGTAGCTGTCGCCTATATATTCATCATATCTTTTCTCCATATACTTTTCTTTACCAAGATTATGTATGGTACGGATATTATGAAGTGTTTCCGGAACATGTCCTGAAGCACGGCTTACTGCACGTCTGTTTCTTAACTGTGCATCAAGCATATTTTTCTGCACATACCTTGTAAACCAGAATAAAAATGGAAGAAGCACTATAAGCACTATTGCAAGTCCTCTGTTCCTGAACCAGATAACTGCAAGGATACTTATTATCTTGCACGCATCTGCAAACATACTTACGATTCCTGATGTGAAGAGATTCTCAACTGTATCTACATCACCAACAAACCTTGATACGACAGAACCAGGTTCCTGCTTATTAAGTGAATCAGCAGATAGTCTTACAAAATGCTCCATAAGAGCGCTTCTTAGTGCATGAGTTATCTTCTGTCCAAATACTGTAAGAAGTCCTTCCCTTGCTGCTTCCATAAGACCTGTAAGCACTGTAATAACATATAAAGAAACACAAGATATACTGGCACCTGGCTTCCTGTTGTTAAAGTATCTACTATTTTTCCAAGTACAAGTGGTGGATAAAGAGCTGTTATAATTGCACCACATACTGCAACTATAATACCAAGTGAAAGCCATTTTTTCTTTATTATGGTATGTAATATTATTGAACCAACCTTATGTGAATTATCATTTTTATTATTCAAACTTTTAAGATTATAGCTATTATCATTACTATTATCATTACTGAATTCTACATAATCTGCTTTATTACTGCTCATTATTATCCACCTCCTTTTCCTTATTGATATCAGTGTTTTTACTATGGGATGTATGTTCAGATACACTATCAACTGTCTGGGTACTGACTGTTTCATACAACTTCCTGTACTGTGGGCACTGTGACATGATCTCATCGTGCGTTCCAGCGATTGCTTTTGCATCATCCATCCATATAATCTTATCCATCTTAGGGAACATATACAGACGATGTGACATAATGATTACAATATTATTCTTTGCTATATTACAAAGATTGTTATATATTGTTTCCTCTGTACTTCTATCTAGTGATGAAAATGGGTCATCAAGAATAATCACAGGTTTCTTATGACAGAGCGTTCTGGCAAGTGCTATTCTTTGTGCCTGTCCACCTGA
>ERZ808240.4464-NODE-4464-length-12363-cov-56.591404_pt1 | contig 12363 bp, 10 predicted proteins | sample MGYA00521084_ERZ808240 | MGnify/ENA primary metagenome ERZ808240 (study PRJEB31516, sample SAMN03275571) | gut metagenome | biome: mammalia-associated habitat; material: feces | host: Papio cynocephalus | place: Kenya | collected 2012-08-06 ... | reverse complement strand
AGAAACTCCGAGGAGCAACAAAGGGGTACGCGCGGGCCCTTGCGGTCGGCTTCGCCGTCGCTTCGCGACCTACCCTCCGAAGCAAAGCTTCTTCGGCGCATCTCCGCTTCGCCTGGACGCTCCGCAGGTTCCGCTCCCGAACACAGGCGAACAGGTTTTAGAGAGCCCGCTTCGCGGTCTGGTGGTGGGGGCGACGGGCCGCAGGGGACTGCAGTCCCTACCATGGGGTTCGGGGGCGGGGCGTGGCGTTCCGGCGCGCGGCATTCGCACTTTCGCGGTCTGATGGTGGGCTTGCGGACGGCAGAGAACTGCGTTCCTGCCGTTGGTGTGAATTGCCCGAGTAAATGTCCATACACTATGGGCATTTACTTTGACAATTCACAATCGGAAAAAAGTTGAAATTTCCCCTTGCGCAGGCAAACCGAAATATGATATAATATGCATCACTTTCTGGAACCGCGGGGTTGTGGCGCAATTGGTTAGCGCACTGGACTGTCGATCCGGGGGTTGCGGGTTCGAGCCCCGTCGACCCCGCCATTTTAGAGAGAAAAACGAAGCTGCCTTGTGGTGTAATGGTAGCACAGCAGATTCTGATTCTGCTTGTCGGGGTTCGAGTCCCTGCGAGGCAACCAAGGCAGTGGGGCTACCGGTTTTCCTGCAAGAAGAGTTCGCAAGAGGCGGGTCTGTCCTTTCTCTTTTCATCGAAAGCCATGTCTGTCGCGTAGGGCGGATTGTGTTTGACGCGGCGGCGCGAATCTGCTAAAATAGTGTGCAACATGCCGTAAGGCAGACAGCGCCGCATGGCAGACGATACTAAGGAGAACAACTATGATGCCGCAGATATTGCGATTCAAGCCGATTTTGAGGCAGGCCCTCTGGGGAACGGAGGATTGGATTGTTTCCGCGCATCCGACGGGTTCGTCGGTCATTGCGGACGGGGAGCTCGCCGGAAAGACGCTGCGGGACGTATGGCCGGATTTTCCGCTCCTGTTCAAGGTCATAGACGCGCACACGCGGCTTTCCGTCCAGGTGCATCCGAACGAGCAGACCTGTCTTGTGACGGGGGGCGAGCCGAAGACGGAGATGTGGTGCCTGTTGAATGCGGGGGTCATTTATGCCGGGTTGAAGCCGGGCGTGGGGGCGCGGGACGTCGAGGAAGCCGTCCGGTCGGGGGCTTTCGAGGACGTGCTGGTGCGACATGAGGCGCAGGCGGGCGACGTTTTCTTCATTCCGGGCGGGCTTGTCCATGCGATCGGCGACCATACGCGTCTTTACGAGGTGCAGCAGAGTTCGGATACGACCTTCCGTCTCTACGATTGGGGGCGGGTAGGCGCGGACGGGCGTCCGCGGCAGTTGCACATCGCCGAATCGCTGAAGGCCATCGGGTACGGGCTGCCGGCGCCGCGGGCCGCCAAAGGGGTTTCGTGTCCGTTCTTCCGTTTCGCCCAGGAGGAAGTCACGGCGCGGCGGACGCTCGATATCGACGCGGATTTCGCGGTGCTGTATGCGATGAAGGGGCCGGTCGCCGTGGAAGGCCGGACGCTGGCGGAAGGCGAAAGCGCGCTGGTGACGCGCCGCGGGCGTTTGACGGTGGAGGGGACGCAGGCGCACCTTTTCGTGACGCTTCCCGGCGAAGGTTTGTGAAGATGCGCGGACGCCGTTTTTGGCGCTTGCTTTTGTCGCGCGGAAATGGCATAATATTGCGTAAAGGAAAGATGCGGAGAAAGATGGCATTCGAGATGAAGAAGATAGGTTTCTGGACGCTCGCGGCGGGGTTGCTCGTCGCCGGGTGCGGGAGAAAGTCGGAAGCGGAGAAGCTGGGCTACCGGGGCGCGGATGTTTCGGACGTGCAGTCCTACTACACCGTGGACGGCGTAACGACGAACTGGGTCCCCATGCGCCTCTTCGAGGTCGTGGAGGATTACGCGATTTCCACGAACGAAGCGGCGCTTGTCGCGGCGCTGGACATGGCGTTCCCGGGCGCGAAACTGAAAGAGCTGCCCGCCGGGTACGCGGCGGACGAAGAGGGCGCGTGGCTGACGGCCTGGAAGAAGCCGGCGGAACATTTTGGCGCGAAGGGCGCGAAGGGCTTCTATTCGCACTATGACGAGGAGTCCGGGGTCCACGAGACGGGAGAAGCCTATTTCTCGTCCTACTGGAAAACGCGCGAAGAAGCCCTGGCGGCGGCGGCGGACCTGAAAGAGAAGATTTCCGCGGCGTTCGGTCCGCTCAAGGTGCATGCGCTGGCGGACGGCTGGATTGCCGAGTATCTGCGCCTGCGCGTCATGTGCGTGGCCGGGACGAAACCGGACGGCACGTGGTGCTGCATGCTGACGCTGGCGGACAAGGCGAACGCCGGATGCGGTCCGTGGGAGTCCGCGGAGGCGCAGCGGGAACGCAAAGCGGAATACCTCTACGAACGCGCGCTGCGGGCGTGGGACGCGGCTGTCCGCGACGTGCGGGAGAAGAACCGCGCGGCCTGTGCCGAGGCGTTGAAGGCGAAGGGGTTGCCCGGACTGGAAGGCGCGTCCTGGAGCGCATGCGAGGACGGATCGCACGTCTTCGTCCAGACGGGCTTCTACGACGGGACGAACACGGTGGACGGTTTGTGGCGGGAGAAGGGCGCATTGCTGAAGAAAGCCTACGGACTCGAGTTGCCGGAGAAGGCGGAAGCGCAGGAAGTAGGCGGCGGCTTTTGCATTTTCTTCGGCGCGGCCACGAACGACACGCCGTACGAAGCGCGCGTGGACATCGCGGCGCCGCCGGAAAGCGCCGCGCCGGAAGCCGGGGCGGACGAGGCCCCGCGCGGCCAGTGGCGTCTGATCGTCCGCGAGAAGCTTCTCCCGGGGCATGCGCTGCCGCAACGTCCGGAGCGCGGCAGATAAGAGATGGCGCGCACGGCGTTGATACTCGGACGCGGCAAAAGCGGCGAGGCGGCCGCGGCGGAACTGCGCAAGGCGGGCTACTCGGTCGCATTCGCGGAGAACGTCGACCTGGTGGTCGCAAGCCCGGGCGTCCCGGTCAAGAGCGAACTGCAGCTGGGGGTCGAACGTCTCAAGGCGCGCGGCGTCAAACTGCTGGCGGTCACGGGGTCGAAGGGCAAGTCGAGCGTCGTCAAGCTGGTGGCGGAAGCCCTCGGCCTGGCGGGCCGCAAGGCGGTCGCATGCGGGAACTACGGTTTGCCGGTCTGCGCGGTCGGGGATTGCGACTGGGCGGTCGTCGAGGTCAGTTCGTTCCAGCTTGAAACGACGGCTTTGGGGCCGGACGCTTTCGAGGCGGCCGCGATATTGAATCTGCAGGACGACCACCTGGACCGGCACGGGAGCCGGGCCGTGTATCATGCGCTCAAGCGACGGCTTCTCGGGATGACGCCCCATGGCATCCTGGCGGAGGATCTGCCGCCATCGCCCCTTGCCCAGGGGTCGTATTTCGACAATCCCGTTCTGGCGGCGAACGGTGCGGCGGCGGTCGCGCTGTTGCGCGCGGCCGGCGTGCCGGACGGGACGATCCGGCGGGCGTTCGCCGGGTTCGAGCCCCTGCCGCATCGCATGTGCCGCGTGTGCGAGCGGGAAGGCGTCGTCTACGTGGACGATTCGAAGGCGACTTCCGTAGCCGCGCTGGCGGCCGGCGTGCGGATGGCGGGCGGGCGCGTGCGGCTGATCGCCGGCGGGCTCCCCAAGGGAGACGATCCGCGCGCGGCGTGCGCCGCGCTGGCCGGGCGCGTGGAGAAGGCGTATCTCGTCGGGACGTGCGCGGCGGCGTTCGCCGCGGCCTGGGCGGGCACGATCGCATGCGAAGTCTGCGGCACGCTGGAGAAGGCGGTTTCCGCCGCCCGGCGCGAGGCGTGCGCGGGCGAGACGGTGCTTCTTTCGCCCGGCGCGGCGAGTTTCGATCAATTCAACAGTTTCGAGGAACGCGGCGAACGCTTTGCGGACCTCGTGAAAAAAGAAGGATAAAAGACATGAAGAAAGTCGGTATTGTGTTGGGTGCTGCGGCTGTCGCCGTTCTTGCGGGCTGCAAAGACCCGAATTATCGCGGTTATTCGAAGACTTCGCAGAACGAAGTCAAACAGACGGAGGAAGCGCCATCCGCCGCGCCCGCGCCGGAGGAGGTGAAAGCGGCGGCTCCCGAGCCGGAGCCCGTCGTTGCCGAACCGGCGGCCCAGAAGCCCGAACCGGCGGTGGAACCGGCGCCTGTCGAAGAAACGACGGACTACATTGTGCAGCGCGGCGACTATCTCGCCAAGATCTCCAAGAAGTACAATGTGACGCTTGCGGCCATCCGCCGTCTCAATCCGCAGATCAAGGACGACAATGTCGTGCGCGTGGGCCAGAAGATCAAACTTCCGGGGAAGATCGACGTGGGCGAGCAGAAGACTCCGACGCCCACGCCCGCCGCGGCCAAGAAAGCGCCCCGCGCCTACAAGCCGTACACGGGCGCGACGAAGGAGTACATCGTCAAGAGCGGCGACACGCTCGGCGGCATCGCCCATGCGCATGGTTTGCGCGTCCGCCAGCTCAAGGAGCTCAACGGACTGAAGAAGGATCTCATCCGCGTCGGCCAGAAGCTGAAAGTCCCGGCGGAGAAACCGGTTGCCGCCAGGAAGGCGGTCCCTGCGGAGAAGAAGGCGGCGGTCCAGGCCCCCAAGGCGCCGGCGGCCGCGAAACCCGCCGAAGCCCCCGCGCCGGCGGCGGCGCCGGCTGAAGCGGCTCCCGTCGAGCCGGCCGCGAAGGCGGAAGAGGAGTCCACGCTTCCGGCGCTCGATGCGCCCGCGGCGGGGCCGGCCGCAAGCGAACCGGCGAGCGCGACGAACGAGATTTCCTACACGGTCCAGGAAGGCGAAGATTTGACGGACGTCGCCATCAAGTTCTCCGTGAGCCAGGGCGTGATTCGCGACCTCAACAATCTCGGGGACGAACCGCTGAAGGCGGGGCAGGTCCTGAAACTGCCGGCCGACGCCGTGGAACAGCAGTAAACGGACGGTGCGCAGGACACCGTTGTATCTGTTGGGCCTGACGGTCGCGGCGCTCGTGGCTGTCGGCCTGATTGTCTTGTGCAGCGCAAGCGGAACGAACGCCGCGCGCCTGCACGGCGGGAACGTCTATTTCTTCGTTGAACGCCAGTTTGCCTATCTCGCGGCCGGGCTGGCCGTCGCGGCGGCGCTGGCCTTCTTCGACTACCACAAGTGGCGCGAAAATCTCGCGCTCACGGCGCTCTTTTACCTGGGCGTTGTCGTCCTGCTGGGGCTCGTGTTCCTGTTCCCGGCGGTGAACGGTTCGCAGCGGTGGATCAATCTGGGGCCCATCCGCCTGCAGCCGAGCGAGCTGGCGAAATTGGCGACCGTCGTCGTGCTGGGTGTCTATCTCGACCGCATAGGCTGGCGCGTCGAACTTTTCGGGCGTGGCATGGCGCTGTCTGTCGCGCTGGTCGCGCCCTTGGCGCTTCTGGTTCTCCTCGAGCCGGATTTCGGCTCCGTCATGGTCATCGGGGTCGCCGCGGCGCTTTTGATGTTCCTGGCGGGCGTGCGGCTTTCCCATCTTCTGCTGGCCGGGCTGGGCGCAGGCGCGCTTTTTGCGTTCAAGCTCCTGACGAACGCCAATCGCATGGGGCGGCTCGCGGCGTTCTGGGGAGCGGGCGACGTGGACAATCCCGCCGCCTATCAAGTCGCCATGGCGCGCGTGGCGTTGCAGCGCGGCGGACTTTGGGGGGTCGGGTACATGCAGTCCATGCAGAAGCACGGCTATCTGCCCGAGGCGCATACGGACTTCGTCTTCGCCGTGGGCGCGGAGGAGTTCGGGGTGGTTTTCACGATCGGCGTGCTCGTTCTTTTCACGCTGTTCTTCATCCTGTCGGTCTACATCGCCCACCACGCCGCGGACCGCTTCGGGCGCTTTCTCGCCTACGGGATGGCGTTCATCATCTTCTTCCAGGCGTGCTTCAACATCGGCGTCGTGTGCGAGGCGCTGCCCACGAAAGGCATGGCGTTGCCCTTTTTCAGCTATGGCGGAACGAATCTGGTCTCGGCATTTTTTGCCGTGGGCGTCATTCTGTCGGTCGGCATCCATTCCGCAAGCGACGTGAAACGCCGCGTGAAGCGCATGGCCAAGACATGAAAGCGCCCGCAGACACGCCTCCGGCCCTGACGGTGTCGGCTTTGACCGCCGGCATAAAAGGGCTTGTCGAGAACCGCTACACGCGCATCTACGTGGAGGGGGAGATCAGCGGCTGGCGCGTATTCCCGAGCGGGCACGCCTATTTCACGTTGAAGGACCCGGGCGCGCAAATCGCCTGCGTGATGTTCAAGTCGAGCCTGGAGCGCTGCAAGGCGCGGCCTTTGCTGGCGGACGGCGCCAAAGTCCTCGTCTATGCGAACGCGACGGTGTATCCGCCGCGCGGGAACTACCAGCTGACGGTGCTGGCCGCGAAGGCCGTCGGGGCGGGCGATCTCATGCGGCGCTATCTGGAACTCAAGGCGAAACTCGAGGCGGAAGGCCTCTTCGCCGCCGCGCGCAAGCGTCCGCTACCGTTTCTGCCGCGGCGGATCGGGCTCGTCACGAGTTCCGCCGGCGCGGTCGTGCACGACATGTGCCGCGTTCTGACGCGGCGCTTCCCCGCGCTGGAAATCCGTCTCTATCCGGCGCTCGTGCAGGGCGAAGAGGCGCCCGCCACGCTCGTCGCCGGATTGGATTGGTTCAACGGGAACACGGATTGGAAGGCGGATTTGCTGATTGTCGGGCGCGGCGGCGGCAGTTTCGAGGATCTTTTCTGCTTCAACGACGAGGCGCTCGTGCGGGCGGTCGCCGCTTCGCGCATCCCGGTCATTTCGGCCGTCGGGCACGAAACGGACTACACCCTGTGCGATTTCGCCGCGGACGTGCGCGCCGGCACGCCGTCCATGGCGGCGGAGCGCGCGGTGCCCGAGCGGGCGGAACTTCTGCGGCGCCTGCAGCGTCTGGAGGACGCGCTCGCGGCCGCCATGCGCGCGGCGTACGAATGGAACGCGCAGCGGGTCGATCATTTGGCGACGCTTCTCGTTCCCGCCTTGCGGGCGCGGGCGGATGGATGCGCGCGCAGACTGGACCGGCTGGGCGCGGCGTTGTCTCCGTTGCTGGAGAAGCAGCAACTGGCGGCGGAGGGACGGCTTGCCCGTCTCGCGGACGCCCTGACGGCCGCCTCCCGCCTGCGCGTGCGCGACCTTTCGGCGCACGTGAACGAGCTGGCGGCGAAGCTGGACATGCTTTCCCCTTACGCCGTTCTCGAACGCGGCTATTCGATTACGACGACCGCGGCGGGGGAAATCGTCCGTGCGCCGTCCGACGTGCGGAAGGGCGACGTCATCCATACGCGCCTCGGCAAGGGCGCTATCTCCTCCACGGTGTCTTGACGGTCCGGGACGCGGCACCTAGCCGACCAGCCAGCGCCCATAGAAAAGACCGCCGACCGCGGCGACTTGCGTGTCGGGCTTGTGGCGTTCTTTCTCGTGAGGGCAGGATCCTACGGGGCGCATTCGCCGATTTGCCGCGCGGGGGCGTCATCGCCGGTGTCGCGCTCCTTCAAAACCGCCCAGAGGACGAGGTAGACGAGAACGGGGACGCCCGAGAGGAAGAGCGCGACAAGCGCGCACGCCCAGCGCACGCCCGTGACGTTCAGGTCGAACGCGTCCGCAAGACCTGCGCAGACGCCGCCGATCACTTTGTCGGAAGAACTCCGGTAAATAGTCATAATAAGTTCCTTTCTTGCTTCAAACCAAATCCATGGATTGCAGTCGAAGAGCCGGCATCCGGGTCGCGGCCGTCGTTTTCGACCGCGCTGAGGATCCCGAATCTCCTTGAGACGGGGATCTCGACCCCACGAGACGGAGCCGAGACCGCGGTCTCTCGGGCAAAAGACCACGGTCTCTTGGGCAAAAGACCACGGTCTCTCGGGTAAAAGACCGCGGTCTCTTGGGTAAAAGACCGCGGTCTCTCGGGTAAAAGACCGCGGTCTCTTGGGTAAAAGACCGCGGTCTCTTGGGTAAAAGACCGCGGTCTCTTGGATTTGTCCTGCCGATAAGATGTGCGCGGCATCCCGGACCGCCCAGCCCGTTCAAGCGACATTTGCCTGTTTTCTCCTTGATTGGCACGGTTGAAAACAAAGACCATAATCCGGATTTCAGCCTCTCAACTGCGGTTTTCGGGCTCAATTCACGACTTTGTAGCCGAGTCCGCGGCGGGAAACGATGAGATTGCCCACGCGCCCGAGTTTGGTGCGCAGGCGGCGGATGAGCGAGGAGACGACCTTGTCGTCCGCCAGATGGTTTGGCCCATAGAGGAGTTCGAGTATCTCGTCCGTCGAGAGGAAGCGGTTGGCGGTATCCGTCAAGGCGCGCAGGACGATGGCTTCGGAACGCGTCAGCGGTTCGACCTGGCCCTCGCGCTCGACGATCATGAGCGAGAAGTCGAGGATGGCGTCCCCGAGCATCCGCCGCGACCCGGCGTTGGGGGCGGACATGAGGGCGGCTTCGCTGCGGGCGATCGCCGCGCCGATGCGCGCCAGGAGTTCCTCGGGCGAGCAGTCCTTGGCGATGTAATCGTTCGCCCCTGCGCCGAGTCCCCGCACCAGCGTGATTTCGGACGGCGCCGCCGTAAAGAAGATGATGGGGACGATTGCGTCCAGGTCGCGCAGCGCCACGCAGGTCGCCAGCCCGTTTTTCTTGGGCATCATGACGTCCAGCAGCACCAGATCGGGCTTGCAGGCGCCGAACTTCCGCAGCGCCTCGTCGCCGTCCTTGGCGGTTTCGACGAGATAACCCTCCTCTTCCAGCAGTCGCTGGAAGCAATAACGCATGGTCCGCTCGTCGTCGACCAGCAGGATTTTGAAGGGGACGGTCATTCTTTCCAGACGATGGTGGCGTCCGATTCGCGGCGGACGCCGCGGCGGTAGGCGACGGCGCTCTTGCCGAACAGCATGGCGTAGAAGGGCGTCGTGCGGCGGATTCCGGCGGTTTTCTCGAGGAGTTCGGGCACTTCGCGCTGCACGAGCTGGAGGAATCCGCACCAGCAGGTGGCGATTCCATGCGCCTGGGCGAGCATTTCGAAGTAGGCGCACGCCGCGGCCACGTCCGCCTCGGGGGTCGTCACGGCGGGGTTGGTTTCGTCCGACGAGATGATGACCATGCCCGGCGCGTCGCGGAAGAACATGTCGCCCTTGCCGGCGCGCATGCGGATGGCCGGCACGGCGAGCCACCGCGGCAGAAGTTTCGGGCCGTCCCGGTGCGCCTCGATGGCGCGGATGAACGCCTCGCGGAACGCGTCCATCGCCTGGCGCGTCGGGAAGCAGGTGAAGGTCAGCCCGCGCGCGTTGCACCCGGTCGGCACGTCCCCCAGGCGGGAAAGAATCCGCTCCAAAGCGCCGCGGTCCACGTCTTCCTTGCGGAACTGCCGCGTGGAACGGCGGACCTGCATCCAGTTTTCCACCTCATCGGCCGTCGGGAGGGCGAGTCCGCGTGTGGGAACGGCGTCTTCCGGACGGTGTCCGTTGAAGGTGATCGCGCCGACGGGGCAAATGGCGAAGCAATGCTGGCAGCGCATGCACTTCTCGGGCTTCGGGATTTCGGGGTAACCCTCCGCGCCGGCTTTGAGGGCGCGGAACGCGCAATCCTTGACGCACGCCCCGCATTTGACGCATTTCGTTTTGTCGACTTCGAACAGCATGTCAATCTTCCTTTTTGTCCAAAACATTGAAAACAACATAGGATTGCAGGAGGGCGAGCAGCGCGAAAAGCGCCATCATCATCTCGCCGCCTTCCTCCAAAACCGTGCAAAACGCCTTCGCCGCGTCCGGAAGGGCGGTGTCGTCGTGGGCGTGGCGATACCAGGCCGGGAAGCGGTCGCAGACGAGCACGAGGACGCTTGTCGCGCCAAACACCGCGGCGCTCCACGCGACGGGCTTGAGAGTGAAGAATCCTTTTGCAAGAGGCAGGATGTACCGTACCAGCGGAAGCATCACGGCCGCGAAGAAAAGGAGGAAGAAGAACAGCACGAAGAGGCGCGGCACGATGGGCATGTCCCACGCCGTCAGGAAGCGCATCTTGAAGACGGTCCCCTTGAAGCCCGCGGCGATTTCGGGCCAGAGGTCGGCGAAGAGAGTTTTGTGGAGGTCGGTTTCGCGGACGATGGCCATGACGGCGAGAAGCGACCATTCGGCGCACCAGAACGCCTGCTTTCGCGCGGACCCGCCAACCGGCGGACAGAGCCAGACGAGCGGAATGATCAGGGCGAAAAGGGCGAGCGTCATGAGTTCGACCGGGGCTGCGCCGTCCTGGTCGAAGAGCACCATCACGGTTTCGGGCTCCAAAGCCCACCAGAGGGCGACGAGAATCGCCAGGGAGATGACGAAACAAACAGGCGCGACAAGCCACGCCTTGCGGCCGATTAACGGATTCATGTTATTTTCCTTTTGGTTTTTGGCCCTTGCGGACCGTGATTTGACGATTGGCGCGGCTGTTAATCTGCCGTGCGCGTTCACGAAAGAGAGGGGCGTAGTCCGCCGGGAACATCCGCGCATCCTGCCGCGGCGTTTGACGGCGCAAGGTGACGCGCAGGCGGCCGTCGGGGGTGCGGTCGACCGTCGTTCGGGTGGTCAGACGGGGGTAGTCGTACCGCAAGTCGTCCGGCAGGTGCTCGATCGTGTCGTACCCCGCCGGAAAGACCACGACGACGTCCTCTTCCGCCGCGTCGGTCGCCGAGGAAGCGAGCGGGTTCTCCCGGGGCGTGCTTTCCAGCGAACTGAAGGGCGCACGGGCGAAGGGCGGAACGGACAATGTCAGCAAATCGCCCGAAAATACGGCATAATTTGGAATATACGCCTTGAAAGAGAGGCGGAAAGGATAGCCCGCCAGGTCCGTGACGAGGGGGCCCGTCGCTTCCGCGGCTTGGGCGATTTGCCCGAGGAGGGACTGGTACAGCCGGTCGCGTTCCTCGGGAAGGATTTCGGCATACTCCTTCCGCAAAGCGCCGACTTCCGACCCGGTGGTCCGTTGCTCGTAGTCGACATCCGCCGCGCCGTTGGGACGGATGTCGAGCGTCAGCGTGTCGATCACGGATTTTTGTCCGTTTTCGGGGTCGATTTGGCCGAAACCGGCGCCCGAAACGGGGGCCCAATAGGTCGCGCCAGCCCAGGCGGAGGCTTCCAGAGGGGTGTATTCGTTCTCCGTGCCGAGAAAAAGCGCGCCGTCCGCGCGTTCGACGCGGCAAAGCGGATAGGCGTACACACCGATGTTGGGGTAGGTCTTCTGGTTGCGCTCCCGGAGGCGCGGATCCATTCCTGCGTCATCCGCGGCGAGAACGATTTCCGCCTTGTGTCCGGCCCCGCGCAAGAGGGCGCAGAGGGTGCGGACATAGTCGAAGCGGCTTGCATAGCGTTCCGTGAGGACGCGGGCGGGGGCGGTCGCCTGCTCCGCGAGCGGCATTTCGTAGAGTCCCGGGCCGGCGATGCGGATGTTGCGCGCCATCCAGTCGCGGATCGCCCGCACGTCGTTCGTCCCGACAAGCGGGAGCGGGTCTATCGGGGCTACCTCCAGATAGGGACGGATTGCCGCGGCGAACGCGGCGAAATCGCCCTTGGAAACGGTCAGCGTATCGCGCCAAAGGGGGCCGGCCGGCAGATTCGGTTCGGGCGCGTGCAGTTTCAGGTCGCGCGCCTGGCGCAGGACTTTCCCGTCCAGGGTGACGGAAAGCGCGTCCGCGGGCTGTCCAATCATGTCGAAATACCAATTGCCGCGGAAGGGCAGGGGCGAATTCGTCACGGTCGTGGCGGTCGTGAGATAGAGGACGCTCCCGATTTCGACGGCCGGCAGATTGAGGATCAGCTTTTTTCCGGGGGCGTAACGCGGCGCGGCGGACGCCCATTCGCAGTCCAGGACGTTCATTTCGCGCGGTCCGGCAACGGAGACGCGTCCGTTTTTGTTGGAGACGGTCGCCTGGACGATGTCGATCTGGGCGACGGACGGGTGGTAGGGCAGCACGATTTCGGCGGACGATTTCTTTCCTTTATAGGAGAGAATCTCCTTGACCACTGTGTTCGTCATGACCCAGGACGTGGGCGAAAACAGAGAAATGGCGTACTTTTCGTCCAGATAGTGGACGGAAGCGCCTTGCAGAGGGTCGCGCGGCAGGATGACGGGCTTGCGCAGGGACGCTTCCAAAGCGGCGAGATCGGTCCGCAGCCCGGCATACTCCTCCGGCGAGAATACAAGGGCGTCCACCGCCAAATCGCGGCGAACGGTGAGCGTGTTGTTGGTGAAGGCGAAGGTCCGCTTGAACGTGAACTTGCCGTCGATCGCGGTTTCTTCCGGGAATACGGGGGGCGTGGGCATCTGCCACA
>ERZ808240.4462-NODE-4462-length-12371-cov-15.254791_pt1 | contig 12371 bp, 10 predicted proteins | sample MGYA00521084_ERZ808240 | MGnify/ENA primary metagenome ERZ808240 (study PRJEB31516, sample SAMN03275571) | gut metagenome | biome: mammalia-associated habitat; material: feces | host: Papio cynocephalus | place: Kenya | collected 2012-08-06 ... | reverse complement strand
TTCGGAATCGCTATTCCTGCTTTTTCCAACGTATGCGTCCGTTCTTCCATAACCTTTTACCTTGCCTTTTTCAATGCAAACATAATGATATCCCGGTATGGATTTAAAAATAGTCGGCTCTGTCGTCGTAATAAAGGTCTGGATACGCTCACGGACAAATTCCAAAAGAGCTTCCCGCCGCGATGCATCCAGTTCACTCATGACATCATCCAACAACAGTACCGGATATTCTCCTGTTTCAGATTTTACATATTCTAATTCAGATAACTTTAATGCCAATACAGCTGTTCGCTGCTGTCCCTGCGAACCAAATTTCTTTAAATCTGCCCCATCTGCGGCAAAAGCCAAATCATCCCTATGCGGCCCTACAGACGTAGACATGCGGTGCATATCTTCTTGTAAATGCGCTTGAAGCAGCTGATAATACCATGACGCATCGCAGCGGTACGGCTGCATGCTGTCTTGAACCGTATCATACGGCTGTACATAGGACAGCGTCAGTTTTTCACTGCCGCCAGTCAAACGGCGGTGAATCACGCCGGAAAGAAAACCGATTTTATGAAGAGCTGCCAGACGCTTCTTGACAATAGACGCTGCAAATGCCGCAATCTGATGATCCCATTCTTCTATAGAAAAAGGCCCTTCATATTTCATTTTTTTCAGCAGTAAATTCCGCTGGGACACAGCTCGATTGTACTGCAGCAATTCTTTGTAGTAAGCAGGGTTTACCTGAGAGATTTCCATATCCATAAAACGGCGGCGCAGTGCCGGACTGCCTTTAATCAGCTGCAGATCTTCCGGCGAAAACAAAACTTCATTCAATGTCCCTACGAGTTCGCGCTGTGGTACTTTCGTTTCATTAATCCATAGTTCTTTTTTAGCCAGTTTGGACAAGATAATCTTTACCTGCTGTGACACGCCGCTGCGAAAAAAGTTAATAATGATGCTGGCCTCACGGCTGTCCCACTGAATTAAGTCCGCATCAGCAATCCCGCGATAGGATTTGCCAATACCTCCCATATACAATGCTTCCAGTAAATTGGTTTTTCCCTGCCCATTTTTTCCATATAATACAACAATTGATTTTGGAAATGAAATTTCTTCTTGTTTGTAATTACGGAATTGGTGAAGACGGACAGATTGAATATTCATATTTATGCACCAACTATTTCATATGTACCGACTTCTTTAATTTCTACAATGTCTCCTGGATACAGCTTTTTGCGTTTGGCTTTGCATAAATTTCCATTGATATAAATTCTATTCTCATCTAGCAAAAAACGGATTTCTCCGCCGCTTTGCAAAATGCTTGCCCATTTCATAAATTGGTCTAACTGTATCATATCGGTTTCAATTTTTACTTTTTCCATTTATTTCGTCCTCATCGGTGTAACAACAAATACACAGTCTGTTTGGCCTTTATCTTGTACCAGCATCGGACTGTTTTTACGTAATTTTAAAACGACTTCATCATCATGACAATGTTTCAGCATATCCAAAATAAATTTGCCGTTAAAGGAAATGTCCAACGGTTCACCTTCCATCTGGCAGGGAACCGAATCTTCAATGGTTCCGTAATCCGGATGCTGGCTCATCATTTTAATTTCATTTTCCGCAATGACAAAATTGATAACATTATATTGAGCGTCCTTGGCTACAATGGATGCGCGTTCTACGGCACCGGTAAATTCTGCCCGGTCAATAGTAATCGTGCATTGAAAATCGGTTGGGATAACACGGCGGTAATTGGGAAATTCGCCTTCAATTAACCGAGTGCGAATATATACATTGCCAAACTTGATGGCTAAATAGCTGCGAACCGCTGTGATTTCAACAGTTTCTGGAATATCAGTCGGCAGCTGACGGGAAATTTCTGCTAACAACCGGCTGGGAATGACGGCTTGCAGAGTCATTTCAACAGGAGTTTCCAATGAGGCTGATTTCAAAGCCAGTCTGTGTGTATCTGTAGCAACCATGGAAATATTATTTTGCTGTACATCTAAAAAAGTTCCCATAAAAATGGGGCGTGCTACGTCTGTTGCACAGGCATAAGAAGTATTATCAATTAAATCTTTCATGATAACACTGGTCGTATTGAAATGGGCGTACCCGTTTTCTACCATTTCAACTTCCGTAAAGTCATTTGGGTTCATTGTCAAACATTCGAATTTTAATTTTCCGCCTTTAATAATGAGCTGTGTGTCAGCATCTTCTTTTATGATTTCAATTTCTTCACTAGGTAATTTTCTTGTCAGTTCCATTAAGTAGGGATTAGCAATGAATGCTTCACCACTTTCTTCGATGATACCGGGAACAATTGTTTTGATTCCCATGTCATAGTCATTGGCTTGAAATTCAATGACGTTGTTGATTGCTTTAATAAGCAGTCCGTTTTCAGAGGATAGGTTGTTATTTTTGTTTTGGGCAACTTTTTGTACTGTTTGAAGGCCTTTGTTTAGATCTTCTTTTTTTAGTCTGAGTTTCATTGGTGTATCCCCTTTTCTGCGCTTAGTTTTTTAGTTTAAGTGAATTAAAAAGATAGTAGTCGTAGTAGTAGTGGCTGTGAATTTGTGGATAAGTCGATTTAAACGGCTATTTTAAGCTGTCCACAAATGTGTATAACCTGTGGATAAATTAGTTTTACTTATCCACAAATCCACTTTTTTTTTGAAATTTTAAATTATGCACAAAGTATCTACAGTCTATCATCTTACTTATCCACACCCTTGATTTTGTTTTGAAGCTTCTCGATAGACTCTTTAAAATGGGTGTCTTTTTCTATCAATTTCATTACTTTCATACAGGCATGCATGACTGTCGTATGGTCACGGCCATTAAAAGCGGTCCCAATATGCGGATATGTATTGCCTGTTAATTCACGGCACAAATACATTGCAATTTGACGCGGCAGCGCAATATCTTTTGTTTTTTTCTTGCCCATCAATTCTTTATAATTTACATTATAAAAAGAACATACGGCAGATGTGATTTCATCAATGGTAATATATTTCTTTTCTTCTTTATTTTTTACCAAATACTGCAGTGCGCGGTGTGCATGCTGTTCCGTGATGGTACGTGCATCTTCTACAGAAGCCAGGTAAACGACATTATTAAATGCGCCGGATAATTCACGAATATTTTCACTGCCGTTCGTGGCGATATAGGTAATCGCATCATTTTCAATCGTAATGCCCTGTTTTTGCGCCCACGTCCGCAAAATAGCAATACGCGTTTCTAAATCCGGCGGATCTATCCAGGTAACCATGCCGCTTTGGAAGCGGGAACGAAGGCGATCTTCCAGTTTGTTAATATCTTGCGGTGCTCTATCGCTGGTAAAAATCATTTGTTTTTGTCCCTGATAAAGCTTATTGAACGTATGGAAAAATTCTTCTTTGGAACTGTCTTTTTCACCAAAACCCAAAAATTGAATATCATCGACGAGAAGAACATCAATATTTCGGTATTGCTGGCGGAAATTTTCTGTACTTTTATCCTGAATAGACTGGATGAAATCATTGACAAAGTCTTCACTGGTTATGCAGCGAAGGCGCATATGAGGAAATTTTTGCAGGATGCGGTTGCCGATAGCGTGCATTAAATGCGTTTTCCCCAACCCACTGTCTCCATATATATATAAAGGATTATATTTTTGTGCCGGCGCATCGGCGACAGTCGTGGCAAATGTATACGGAACGCGGTTGCTGTTGCCGACGATAAAGTTTTCAAATGTATAATTTGGATTTAAATTCGTTTCTTGATGTATATCCGGCGGCATGATTTTTTCGGCTGGTTTTACGACAAAAGAAGCGGGCTGCTGCACGTGGGCTGCTGCCGGCGTGTCTATTACAGGTAGTTCCGACTGTACCCATTCTACAGACTGCTGCGGCGGGACCTTGTCCAAATGCACGGTTTCGTACAAGTCCTGTTCCGGGACGGCGGAAGCGGCTGGCTGCTGTACTGGGGCCGATGGTGCCGGAGTGGCATTATCCATGAGGATAATATGAACCTGTATAGGCTGACCGGTTACTTTTTGTGCTACTTCGTTCAGCAGGGCCGCATAGTTTTTGTTGATAAATGTAAAAATAAATTTTTGCGGTGTTGCGAGTACTAATTTATTTTTTTCGTAAGAAAAAGGAATAAGCGATGATTCAAACCAATTCATATACAACGGCGGCGGCAGTGACTGTTTAAGTTCATCCAGCATGCCCGTCCATAATGTGGCTAAATCCATTGATTCCATGATACATCCTTCCTGTCTGTTTTATTGTGGATATGTTGATATATCGTATTGTGGATAAGTGCATAATTAAGAGCTGAAAAAAGCGGAAACGCGATAAATATCGAATTTCCGGCCTCTGTTAGACTTATCCACAAAATGTGGATAAGCTGTTGATAAATCTTTTTTCTATCCACACTTACATCTATCCACATTTTACAACAAAACTATGCACATGGGAAGTAAATTTGTTAAAATAGCGACCCCAATATACTGCACTAAGTATGCAAAAAAGATATAGTATGCAAAATGCATATTGAGAAAGCAAAAAAAGTAATTGACAGTATATTTCTTTTTGACTATAATTATGCTGTTATGGTGTAAATTCATTGACTGTCTATTGAGACAAAGGAGGTGTCTATATTGAAACAGACATATCAGCCGAATACATTGTGGAGAAAAAGAACACATGGCTTCCGTGAAAGAATGAAAACAAAAGGCGGCCGCATGGTTTTGAAAAAACGTCGTATGAAAGGCAGAAAGAAACTCTCCGCTTAATCATTACAAGATGAACAGAAAAGTTCCGTTATGGAATTTTTCTGTTTTTCTGGCATTTTTAGGACAAAATGAATGTATGAACTAAAGAAAGAAAAACGACTGACTAAGAATCGGGAATATCAGTATGTATATCGGCGCGGCCGATCGTATGTAAACAGGTTGGCTGTTTTATATGTACTGCCCCGTTCACCTAAACAGCCTGCCCGAGTTGGTTTTGTAACGGGCAAAAAAATTGGCTGCGCTGTCGAACGCAATCGCTGCCGCCGGCTGATGAAGGAAGTATACCGCCTTCATCAATTTGAACTGATGGACGGCGTTGATTTAGTCCTGATTGGGCGCAGCAAGTTAAAATATGCTGGATACGAACAAGCTGAACGCAGCATTATGCAGCTGTTCCGGCATGCTAAGGTATTACAAAAGAAGTGATGATGCATGAAACGATTTCTTATCATCCTTATACGGTTTTATCAAACTTGTATATCTCCGTTAAAACCGCCGTGCTGCCGGTTTTATCCTACTTGTTCTGCATATGCGCTGGAAGCGCTGCAGAAATACGGTGCTGTGAAAGGGAGTTATTTGGCAATAAGGCGCATTTTAAAATGTCATCCCTTTCATAAAGGCGGATATGATCCTGTGCCGTAATATTCGGCCAGATGAAATAAAGGCTGGCTGAGGTTATTTTTTTACCCGACAGGAGTTGAGAGTATTGGGATTTTTTAGTGGAATAGCAGACATCCTGACGCAGATTATGACGACCTTCATGGATTACTGTTATGCATTCACACAAAGCATCGGATATCCTAGCTATGGCTTGGCTATCATTATGCTGACGCTGATTATTAAGTTAGTATTGTCGCCGCTTACGGCTAAGCAGATTCGTTCGATGGAAGGCATGCAGACCCTGCAGCCTAAAATCAAAGCATTGCAGCAGAAATATAAAGGCAATCAGAAAAAAATGCAGGAAGAAATGGCAAAGCTTTATAAAGAAACCGGGGTCAATCCATTATCCGGATGTTTGCCTATTCTCATTCAAATGCCGTTCCTGATTTCTATTTTCTGGGCATTGCGGGAATATCCTTACGATCCTAATTTTGCACAATTTTTATGGATGCCGAGCTTAGGCCAGGCAGATCCGACATATATCATGCCGGTATTGTCTGCGATTTCTACATTTGGCATTCAAAAGCAGATGAGCGGTGCACAGGTAGCAGCTTCTGACGCTCAAGCTAAACAACAGAAAATTATGCAGATTATTATGCCGTTGTTCATTGGCTGGATTAGTTTAAGTTTCCCAAGCGGTCTTGTTATTTATTGGGTTATTTCAAACGTATTCCAGTGGGCACAGCAGGTTGTCATGTTTCACGGTAAAAAGAAGAGAGGAGCACAGGCATGAGCAGTATTGAAGTAACCGGCAAGACGATTGAAGATGCCGTACGCTCCGGTCTGGTTCGTCTCGGGAAAATTAAAGAAGAAGTAAACATTGAAGTACTGGCAGAACCGAAAAGCGGTTTTCTTGGATTTGGAAGTAAGCCGGCTGTTGTTCGTCTTACGGAAAAATCTGATAAAAAGGCATCTGTCGTACCTGAACAGATAGGAGAACATAAAACAGCAGCTGAAGAAGCACCTGCTGCAGCAGATGCGGCTGTATCCAGTGAAAGTGATTTGCCCAAAGCAGAAAAAAATGCTGCGGAAGAAACCTTTACAGCAGAAGATGCAGCAGCTAAAGCAAAAGAATTCCTGATGGAAGTACTGCAGAATATGGGTATTGATGTCATGATTGAAAAGATGATTAAAGCAGATAAAATCATTCTTCATCTTCATGGTAAAAACTTGGGTATTCTTATTGGAAAACATGGTCAGACATTGGATGCTCTCCAATATTTAACGAACCTTACGACAAACCAAGGACAGGAAAACCGTCATTTTATCATGCTTGACGTGGAAAACTATCGGCATCGCCGGGAAGAAACGTTGAAGCAGCTAGCAGAACGGCTGGCTGGCCGGGTTAAGCGAAGCGGCGAAAAAGTCGTTTTGGAACCAATGAACGGCTACGAACGCAAGGTGATTCATGTAGCATTGCAGAATGAAGAACATGTTCGTACGGAAAGCGAAGGACAAGATCCGTACCGCCATGTCGTCATTTATTATCAGGAATAAATAAAAAGATAAACGCAGTGATTAGTCATAAAGAGCGGATTATTCACTGGTGACAACGAAAAAAAACCGGTGCGCTGCACCGGTTTTTTTGAAAGGAGAATGGAAGGTGTACGATACAACAGATACGATTGCAGCGATTGCCACACCGCTGGGTGAAAGCGGCATTGGTATCATTCGCATTAGCGGTACGCAGGCTTATGCCGTGGGAGATGCCATTTTTCGCAGTACCTCTTCTACCCCATTGGCTGCAAGACGGGACCGTTCGATTCAATATGGCACGATTGTCGATGAACAAAATAAACCGGTAGATGAAGTTATTTTACTCATTATGAAAGGACCCCATTCCTATACGGCAGAAGATGTGTTGGAAATTCAATGCCATGGCGGCCGGCAGTCATTAGAGGAAATTATGGGACTTGTCCTTCGGCACGGCTCCCGGCTTGCCAATCCCGGTGAATTTACGCAGCGTGCCTTTGTCAATGGCCGTATCGATTTGGCTCAGGCAGAAGCTGTCATGGACGTGATTCAGGCTAAGAGTGCCCAGGGTCTTACGAGCGCCGTCAGCCAGCTGGAAGGACGTTTGTCTCACGTCGTTTCCCAAATGCGGCATCATTTGACTGATTTTATTACGCGGTTGGAAGTGACTGTGGATTATCCGGAAGAAGATTTGGAAGAAATCGAAGTGCCGGATATTGCCGGAGCGATAAAAGAAATGGAACAACGCCTTGATGATATGCTGGCTGCGTCTAAAAGCGGCCGCATGATACGGGACGGTGTCATGACGGCGATTACCGGTACGCCGAATGCCGGAAAATCCAGTTTGCTCAACAGACTGCTGCAGGAAGAACGAGCCATTGTCACTGATGTGCCGGGAACGACACGGGATGTTATCGAAGAATGGATTACGCTGAAAGGCGTCCCTATCTGCCTTGTCGATACGGCAGGCATTCGCAGCACGCAGGATACAGTGGAACAAATCGGTGTGCGGCGTGCTAAAGAATACATGGATAAAGCAGACATTATTTTGATTGTGATTGACCAGTCCCGTCTCCTCACCCAGGAAGATACGCAAATTTTACAGGATGCGCAGGGAAAACATGCCATTGTTGTCTTGAACAAAGAAGACCTGCAGCCGGCATTTGCGGCTGAATCTTTGAAAGAGTACGGCTTCCCCATTCTTTCCCTTTCTGCAGATACGGGAGCAGGAATGGATGCGTTGAAAGATGAGCTGTTGTCTTTAGCCCTGCAGGAAGGAACTGCAGCTGAACAAAGTACGCTGCTTACCAATACCCGTCATATTGAATTGGTACGGCAGAGCCGTGCAGCCCTGCAGCGGGCGCTGGAAACGATTGAAAACGGCATGCCTGTGGACTGTGCGATTGTAGATATTCGGGAAGCGTGGGATTTGTTAGGCTCCATTACCGGTGATACCGTGCATGATGATATAGTAGAAGAAATATTTAGCAGATTTTGTTTAGGAAAATAGAGAGGTAGCAAGATGTTTGTAGTCGATACATATGATGTCATTGTCATTGGCGCCGGCCATGCCGGCTGTGAAGCTGCTTTGGCAAGTGCCCGTTTGGGAGCACGTACGTTGATGGCAACACTCAATTTGGACAATATTGCCTTAATGCCGTGCAATCCAGCTGTAGGCGGTCCCGGAAAAAGTCACTTAGTACGGGAAATTGATGCTTTGGGCGGCGAAATGGGCATTAATACAGATAAAACATGTTTGCAGATGCGCATGCTCAATACCGGCAAGGGTCCGGCAGTATACTCGCTGCGTGCCCAGTCTGATAAAAAGTTATATCAGCTTACCATGACCAAAACCTTGGAAAATCAAGAAAATTTGGATGTAAAACAGCTGATGATTACCGATTTATTGGTAGAAGACGGTAAAGTGACAGGCGTTCGCACCGAGTTGGGCGAAGTATACTGCGCCAGCTGTGTTGTCTTGGCGACAGGCACCTATTTAAAGGGCAAAATTATTATTGGTGAATGTGCCTATTCCGGCGGCCCCATTGGCCAGCGTTCTGCTGAAGACCTGTCCGGCTCGCTGATACAGGCAGGACTCAAATTGATGCGGTTTAAAACAGGGACGCCTGCCCGCGTAGACCGCCGTACACTGCGGACTCAGGAAATGAAAGTACAAGAAGGCGATACGGACGGCCATGCCTTTTCGTTCCTATCTGAACGGAAAAACCGCAATAAAGAATGCTGCTGGCTTACCTTTACCAACGAAGAAACGCATCGCATTATTCGGGACAATTTGGACAGAGCGCCGATGTGCAACGGCATGATTCAGGGGATTGGGCCGCGGTACTGCCCGTCTATTGAATCGAAAATCGTCCGCTTTGCTGATAAAAAAAGACACCAACTTTTCATTGAACCAGAAGGTGAAATGACGGAAGAAATGTATGTCCAGGGCATGAGTACGAGCCTGCCTATTGATGTGCAGTATGAATTTTTGCGAACAATTCCCGGACTGGAAGACGTAAAAATCATGCGCCCGGGCTATGCGATTGAATACGACTGCCTGGATCCGACACAGCTCATGCCTTCACTGGAAACAAAGAAAATCAGCGGCCTTTTCTCTGCCGGTCAGGCCAACGGCACGAGCGGTTACGAAGAAGCTGCTGCTCAGGGCTTGATAGCCGGCATCAATGCGGCCCGCAAGGTACAAGGAAAAGAAGCCTTTATCCTTACCCGTTCCGAAGCATATATTGGTGTGTTAATCGATGATTTGGTCACTAAAGGAACCAATGAACCGTACCGCATGATGACAAGCCGTTCTGAATACCGGCTAATTCTGCGGCAGGACAATGCAGATTTGCGTCTTACGCAAAAAGGCTATAATTTGGGATTAGTCACACAAGAACGATATGACCTCTTTGTACAGAAAAAACAAGCCATTGAAGCAGGCTTGAAGGCACTTAAACAGCTTTCTGTCACGCCGACAAAAGCCAATCAGGAAAAACTGCAGTCCATTGGCACGGCACCTATTCATACAGGCCTTACAGCATATGATTTGCTGCGCCGCAACGAAGTGACGTATGACAAACTGCGGACTATTTTCCCGCTGGAACCGCTGGCAGCAGATGTGTGTGAAGAAATTGAAATTATGGTCAAATACGAAGGTTATATTAGCCGTCAGTTGGAACAAGTAGAAAAAATGAACCGCTTGGAACAAAAACTGATGCCGGAAGATATCGTATATGCTGATATTGACACACTTTCTGGCGAAGCACGACAAAAACTCGACCAAATCCGCCCCCGTTCTCTCGGTCAGGCCAGCCGTATTTCCGGCGTTTCACCGGCAGACATTACGGCGCTTCTCATTGTATTGGAACAACGGCAGCGGGAGGATAAAAAACATGTTTCAAACTGAGCTTATCAAAGCCATGACAGCAATGGGATGGATACTGACAGAAAAGCAGACAAAACAGTTCTGCCTGTTTCAGGATATGCTGCTGGAAACCAACAAAGTAATGAACCTGACGGCGATTACAGAACCGGCCGATGTTGCTGTCAAACACATGGCAGACAGCTTGTCTTGTTATGATAAAACATATTTTGCGCCGCATGCCCGTGTTTTGGATTTGGGGACCGGCGCAGGATTTCCCGGTCTCCCCCTGCTTATTTACCAACCGGATTTGCAAATGACTTTTTTTGATTCTCTGCAAAAACGGCTGCGGTTTATTCAGGAAGTTCTCCAGCAGGTTGGACTGCAGGCAGACTGCCTGCATGGCCGGGCAGAAGAAATGGCCCATCAGGCGGCCTATCGGGAACAGTTTGACATCGTGACGAGCCGGGCTGTCGCGCGCCTTCCTATTTTGGCAGAATGGGCTCTCCCCTATGTCAAACAAGACGGCTTTTTTATCTCCTTAAAAGGTGCCCAATATGAAGAAGAAATCCAAGAAAGCAAGCAGGCACTGCAGATTTTGGGAGGTATGGTAGAAGAAGTACGTCCTGTTATCCTGCCGGGACTTGCTGACAAGCGCGCTGTCATTTATATACGAAAAACAAAAGCAAGCCCGAAAAAATATCCCCGCAAGCCTAAATTGGCAGCTAAAAATCCCTTATAAATTCGTACTATGAAGGAAAGTGAATACTGATGTTTTTAAGAAAAATAATTGTAACAATGACTGTCTGCTTGGCCGTGTCTGCCAGTGTTTTTGCCGAAACAGCAGAACAGCCTTCTGTAGATGCACAAATGGCATATGTTATGGATGCGGATACAGGCAATGAATTATATGCTAAAAATCCGGACCAACGGTCGTATCCCGGCAGTACGACAAAAGTAATGACCTGCATTTTGGGAATTGAAATGGGCAAAGCGCAGGGAATATTAGATCAGCCTATCCGTATTACGCAAGATTCGCTGAATTTGGAAAGCGATGCCTCCGTCCTTGGTTTGTATCCAGGTGATCAGGTTACACTTCGCAACGCCATGACCGGCATGATGACAGTATCCGGCTGTGATGCAGCCGTTGACGTAGCAGAAACCGTAGCACCGACTGAAGCAGATTTTGTCTATCAAATGAACGCTAAAGCGGCTGCCCTTGGCTGCACGAATACGCATTTTGTAAATCCGCATGGTCTGCCGGACAGCGCGCATTATTCGACAGTCCGCGATATGGCTAAAATTGCCGCATACGGCATGAAGATGCCTGAATTCCGCGATGCCGTCAGCCATAGTGAATACGATATGCCGTATATAAACGGTGGTTCCAAACACTGCACGACAACCAACTATTTCTTGACGAGCGGCTTCCCCGGAGCCAATGGCATTAAAACCGGGACGACCAATGCCGGCGGTCCCTGCTTGATTACGTCAGCGACACAAGATGGCAGAACGGTTATTGCTGTCATCTTCAATTCGGGAGATCGATTCGGCGATGCGCAAAAATTAATGACATACGGCTTTTCTGCTTTGCAGCCCTTAGAAAACGTATACGTCATGCGCACGGCACCGGCTGGACAGACATTGACGCAAGCGGCTGAAATGAAGAAAAAAGCAGCTGAATTGGCAGCCCAGCAAAAATATGGCACGGATAATGATACCGTACCGGCTAAAACTGCAAAATCAGCATAGTATTGACAAGAAAGTGCATAGCGCATATAATGAGCATACAACGACATAGCTGTACAGGACTGACGGATAATGTGGAATAACCACGTGGACTGAACAGCATATAACGCCGACCGTCTGGGCAGAATATTATATTCTTTGGCCAGTCGGTTGGCGTTTTTTCATAGCGGCTGGTCTGCAAAAGGAGAGACTGGACATGAAAAGAAATCGTTGGTGTATTGCGCTGGCTGCTATGGGCATTCATATTTGTATTGGCAGTGTGTATGCGTGGAGTGTTTTGACCAAGCCGATTATGGAAACAATGGGATTTACGCTGAAAGAAACGACTTGGGCGTTTTCACTGGCTAT
>ERZ808240.4461-NODE-4461-length-12376-cov-3.115900_pt1 | contig 12376 bp, 14 predicted proteins | sample MGYA00521084_ERZ808240 | MGnify/ENA primary metagenome ERZ808240 (study PRJEB31516, sample SAMN03275571) | gut metagenome | biome: mammalia-associated habitat; material: feces | host: Papio cynocephalus | place: Kenya | collected 2012-08-06 ... | reverse complement strand
ATTCACATCTTTTTACAAACATTCCAAAAAAGTACGCTAGTTTTTCTAACGTACTTTTTTACACATTATCCAAATACACTCTCAGGTCTAATACGACATGGCGCTCCATATCCTGCCTCACATCTTCTGCCATATCCATCATAACTGCCAGCCCAACCGCAGCCAAATGCAAGATCACCATTCCAGCTATATAGATAATTTGAGAAATTAGATGCATCACCAAGATAGAATATTTCTACGTGACAATGCGGTCCAGTTACATTACCCGTTGCTCCAACTCTGCCAACATAATCGCCAGCACTTACCCATGTACCAGTAGCCACTGGAGAATTCAATTGCATATGTAAATACTTCACCGCATATAAAGAACCATTCACTGCAGTCAACAAATACACTTGGTTTCCGCCACCCGAAGAACCACCTGTACCATGGCATGTACTACCCAAGCTGCCATATGCACAACCATCTGCACTATTAATCACATATCCATCACCAACCGCACGGATCGTTGTTCCCGTTGATGCCGCAAAATCATATCCCAAATGCTTACCGCCACCTGGATAATTCCAAGTACCTGCACTACGATATGCACCAGGAACGGGATTGACCCATCCACTTGTACCACTTGGCGTATTTCCACCTGAAGCACTACTGTTACCAGAACTTGAGGAAGAACCACTTTGATTCTTATTTGCTTCTTCTTGTTTTCGTTGTTCTTCTAGCTTTTTTTGGAATTCTTCAATATTGCTTGCATTAGAAGAAATCGTATTTTTGACATCACTAATATTTTCTGCAATCGTATTGCCTTGTGCTTCCATTTCTGCCGCACTATCTTCTGCAGCATCTTTGATGACCTGAATTTCAGCTTGTTTTATGGCAACACTTTCTTTTTGGGTATTCACTTCTTCTTGCTTTGCTGTGAGGCTTTCTTTTTGCGTTTCCAATTGTTGTTGGAGATCTTGTAATTCCGCTTTATCTGTTTTTAGCTTTTCTGATAATGTAACCAATTGTTGTGTTGTTTCGTTATCATAGTTACTAATATCACTCAACCCATTTGCGATACGAATGAAATCTTGGAATGTAGAAGCACCCATCAATATAGAAAACGTTTTATTGATTCGCATGCCAGACTGTGAAGAAGACATACGGGACTTTACTTTATCGCCTAATTGCATAATCTGTCCTTGGTTTTCGTCTATTTCTGCTTGCTTTGCTTCCGTCTTTGCTTGTGTATCATCGATTTGTGTCTGGATGGATGCTATTTGGGTATTCAAATCTTCCACTTTTTGATTTAATGTATCCAATTCTGCTTGGTATGTTTCCAATTGTTTTGCATATTTTGCAATATCTGCCGCAATCTCTGCGCGCTTTGCTTGGATTTCCTCCAATTGCTTTGCTGCTTCTGCATTACTAGCTTTCAATTGTTGTTGATACGCATTACACGCATCAACATCAGCTTGTGTCTGAATATTTCCACAAGGATTATCCTCTTCCGCAAGTACGGTAGGATTCATGTATAACAAAGCAGTACTTACCGCTATCACAATTTTTATGATTTTATTTTTTAACATATCTCTATTATATCAGACATTGTGTCTAGTTTTGTGAAAGTTTATGAAACACTTCTTGTAATAGCTGAAACCTTTCCCTTTGTAACACGCAACAAATCTTCAACATTCACTTCCACCTGTGTCCCCACTCTTCCACCAGAAACCATGATCTTATCAAATAAAACAACGGTTTCATCAAACACTGTAACAAATAATTTTTTCATTCCAATAGGAGAACAACCTCCATGAATATAACCCGTTAATTTCAACAATTCTTTTTGTGGAATCATCTCGACACTTTTTACACCTACAGCTTTCGCACAAGCTTTTAGATCCAACTTTTCAGCTACAGGAATAACAAACACATAATGATTCTTATCGTTTCCTTCTGTCACAAGCGTTTTAAATACTTGTTCTGGGTCTTGGCCACACTTTTTTGCCACAGAAACTCCATCAATCAAATCATCACTCACATCATATGTATGAATATCATATAAAACACCTTCTGCATCTAATATACGCATTGCATTTGTCTTTGTTTCTTTTTTCGCCATAATTCTCACTTCCGACAAAAAAGATTAGTCCTAGGCTAATCTTCTGTCAATACTATTCTGTCATCATTCAATGAATCATGAAAACGATGCATAAGATCTTCTACACTTAATCGAGCTTTCTCTTTTCCACAAACATCGTATATGATTTTTCCTTGATGCATCATCAACATACGATTTCCTGTTTCCAATGCCATTTTCATATTATGTGTAACCATCAAACACGTAATACCATTTTCTTTAACAATGCGATTTGTCAAAGACATGATATTATCTGCTGCAGATGGATCCAATGCTGCTGTATGTTCATCCAACAACAATAATTTTGGAGGAACGATCGTTGCCATCAACAATGTCAAAGACTGTCGCTGCCCACCAGACAGTGTTCCTACAGGCGCATCCATACGATTCTCTAAACCAATGCCTAATTGTGCAACAATATCTTGGAATTTTTCTTTGTCTTTTTTTGTAATACGAGAAAACGTACGTGCTTTTCCTGCACGCAAGTATGCTAGCGCAAGATTTTCTTGAATCGTCATATGCGGTGCAGTCCCTTTCATAGGATCTTGAAAAAGACGTCCAATATATTTTGAGCGTTTATATTCTGGTGTAAATGTGATATTTTGATCATCCAGAATGATTCTTCCTTCATCACACAAGAAATTTCCTCCAATCGCATTGAATAGTGTAGATTTTCCTGCACCATTGCTTCCTACGATCGTTATAAAATCACCATCATGTACTTCTAAATCAATAGCATCTAATGCATGCTTTTCATTGAGCGTTCCAGGATTGAATGTTTTTTGGATGTGTTCTAATTTCAACATTTCTTTTCCCTTCTTTCTCTTTGTTTCATGTGATATGTATCTTTCATATGCGGCATTGCTATAGCTAAAGCAACCACAAATGCTGTCATTAATTTCAAGCCTTCTACAGGAATCATATGTGAAGATAATACAAATGCATAAATACACCGATAAACGACATTCCCCACTAAACAAGCAACGATATTTCTACCAATACTCTTTTTTCCATGTACCAGTGCCTCTCCAATGATCAACGTTGCTAGACCAATTGTCACAATACCTGTACCTGCATTGATATCTGCACTCTTTTGCAGCTGCCCAGCTAAACCACCTGATAAAGCCGTTAACATATTAGCAACGATCAAACCAACAGTAATCGTAAAACAAGGATTAATAGAAGAAGCAGAAACCATATCTGCATTATCTCCAGTAGCCCGAATAGATAAGCCAAGCCGCGTAGACAAGAACCACTTCATGATACCCATTGCAACAATCGTAAAAATACCGCACAAAACAATGCTATTATATTTTCCAGCAATCCCAGTTTGTTGAAACAACGTAAAAACTGTCGCACTTTTTAATAAAGAAATATTACTTGACCAACCCATTGCCATTAAATTCACTGTATACAATCCCGTATTTGTAACAATACCCGCCAAGATAGAAGGTACACCTAAACGCGTCTGTAGCGTTGCGGTAACAAAACCTGCACATCCACCAGCAAGCATCGCAAACAATAAACCAAGCCATGGATGCCCATTACTACACCAGCTAACACTCACTGCCATACCTAGAACAAATGCACCATCCGTTGTCAGATCTGCAATATCTAAAACCCTATAGCTCAAAAATAACGCTAACGCCACAAAAGAATACACGCACCCTAATTGCAATGCGGTCTGTAATATATATCCCATTCTTACTCCTCACTCGTAGAAACCATAGTCACTTTTCCAAACGTATCAAACACGGAAGCATCTACACCAATCTTTTCACAAGTATCTTGGTTTACTGTAATGATTCCACCATCCATCACTTCATAGCTTCCAGCATATCCTGTTGCATCGATTCCTTTTACCATTGTTTGATAAGCTAGATCCGCAGTTTCTTTTCCTAAATCTGTATAATTAACCCCACAAGTTACAAATGCACCATTTCTCACAAAAGAATCAGCACCTGTATAATGTGGAATCTTTGCATCCGCAAATTCTTGTGCAATGGACAATTCTGCAGCCATAACAACATTATCCGTAGGCGTAAATACCGCATCCACTTGATTCTGTATCAATGCAGCAGCTGCTTGACGAATCTCGTCATTCGTATTCCCAGTCACTTCCACATAGCTAATGCCCTTTTCATCCAAATATGCTTTTGCTTCAGCAATCGGTTTTGTACTATTTGCTTCTGACTTAGAATATAGCAAACCAATTTTATCCGCCTTTGGATTTTGTGAAAATATCATCTTCATGATCTGTTCTGTATTTAATGCATCCGATGTACCGGTTACATACTCCATATCTGTTAGATCTGCAGCTTCAGGATCTGATACCGCCGCATATACAACGGGTATTGCACCCGAAGAAGAAACGGTCATTGTTTGCGCTGCCAAAGTAGCAATTGGAACGATGCAATCCACACCTTCTGCCACGACTTGTGAGCCAATTTGTTGCAATGTCGTTTGATCATTTTGCCCAGAATATACATCTCCATATTCAATTTTGACATTGTCTTTTTTTGCCAAAGCATCAAATTCTTCTGTTATCGCCTTAGCTATCTCATCTAAAGAAGCATGATCCAATTGCTTCACGATTGCCACTTTATATGTCTTTGCAGCATCTGTTGAAGTAGTTGGTGTAGAACATCCCATTGTTGTAGCCATTGTGGCTGCTAAAAATAAAGAAACTGTTTTTTTCATGTGTTTTATCCTCCTTTTCGCATTCACCTGGCTACCAACAAAAAAAGCCTGTCCTATAAGGACAAGCTGCTATGCCTGCGGTACCACCTTAATTAGAAGAAACCTCTTCTCACTCTCCAGGAAAATGCCATCACATTTTCTGTCTTTTAACGCTGACACTGCGTCTAGAAATACTCACATTTGCTTTCATCTAGCCCTCACAGGTCCATTTGCACAGCGCATTACCTATCGGTTTCCACCATCCCGATTCTCTATGAGTTACCTTCTGTGTTTGATCTCCTGCTCATCGGTTTTATATTTTCACTATACTTTCAACACAAATAGAACGCAATATATTTTATACAATTCTTTTTATAAATTTTTCATATTCTATGAAAATACCGTAATTATTTTCATAAGCACTCCATGCATATTCTATATACAATAAATATATGAAAAACACTAAGCAAAAAATTATTGAAACAGGACTTACAATGTCTAAAAAAAATCTCACTATCGAAACATGGGGAAACCTATCATGCATCGATAAAGACGGAAACATCTATATCACTCCATCTGGGATGCCTTATGACACCCTACAAGAAAACGACATCTGCATACTCGATACAAGCGGAAAACAAATTGGAGGAAAAAGAAAACCAAGTATCGAAAGTATGCTGCATGTTCTCATCTATCAAAACAGAAAAGATGTTCACGCTATTATACATACGCACGCAATTGCATCCACTATATTTGCCACACTGCATAAACCAATCCCTGTTATCACAGATGAAATGGCACAATCCATTGGTGGCACTGTTGAATGCGCAAAATACGCTTTACCAGGCACACTCGATCTAGCAAAAAATGTTGTCGCTGCACTCGATAACAAGCAAGCCGTACTAATGAGCAACCACGGTGCAGTTTGTGTAGGAAAAGACTTTACTGAATGTTTAAAAGTCGCATCTGTTTTAGAAAGCTGTGCAGATATCTATCAAAAAGCACTCACAATAGGAACACCAATCAAAATTTCCACAGAAAATACACTTTGGATGCGCGACTTTGCTTTACATAAATATGGACAATAAGGAGAACAACATGCAACAACTACAAGTCATACAAATTACACACGATGCAAAACAACTCATCATTCTCGATCAAACACAACTCCCAAACCACGAAAACTATCTCACACTTACGACCCTTCAACAAATGTGGGATGCAATAAAACTATTACAAGTACGTGGTGCACCAGCGATCGGTGTCTTTGCTGGATACGCCATGGCAGTATTAGCACAATACGATCAACATACAAACTACACACAATTCAAAGAAACATTTGATCAACAAGCAAACTACCTCAATACTGCGCGCCCAACTGCTGTCAATCTCTCGTGGGCATTGCAAAGAATGAAAAACTATGTAGTAGAACACAAAGAAGACACAAGAACCATCAAAAAAGGCCTCATTGATGAAGCAAAACGCATTGATGCGGAAAATATTGCCATGAATCAAAAAATAGCAGAATACGGGCTAACACTTCTACATGAAGGGGATGGCATCTTGACACATTGCAATGCTGGCTATTTAGCATGCTTAGGCTATGGAACAGCTACAGCACCAATGTATTTAGCACACGAATCAGGCATGCATATTCACGTCTATTCTGATGAAACGCGTCCCCTGCTGCAAGGTGCACGCTTAACAAGCTACGAACTATTTAAAGCAGGCATTGATGTCACTTCTATTTGTGATAACATGGCAAGCATCGTTATGAAACAAGGAAAGATTCAATGTGCCATGGTTGGGTGTGACCGCATTGCTGCAAATGGAGATTTTGCAAATAAGATTGGCACAAGCGGTGTAGCTATATTGGCAAAATACTACAATATTCCTTTCTACACACTTGCTCCTTCTTCTACGATCGACTTCAACACACCAGATGGCCAACACATCCATATTGAAGAAAGAAACGAAGAAGAAATCGGTGAAATGTGGTACAAAGAACCTATGATCCTAAAAGACATCAAAAAATACAACCCATCTTTCGATGTCACCGACCACTCTCTTCTAACAGCCATTGTCACAGAAAAAGGCATTGTTTATCCTCCATTTGATGTAAATTTAAAAAAGCTCTTCAATCACCAATAAATGTTGTAAAATCAATACATTGAGAGGTATACACATGTCACAAGAACCATTCATTCGAACAGAAGTTGTCATAGGCAAACAAAATATAGAAAAACTCAAGAAAAAAAGAGTTGCAGTATTTGGGATTGGTGGTGTAGGAGGATATGTTGTTGAAGCATTAGCAAGAAGTGGAATAGGTGAAATCGACATCATAGATAATGACACTGTTGCTATGACAAACATCAACCGACAAATCGTCGCAACACGCTCTACGATTGGACAATATAAAGTTGATGTAGCAGAAAAAAGAATTTTAGACATCAATCCAGAAGCCATCGTGCACAAATACACAACATTCTACTTACCAGAAAAAAGACAAGAATTTGATTTTTCAAAATATGACTATGTTGTAGACGCTATTGACACAGTCACAGCCAAAATCGACATGGTTCTCTATGCAAAACAAACAAAAACACCAATCATTTCTTGCATGGGATGTGGAAATAGACTAGACCCAACCCAGCTTGAAATCACAGACATCTACAAAACAAAAAATGATCCATTAGCAAAAGTCATGCGTCATGAGTTAAAGAAAAGACATATCAACAAACTCAAAGTTGTATGTTCAAAAGAACTCCCTGTCAAAACACAATACACAGAAGATGGCGTCCATAAACGTTCAGTACCAGGCTCTACTGCATTTGTTCCAAGCGTAGCTGGTCTTATGGCCGCAAGTTGGATCGTACGAGAATTGATTCAATAAGTTACTGAAGACATTTTTGCCTTCAGTTTTTATATGCAGATAAACAAAAAAAGCCAATGTTTCCATTGACTTGTTCAAATCATTCAGCAGTAATATCTGCACCGAAATATTTTTCAGAAATTTCTTTTAGCTTTCCTTCTTCACGTAGTTCTTTGATTGCTTTATTGATAGCTTCACGAAGCGTATCATTGTCAGTACCCTTCTTTAAAGGATACGCATAGTCCGTTGTTTCTGAATCTGTAGCAGCAACCTTTAACTTATCAGCATTTCCTGTTGTATTGAAGTAATCCTGTACAGAAGTATTTGCGTTGATCGTTGCATCCACCGTTCCATTTAATACAAGATCCATTGTTTCACCAAGCGTATCCACATTTGTTACACTTGCACCATTATCTTCACCCATTTGTGCATATGTAGAACCTACACTATTGGCAGTTGTTTTTCCCTTTAGATCTTCAAAGGATTTAATAGAATCATTGTCTGCACTCGTCACAATGACCGCATGATCATACGCATAAGGCTCTGTAAAATCATAAGAATTACTTCTTTCTTCTGTGACATCCACACCATTTGCCATCATATCAAATGTACCCTGTTGTACACCTGTTAAACCACCATCAAAGTTCACTTCTTTAAATTCAGCTTCTACACCCAATTTTTTTGCCACTTCTTTAGCAACTTCCACATCAAAACCAACTAACTCATCACTTGTTTCATCATGATATGTAAATGGTGCCCATACGCCTTCCGTAGCTACTGTGATCTTACCAGCTGCCTGAATCCTAGCAAGATGATCACCTTCTGCAGAAGTTGTTGATGCAGCTTTACTAGATGCAGATGAAGATGCGCATCCAGCTAAAGAAGCAATCATAAATGCGGATAAAACTGTAGATAATACTTTATTCATTTTTCTCTCCTCCTAATTTTATTTTTTTACACTTTCCATGCGTAAAAATTCTCTTGTTCTTTCTTGTTTTGGATTTTCAAAAAATTCCTTTGATGACCCCTGTTCAATAATATTTCCACCTTCCATGAAAATTACATGATTACTAACGTCTCTGGCAAAAGACATTTCATGTGTAACAACGATCATTGTCATACCATCTTTCGCTAGATCTTGCATAACACTTAATACTTCCCCAATCAATTCGGGGTCCAATGCTGAAGTTGGCTCATCAAAGTAAATAATTTCTGGATTTGTTGCTAAAGCTCGTGCTATTGCCACACGTTGCTGTTGACCACCTGATAATTGAGAAGGATAGTGAGAAGCACGATCTTTCATTCCTACTTTTTCAAGCATTTCTAAACCAATTCGCTCTGCTTCTTTTTTGCCTATTTTTCGTGCAGTTGTAAGACCAAGCGTGACATTTTGCAATGCCGTTTTATTCGCAAACAAATTGTAGTTTTGAAATACAAACCCTGTTTTTTTACGAATATCACGAATATCATTTTTTTGCATTTTAGAGAGATCATATGTCTTCCCATCAAATGTCATTACACCATGATTCGCCTGTTCTAAGAAATTGATACAGCGCAACAAAGTCGTCTTACCTGAACCACTTGGCCCAAGAATAGCTACAACATCTCCTTTGTTAACCGTCAAATCAACACCATTCAATACTTGCAATTGTCCAAAAGATTTATGGATATCCCGAATTTCTAATACAGCCATATCACTTCGTACCTCCATACCTTGCTAATCTCTTTTCCCCTAATTTCTGTAGCCAAGAAATCACAGAACAAAACAACAAATATACAGCTGCCACTTCAATATACAAAGGCAAATACACGTATGTTCTACCAATGATCTGTCTAGTGCGCATAAACATTTCAACAACAGTAATATTTGAAGCCAATGATGTATCTTTCACCATGGATATTAATGAATTGCCTAAAGCAGGGAATGCCGTCCTAAATGCTTGGGGCAAAACAACATGCCACATGATTTGCATATAGTTCATACCAACACAATATCCAGCTTCCAATTGCCCAGAAGGCACACTTTCTAATGCTCCACGAATTGTTTCTGCACAATATGCGCCTTCATTTAAAGCAAAAACAACTACTGCAGTCACAAACGCTGTCGTCTCTATGCCAACTGCCTTCAGCCCATAAAAGCCAACCATCAATTGTACAAGTAATGGCGTTCCACGAATCAACCAAATATAAAACCTACAAATTTCTTTTAATACTGGAACTTTCGCATACTGCACCATTGCCACAATGACTGCAATAACGATTGCCAATACAAAAGATATCAATGTTAATGGAATTGTAACAAGCAATCCTGGAATCAATATTTTTGAAAAAGAATCGCTCAGAATCTGTAATACTCTTGCATCCATGTACTCTCACTCTCCCCAAAATACCTTCTCATTTTACATAACGCTTTACTTTCTCGCCACTCATATGCTCGCAGAATCCAGTTTAATAATTAAAGCTCACTTTAAGTCAACAAAAAATCATCCATTAGGATGATTAACGTAAAATAGTACCAAGAACCTTATTTACAAGCTTGCCATCAACTTGGCCCTTATACTTTGCCATGATTTCTTTCATGATAGGACCTTGTGATTTCTTTGTAGCTTCTAAGCCCTTTTCTTCCATAATCGTATGAATTGCTTCAGCAATTTCATCTTCATTCAATTGTTTAGGTAAATATGATTCAAGAATTTCAATCTTACGCTTTGTCTCAGAAATCAATTCTATACGATCTGCAGGTGTTTGTTCCAAAGAATCTCTTGTCTGCTTCAATTCTCTTTGCACATACGTTAATTCCTCTGGTTTAGTAAACTCTTTACCTTGTTCTTTTTCACCCAACGCAATACCAGAAATCACCATGCCAAGAACACCCTTCTTAACGCTATCATGTTCTTTCATAGCCATCATGTTGTCTTTTCTTAATTGCTTTAATAACTCTCCCATATAAACCTCCTACATTTCATCTTGTATTTGTCGTTGAAATTCTTTACTCAACGCTAACAAGTCTTTATACCATGCTTCAAAATATGGTTTCACGTCTTCATCATCGATTCTTGCTACATTCTTTTGTGTAATCTCATTTTCTCTATCAGAATTCAAAATAGGCAAACGATTCTCAATTTTATAAGCAATAACATCTCTCACTGTTTCAAAACGCTTTTCAAACAATGCGGCAATTTGCTCATCAATTTCATCAATTACTTGTCTATCTTTGTCTAATCTTGTCATATATGAAACCTTCTTTCAGAAAACCTCGTTAATTCTATACAAAAGATTATATACTTTTTCTACAATTATTGGGATTTGTGTTACTATTTTTTCAAAGACAATAATGGAGAACAACTATGGGAAAGAATTTTGTTTTTATTTCACCAACATTTCCAAAAACGTATTACCAGTTCCCACAAGCATGGAAACGCATTGGTGGAACATCTCTTTGCATTGGAGAAGATTCCTATGAATCTCTCAGTGATGAAATGAAAAATGCATGTGATGAATATTATCGCGTGGATAATATGCAAGACTATGATCAAATGTACCGAGCTGTTGCTTGGTTTGCACATAAGCATGGAAAAATAGACTGGTTAGAAAGCAACAATGAATTCTGGTTAGAACAAGATGCAAAGCTCAGAACAGACTTCAATATCACTACAGGTGACAAAGAAGACTCTGTCATGCGCTATAAAACCAAATCCAACATGAAAGCATATTACAAAAAGGCTGGTGTACCAGTTGCAAGATATCACATGGTATCCACATATGATGAAGGTAAAAAGTTCATCAACAGCGTTGGGTATCCTGTTATCGTAAAACCAGATGATGGCGTTGGTGCAAATACAACTTGGAAAATCACGAATGAAGAAGAACTTAAAAATTTCTACAAGCAACATCTACAAACGCAATATATTATGGAAGAATTTGTTCCTGGAAGCATCGTTTCCTTTGACGGCATTACCGACCAAGACGGCAATATCATCTTCCAAACTTCACATGTTTTTCCAGAACCGATCATGGATATTGTGAATAGTGCAGACGAATGCTGGTATTACAGTGAAAGAGAAATACCAAAAGACTTGTTGGCTATGGGAACTGCTGTCATCAAAGCATTTGCTATAAAAGGACGTTTTTTCCATACGGAATACTTTAGGCTCTACGAAGACAAACAAGGACTTGGTAAAAAAGGAGACCTTGTAGGCCTAGAAGTCAACATGCGTCCACCAGGAGGCTATTCTCCTGATATGATGAATTTTGCCAATGATATCAACGTATATCTCATCTATGCAAATATGGCAATGTACAACGAAGGCTTCTATCAAACAGACAGACCTTACCACTGTGTATATGTTGGAAGAAGAGACAAATACAATACAAAGTATGCAAACTCTTCCACAAATATTTTTTCGAGATTTGGGCAATCCATTGTCATGCACGATCGCATGCCAGAACTCCTATCCAGTGCGATGGGCAACGAATTCTATATTGCACGTTTCAAAACAAAAAAAGAAGTGAAAGAATTTGTCAATCACGTCTATAAGAAAGAGAAAACCAAAAAATGAAAACAGAATACTACAAAGAATATTCACATAACTTAGGAAGAGACATGGAATTTAAAGTCTATGGACATGCTGGAAGACCATTTCTCGTATTTCCTAGCCAAGATGGACGCTTTTTTGACTATGAAAATAACGGTATGATTGATG
>ERZ808240.4460-NODE-4460-length-12376-cov-12.163704_pt1 | contig 12376 bp, 6 predicted proteins | sample MGYA00521084_ERZ808240 | MGnify/ENA primary metagenome ERZ808240 (study PRJEB31516, sample SAMN03275571) | gut metagenome | biome: mammalia-associated habitat; material: feces | host: Papio cynocephalus | place: Kenya | collected 2012-08-06 ... | reverse complement strand
GGCTTCCGCTCGAAGACGCAAGTGAGCTACAGCGGAACCTACAACTGCGCCATCGCGCCGGTAAACAACCTCAACTTCATGAACTCGGCAGAGAAGCTCCAGTATGAGCGCTCCATAGTGGACAACTACGGCTTGAGCTACGCTTATGTCACGGGGCGTGGAGGATATACCTACAAGCGCAGCGTTGATGGATACATAACGCCAGAAGAGTACCAACAAGAGTTGCGACGCTTGTCGGGCATAAACACCAATTGGTTCGACGTGCTCTTCCGCACGGCACACTCGCAGTCGCACAACATCAACCTTCGTGGAGGCTCTGAGGAGCTAACCTATTACACCTCGCTCAATTTCCAAGACCAAAACGGCATTCTCATATCCAACAAGTACCAGAACGCCGGACTGCTGATGAAGCTCGACTATCGACCCATCAAGGGACTCATCATTGCCGTGAACCTCTCGGCCAACGCCCGTAAGAACCGCGACAACGCCTCGGCGATAGACCCCTTCACCTATGCCATGTTCGCCAATCCATACGAGCGGCCATACAACGACGATGGCTCCTATGCCGCCGACCTGAGCTATCTGAGCAACAACTACACCAACGAGCGCGCCTCGGGATACGTGTACGAGAAGTTCAACATCGTGCGCGAGATGCGCGACACGCGCAAGACGACCGATGGCTCCGACGTGGAGTTCACCCTCAACGCGCGCTATGAGATAATACCCGGACTGTCGGTAGAGTCGATATTCCGCAAGGGCATGTCGTACAACACCAACACCACCGAGATAGACGCGGGCACTTACACGTCGTGGGCCAATGAGCAGTTCGCCAAGACCGCCTATTCCAACTATAACATCATGCCCGACCAGTTCGACAACGGCCAGCTCACCGAAGGCTCGGGCAAAAACCATTATTGGACCATCCGCAACCAGGTTGACTACTCGTTCAACCTGAAAGACGACCACCTGTTCTCGTTTCTCATCGCAAGCGAGGTGATGTCGAAGAAATACACCAATTTCAGTTATACGTCGCCCATCTATTACAAGGACTTCCGCATCACGGGCGTGCCGGCGTTTGACATACCCGTGTCTTACGAGACCATGCGGTCGGTCATAGCCAACATGTTCTCTACCAACGACGGTCAAGACCGTAGCGTGTCGTTTCTCGGTACCATGCGCTATGGCTACAAGGATCGCTACATCTTCAGCTTCAACTATCGTGCCGACGGTGCCGACGTCATTGGCGATGGCAACAGGTTCACGCCGTTGTGGTCGGCGGGATTGCGCTACAACCTTCACAAGGAGACATGGTTCAAGAACCCCGTGGTGACAGAGCTGGCCTTGCGCGGAAGCTACGGATTCACGGGCAACATCGACCGCACGGCTTATCCATTCTCCACCATATCATACGGCTCGCAGATGTACAACGGCAACCGCTTCGCCACCAGTTTCACATACCCCAACCCGACCGTGAAATGGGAAAAGAAGCGCGACATAAACCTCGGCATTGACATGACCTTGTGGAAGAACCGCATCAACATGACGTTCGACTATTATTCCACGCGCACCAACGACGTGCTTGAGACCTTGCAGGTGCCAGCCTCCACAGGGCGCACAGAGGTGAAAGCCAACGGCGGCATCGTGGAGAACAAGGGACTGGAGTTTTACATGAACGTGAAGTGGGTAAACACGCGCGACCTGACATTCTCCACCTCGGTGAACCTCTCGCGCAACAAGAACGTCATCGTGAAGTCGCACTATTCATACACCTCGTATCAGGAGGCCATCAAGTCGAACGTGTCGAAAGGCGGCGTGCTCAACATCATAGGCCAGGAGACGGGCGGCATCTACGGATGGAAGTTCGCCGGTGTCAACCCAGAGACCGGTAACCCACAATATTACCTCACGGAGGCCGGCAAGAGAGCTTACGGACAGTTCCTTGAGCAGAACTCAAACAACGTGGCCAAATACCAGTACTATTTCGACGCGGCAAAGGATGGCATACCCGATAAGATAGACTACGTGCGCGGCTCTAATACCAACCCTTCGTTTTTCATGCCGTCGATGCAATACCTGGGACGCTCACACCCGAAGATTGTCGGCGGTTTCGGCACTTATCTCAACTATAAGGGATTGGAGCTTACCACCAACTGGACGTTCAAGTGCGGCCACCTCGTGCCCAACTTCAACGACTACCAGAACGCCCCTAAGAACCTTGCCACGTTCAACTCGCTCCAGGCCTCGCTCGGCTATTCGTCAGACTTGGCGGTGTCGGGCACCAACCGCGAGAAGAAGTACCTCTATTATTGGCAATTCCCCGGCGACATTACCGACGTGCCGCGCTTCACCACGTCGAACACCGACTATTGGACATCCATCGTCACGTCGAACAAATACTCCAAGGGCGACTACCTGCGTATGACCAACGTGTCGCTGAGCTACCGACTGCCGGCACGCATCATGAAGCAGTTTGGCGGCATGAACAACTTTACCATTGGCGTTAACGCGCGCAACCTGCTCACCTTCACCAAGTATCGCGGACTTGACGTGGGCTCCGGTTCCGCCTTCTCTTACCCTGTGGCACGCGAATTCAATGTCAAGCTGACCGTGGGGTTCTAAGGCCGACGCAACACATGAGTGAAAAAAACACCAAAAGAACATAACAAATGAGATACACAAAATATATCACTGCCGTGTTGCTCTGCGCGCTGATGTCGTCGTGCAACGATTTCCTCACGTTGACCCCACACGACACGAAGGTGGTGAACAGTGTTGAGGACTATCGCGACATCCTTGCCAGCTTCATGCGCTACCTGAAAACACCGACCATGCCGTCGCAAGACGTGGTGATGGGCGTGGGCCTGACAACGCTGCCGTTCGCGAGCAACGATGTAGATGGCTCGCTATCGATTTACACTGGCGAGGCTAACCTCACCACCGAGTCGGCTTATTATTACGACCGCGTGAACAACGTGTACACGCAGACGGGCAAGAACTCGCTGACATGGCTGAACACCAACAGTTCGGCATGGGACAACATATATAGTTTCCTCGGGCCAATCAACCTCATTATAAATGGCGTGGAGACAGCCGAGGGTACTGATGAAAACTTGAGAAACAGGGTGTTGGGCGAGGCGTTGACATGGCGCGCTTACGCTTTCTACAAATTGTTGCAGCTATACTCTCCGATGAAAGACAACAGGTTGGGCATACCAATATACCTCACGCCAGAGAAGGAGATTGGCGAGGCCATGCCTGAGCGCAAGACCCAGGCTGAGGTTTTCAAGCAGATACTCGACGACTGCGACAAGGCCCTCGAATTGTTGACTAAGACCACGGCCAATGATTGGAACTATGCGTGGAGTACAGATTTCATTAATGCCATGATGGCAGACGTGTACACGTGGAAGGCTTGCTCTGGAGCTGCGGAAGACTCCGACTGGGCCAATGCCGAACAACACGCCACGGTGGCCATGCGCGGACGTAACCTCGCCTCGTCGGCAAGTGTCTTGAAAAACATTTTCGACTGCTCCGACAATGCTTACAGCAAGGAGATAAAAAACGACGAGTTCTACTTGCGCATAGTCGACGGACGCTGGACGTATATCTGCGACTTCAACTATGCTTATTACGAGGACGGGGGCGTGGCCGACGGTCTTGTAAACAAGGTCAACTACCGCAAGTTTGCCGACAACGACATACGCAAGAAGGCCTGGTTCTCGGCAGATGGCACCCACAACGACAAATACAACCTCATTGGCTCCGACATGTCGCAGGGATGCCTCATGCCTTTCAGGTTGGCAGACATGTACCTTATCAAGGCAGAGGCCCTTGTCAGGCAAGGCAAGACAAGCGAGGGCAAGGCCGTGCTCGACGAGTTTCGTGAGCACAGGTATACGGGTGGCCTGCCAGAGGTGTCCGCCGACAAGGACGCGCTCTTAAACGCCATCCACGACGAGCGCTTCAGGGAGTTCTACATGGAGGGCGACAAGGTGTGGCTCGACATGAAACGCTTTGGCGACACGATGGAGCGCACCATATCTGGCGAGAAGAATTATCTCACGGCAGACGACTTCCGCTATTGCTTCCCCATTCCGGCACGTGAGATGCAATACAACAAGAAGATGGAGCAAAACCCTGGATGGGAAAGCGTAATCGTTTATTAGAAACCCTGTTTTTTTTGAATTGCTTATAAGAAAAAGATGAAAGCCATAAGATCTATAATACGCAACATCTCATTCGCTATCACGGCCTTGCTGGCGACTGCATGTTCGCCCGACGCGGAGGTGTTTCACGACAACAGCAAGGTAGACCCGGCCATTGTGGACTCCGTGACGATAACGCCAAATCAGAAACGGCTTATTGCCGACGGCAACGCGCAGATAGAGTTGCAGCCAACGGTGTATACCAAGAGTGGCACCAAAGTGCCCGACACGCGCGTGGATGACGACTGGATAGAGTATGTTTCCGATACGCCGGGCGTTATGGCTGGGCGCGTCATATCTGTTAGCGACGCTTCGCTTGTGGGTAAGACGGTGACGGTGAAGGCACGCGTGAAAACTACCGGAAAGGAATCCGCACCAGTGTCGTTCACGATAATAGCGTCGAAGAAAGACCTGTTCGCCAAAGAACTTGTCATCCCCGTTGTCTTCCACGTATTGCAAACCAAGGACGACATAGACAATTATGGAGGAGAATTCAAGCTTGAGCGCATAGAGATGCAACTGAAGAGGCTCAACAATATGTTTTCGGGCGCGGTGTCGCACAACCCGGTGGGCGTGAATGCCAACATCAGGTTCGAGATGGCGCAATACGACCAATATGGCAACCGCCTCGTGGAGCCTGGCATTGACCGCAAGACGATAGCCGATGGAGCCTTCTCCAAGAAAGACGGTAGCGACATCGACTCGCTCATCACCGCCGAGCGCTTGCTCTGGTCTGCCGACGACTACCTCAACGTGTGGCTCGTGAGCGACAGGAAAGGCGTGGTGAGCGACTTCGCCAACGACGTTACGGCCCAGTGCGCACCTTGCTATGTCAAGGCTGGAGCCACCGACCTGCCCAAGGGATTGAAACTTCAGAAATATGACGGGCAGGAGTTGAGGCCTTCGCAGGCAGGCATAATATACAAGCTTTCGGAACTCGACGTGGCAGAGCGCAGCTTCTTCGTGTCGAACAACAACAAGAAGCAAGGGTATAATGAGTTGGGCTATTACATTGGCTTGTTCTATGGATTGCTGCCCACGTGTAATTATCAAAACACGAAGGCAGGTACCGACTATTGCGACGACACCATCGACTATGCCGCCACGTCTACGGGAGGCAACAAGGATTGGTACAAGACCATGGACGGTTGCTATTTCCGGGCCGAGAACATCATGGACGACCCACGAGGCGTTCATTGCTCTGTGTCGCAAGACCAAACGATACGTATGCGTTGGATTATGGACAACTGTGTGGGGCGTATGCAGTGGAAGTCGAGTCGTGCTCTTTCCGGAAAATATTGATGTCATGGTCTGACGTCTAACCATGCCATTTAAAGCAAAATAGGGAAAAAGCCATACCCTTGTATTGTATCGGATATGGCTTTTTCCCTGTTTTGTAATATTAGCCTGCGTAATGTAGGCCATTTTCTTGGTTATCCTATCTGGCTTCCAGGCTTCACCTCTCCAAGGGTAGTGGTCACGCTCAGTGAGCCGTCGAAGTTGAGGGCCGAGAGAATCATGCCTTGGCTCTCTACGCCCATCATCTTTCGTGGCGCGAGGTTGGCTATGAAGAGCACGTCCTTTCCCACGAGGTCTTCGGGTTTGTAGAACTTAGCTATTCCAGACAGGATGGTTCGATCCGTACCGCTGCCGTCATCGATGGTGAATTGCAGGAGCTTGTTCGACTTCTTCACGTTCTTGCATTCCTTGATGTGGCCGACCCTGATGTCCACCTTTTCCCATTCGTCGAAAGGCACGTTAGGCTTCACTGGCTCAGCCTTGTAGTCTTTGGCGGCCTCCGCCTTCTCGTTGGCCTCTTTCGTGGCTGCGAGCTTGTCGAGCTGCTTCTGTATGGCCTCGTCCTCGATCTTCTCGAAGAGCAACTGAGGCTCACCGAGCTGGTGTCCAGACTTGAGCAAGTCGGTGCGGCCGAGCTCCGCCCAGTCGAAGTTGTCCATGCCAATCATGTCTCTCAGCTTGCGGCTTGAGAAAGGAAGGAACGGCTCAAATGCGATTGCGAGGTTGGCCACAAGCTGCAATGATATGTAGAGAATGGTCTCCACGCGCTTCTGGTCTGTCTTCCACACTTTCCAAGGCTCACATTCAGTGATGTACTTGTTGCCTATGCGGGCAAGGTTCATAGCCTCTTTCTGTGCCTCGCGGAAATGGAAGCCGTCAAGGAGTTGCTCAACCTTGGCTTTCACGTCCTTGAACTCGTCTATGGCTTTCTGGTCAGTATCGGTGAGTTCGCCACATTCAGGCACCACGCCGTTCCAGTATTTCTTTGTAAGTTGCAGCGCGCGGTTCACGAAGTTGCCGTATATGGCCACCAACTCAGAGTTGTTGCGCTCTTGAAAGTCTTTCCAGGTGAAATTGTTGTCTTTCGTCTCAGGTGCATTTGCGGTGAGCACATAGCGCAGCACATCCTGCTTGCCAGGGAAGTCATTTAGATACTCATCGAGCCACACAGCCCAGTTGCGCGATGTGGAAATCTTGTCGTTCTCAAGGTTGAGAAACTCGTTTGCCGGCACGTTGTCTGGCAAAATGTAGTCACCGTGCGCCTTGAGCATTGTTGGGAAGATGAGGCAGTGGAACACGATGTTGTCCTTTCCAATGAAATGCACGAGTCGTGTGTCTTTGTCTTGCCACCATTTCTTCCACGAGCCCCATTTCTCTGGCTCAGCGTCGCAAAGCTCCTTTGTGTTGCTGATGTAGCCGATAGGAGCGTCGAACCACACGTAGAGCACCTTGCCGTCAGCACCCTCCACTGGCACTGGTATGCCCCAGTCGAGGTCTCGTGTCATGGCACGTGGCTGAAGATCCATGTCGAGCCACGACTTGCACTGTCCGTATACGTTTGGCCTCCACTCCTTATGTCCTTCAAGTATCCATTGCTTCAACCAATCTTGGTATTGATTGAGCGGCAAGTACCAGTTTTTTGTCTTCCTTATCTCTGGCTTTGCGCCGCTGATGGTGGAGTGTGGATTTATCAGTTCCATTGGCGATAGGTCGCTGCCGCATTTCTCACACTGGTCTCCGTATGCATTTGGGTTGCCACAGTGTGGGCATGTGCCCATGATGTATCTGTCGGCGAGAAACTGTTTCGCCTCTGGGTCATAATATTGTTCAGTCTCTTTCTCCACGAGTTTGCCGTCATCGTAGAGTTTGCGGAAGAAGTCGGAGGCGAACTTGTTGTGAATCTTTGACGTTGTGCGGCTGTAGATGTCAAACGAGATGCCGAACTCCTTGAAAGAGTCTTTGATGATCTTGTGGTAGCGGTCGCACACGTCTTGTGGAGTTATGCCTTCTTTCTTTGCCCTGATTGTGATTGGCACTCCATGCTCATCGCTTCCGCCAATGAATATCACTGGTTGTTTTTTCAGGCGCAAGTAGCGCACGTAGATATCAGCAGGCACGTAAACGCCAGCCAGGTGTCCTATGTGCACGCCACCATTGGCGTATGGCAGGGCCGCCGTGACGGTAGTCCGCTTGAAATGATTCTCTTCCATGTATTTTATGCGTAATTGTTTTTTCCGAATTGCAAAATTACGAAATAATCAGCGATTAAAATTCTTTTCTGTCAGAAAATCCCAAATACGGTCGAGATAGTTGTAGCTTCCTGTGCCAGGAGCGGCCTCTCTTTGGAAACAGTGTGTCCTAAGTGCGAAGGTGTGCAGCTCGCTCTGTACGCCCATTGCTCTCATTCTCTCCCAGCATTTCACTGATCCCATGGCTGAATAGCCGTCTGCATCACCATGTAGGAATAGCGTAGGTACGGTATTGAGGTCGAAGGAGAATTCTGGATTTATAGCGTCGCGGTCTTCGTTGCCGCCTTCGCTGTTTCCGCCGTCAATTCCGTCAGACAGAACATAGGCTGGATATGTGGCAATGCCCCATTGTACATTGCACGGCACCTTGTCTATGCTGTCAATGGGCAGGTAGCTTTGGTGCAATGATGAAGTCACACCCATGAGCGTGAGGTGTCCACCGGCTGAACATCCAGATATGCCGATTCTGTTTGGGTCGAGGCCATATTTTGTTGCTTCATTGCGCACAATTCTTATGGCTCTTTGCAGGTCTTGCCAAGCCGTGGTGTACTTGTCTATGCCGCTTCCGGCTTCAGGTCTTGGCGTGCGGTATTTTATTGTCACAACGGTCATGCCCTTCTCATTGAGAAAACGCCTGATAGGTGCCACCTCAAAGCCGTCGGGCGTGTTGTAGTTGTATGCTCCGCCTGAATAAGCTATCTGTATTGCCTTTGTCTTCAGCACTTTTGGGAAATGCCATTCCAGATAAGGCTCGCATTGCTTGGCTTGGCGGTCGGGCATCTTGCCTTTTGGCCAAATAGCTTCTTTCTTGTATCCGTCACGTGCGTTATCGTTGTCGAATCGGCTCATTAGCGTCACCTCCTTGCCGAGTGTTCCAAGAAATCCCATTTGCCTCAAAAACTCAATGCCCCTTTCCAGTCCAAGTGCCTTGTGGCTTTGATCTGGATACAGATGCAGTTCAGCTGGCACGTGCATTCGCCTAAGTTGGCGGTATACCAGTGTGGAACCGTTGGGTGAATAAGGGTCAAGCCCTCCGTGGTGCAGGCTTATGGGGCAAGTGTGCTTGTCGAAATGAAATATGGTGTCGAGGCTCACGTCGGTGCCGTAGCCTTGGCGTGTGGCTTTGGTGCCTTTTCGTCCATCTGTGGTGACATATGCAGGCGCATTGAGTATGGCCCAGTTGATATGACAAGGTGTGGAGTCAATCTTGTCCACGGGCTTGTATGCGTCTGTCTCCGAACTTGTGGCAAGCAGTAGTCCCATGTGCGAACCTGCCGACATGCCAATCACTCCGATCTTTTCTGGATCGTATCCTCGTTTGCGAGCCTCACTCCTCACGAGTCTTACAGCTCTCTGTCCGTCTTCCCATGCTGTTTGGTATATAGGCAAGCCCTTGGGGCGTGGAGTACGGTAAATTAAGCTAACACATTGTATGCCTTCCTCAGTGAGTTGTTCCCTCCATTGTTTTTCAGCTGCTTCACTGGCGAGATTTAAGTATGACCCGCCTCTTATTAGAATCATGCATGCGCCCTTACGTTTGCTTTTTGCCGGTGCGTCATACCATTCGAGGTATGGCAGACGGTTTTTGTCGGGGTTGAAGCCATCAAGCTTTGTCATGCTCTGTGTGGCTGCTATCTGTTGCGGCTGGCTGTCAGGCATTTTGCCCTTTGGCCATAAGTATTCTTTCTTTACCGCAGAGAATGAGATGGTACAAATAGCGGTAAGCATAAAAGCCAATACCGTTGTCCTACAAGTTTGTTTCATATTGTCAAATTTAATGTTTGGCTATTTGTTATATTGTTTTGGTCGTGTCGTCTTTTTGCTATTTCATGGCTCTGGTCTTGCGGTTGCATACCTCACAAATGCCTTTCACTACATAGTTGCAACTGGTGCGCGTGAATCCATGTGGCAAGTCTATGTTGGGCACTGGTGTGTCGTGAAGACAGTATATCTTGTGGCATCTCTCGCAAAAGAAGTGCACGTGCAAGTCCTCGTCTTCGTCGTCGTCGGTATGGCTATGGCACAGTTCATACCTCAATCCCCCGTTGCCATCTTCTATGGTGTGTACCAGCCGGTGCTCTCGAAACAGCGACAACGCACGGGAAATGCCACTCTTGTCCACGCTCAGCAAGTGGTTCTCAAGGTCTGTCATGGTTGAAGGATAATCTTCGGCAGCCAGAGCCTTTACCACGAGTATGCGGTTGCTGGTAGGTTTTATGCCATGGCTTGTCAGTAATTTTATGCTGTTTTTCTCGTCCATTTATCAATTATTCTCAATTGTCGGTTTCTTGTGTTTACAACGGCAAGTTTCCTGATTGCAAAATTAGCAAAAAGTTTCATTTTCGTTTGCTCTTTAACAAAAAACTTCCTTATAGGTCCTGTCTATTGTAAATACATGTCTAAATCATTGCGCTTTTGGCGAAATTAATCAAGGTGTTGAAGTGCTTGAACGAAAAAATATTTGTATTTTTGCCCCAAGCAATGCGTATGCAAGGTAAGAGCATGATGCAATTGGTTAACAATTAAATAAAACACAACTATATCATTTCTTATGCGAATCATCAACCCTTCTTTCGAGATATGGCAACAAGAGCCAGGCTTGGCTGGCGTTTACAGGCAGATTGAACGTGTAGGGCGCGTGTGCTATAAAAGCGAGGATCACGCCACTGCCACGTCGGCTCAGCCTTTTGTGGAGCGAATGATCAAAAATGAGCATTTTGCCATGCTCGAGCACGGCACGGTGTATATCCTTTTCGATGCAGACAATAATGGCATGGAGCAGCCATGGCAATTCTATTCTGCCAACAAGTTTTCGCAGTGTGTCGTGGATTCTGGCAAGGCTTATGTCACCACAAACCTCCGTGTCCTTGCAGAGAACCATCGCCTTGCAGACCTGCAAAACTTTTGGAGCGAGCCTTTGCCACTCCATCCTGTACGTGTCACCGTGCATTTCTCCACACAAATAGCCATCACGCGTGAGTTTAACCGCCACCGTGCCAATTCCATGGCAGAGCAGTCAACTCGCTATTGCAACTATTCGAGAGACAAGTTTGGCAATGAGATTACAGTCAATCTTCCAACATGGGTCAAGCATGAGATGACAGGGTCTGGCTGGTCTGGATCTGTGAATGGCGGTGAGCTTAAGGTCAGTGGCCAACAGTTCATGGAACTTGCACGCAAGGTTGCCGATGGCTCAGCTTCGATGCTCGACAATTGGGTTTTTGCCAATTTGGCTGCCGAGAAATCGTATATGAACCTAATCAGTTCAGGCCGCAAGCCACAAGAGGCGCGTGTTGTGCTTCCTCTCGACACGGCTACCGAACTCGTGCATACGGCTTTTGTTTCCGATTGGAAACATTTCTTCGACCTTCGCGCCCTTGGCACGACCGGTCAGCCACATCCAGATGCCAAGGCGATTGCCATGCCCCTCTTTGAGGAGTTCAAAAGCAAAGGCTGGCTTTAAATCATGTTCTGCCTTATTGCCATTCCGCCTTTTTCCTTGACATATTCCATCAGCTTGCGAAATATGGGAGAGGCGGAAAGGGTCTTCACGTTTCCTGTCAGTATGAGCTGCTTCCGTGCTCGTGTCAGAGCCACGTTGAGCTTGCGGTCTATGTCGTGACCGTCTTCCGTGAAAGTGTTTGCGGTGAGGAAGTCGAGTTGATGGGGCTGTTGTATCGTGAACGAGTATACTATCACGTCGCGTTGTGATCCCTGGTATCTCTCCACGGTGTCTATGCTTATGTCTTCGAGAGCCTTTATATTGGTTTTCTCTATCTCTTTCCTTATCATCGCTATTTGATTGCGATATGGCACTATCACGCCAACGGTCTTGTCTGCGTTGAAGTTTTCTCCATAGAACCTGTATACTCGTTTCAGTATGTCACCAACCACATGCGCCTCGTCAGCGTTTACCTTGTCGGATATTTCTGGTTGGAGGCAGTCTTTAGATGGTATGAAAATCACCCGTTGCCGTTTCATAAGCTCGTCCATGTCGTCTTGCGATGGCAATATGTAGCCAATCTCCTTGGCTTGCTGGTGAGGCAATGGCACGCAGTGCAGACGCTCCCGCGAATAAAACTCGTGGTTGGGGAAGTCGGCTATGTCTGGGTGCATCCGTCCTTGCCGCCGCAGAGTGCCTATGAAGTCGGTGCGTCCCTTGTCAAGCTCTTGGTGCATAAGCCGTTCGAAAAGCGAATTTTTGCAGTCGGTCAAGCCAATACCGGAAAGCAGCCGTCCGCTTACCTCGCTGTCCATGTCGCCCTGCTGCACCACAGCTGGCAGTTGCTTGTAGTCGCCTATGAGTATGAACTTGTCAATATCGCATCCACGGTATTGACCTGTTGCAGAAGCGCGGTGGCTTGCCAAAAGTCCAATGATGTTTGGCTCCAGTATTTGCGATGCCTCGTCCACTATGGCTATGGCGAAATGTTTTATTGAGAACAAGTATGCCCTCGACTGTATTATTGATGTCGTGCCAACTATTATCCTTGTGCCGGCTATTAGCTTTCGCATGCCAGCCAAGGTGGGCTTTTCTCCCACTTTGTTTTGCAGCAGGTGCTTTGAGTAGTTCTCGGCACATGTCAGTTCGCTCCCTATCCTTATGAAGTCTATGCCGTTTTC
>ERZ808240.4457-NODE-4457-length-12382-cov-37.518861_pt1 | contig 12382 bp, 5 predicted proteins | sample MGYA00521084_ERZ808240 | MGnify/ENA primary metagenome ERZ808240 (study PRJEB31516, sample SAMN03275571) | gut metagenome | biome: mammalia-associated habitat; material: feces | host: Papio cynocephalus | place: Kenya | collected 2012-08-06 ... | reverse complement strand
TTGCATCTTTCCAGCTTGCACGATTATAAGCAGCACGCAGATATTCTTCATCAAATAATTCTGACATCATATCGACAACCTCCTTTTCATGCTCATGAAGATATGAAACAAGGTAACCTTTTTCCATACAGATACGGATTGTTTCCCTTGCACACATGATACTGTCCTGATAGATTTTTCTCTGTTCATCAAATACTTTACAGAAACCTATATACTGTCCGTGAAGTGTCATATCGACTTCATTCAGCACTTTGATTTTCAGGTCAACCGGAGAATTTCCATCAAAAAAGCTGTCACTGAACGATACTGTCTCGGAGCATTTCTGTTCACCGCTGTACACAACATAAAGTTCAGGTTTTGGAATTTTTACTTTTGCCGCAGAATGTTCGCTCTGTACAGTGTCTGCCAGATAGCGGCGGTATGTTTCTGCCAGATAGAAAAGCATTCTCAGCGGCATATTCGGATTCCATGCACTCTGTGCTTCCACAAGCATTACAAGCTTGTCCTTTACAAGAAATCCGAGGTCGTTATACAGCGTATTTACAAGTACTGATTTTATTGTCTGTATCTGAATATCATCAACTGTAACCTGTGTATCTTCCGGATGCAGCTCTTTATACAATCTCAGAACATTGTTTGTATCTTCAAACAAATTTACAAATACACTGTCTTTTGATTTGCGTCTGGTTTTAGAAGTTTCTTCTGTTATCAATGGTATAACCTCCTGTCACATATATTTTCCGGTCATTTCCAAAGGCTCATGCACCTTAGGGATATGTCAGTCATGACAGTACAAAAAGTACTGTCATGTTATGTATGGCTGCATTTTAGCAGCTGAATTTTAAAAATTTGTTCCAACGCACGCCTTATCATACTTTTCAGCATAAAGCTTTTCCCACTGCTGTTACAGCAGTCTTCACCGGGAGTTGCACCCAGCCACCTTTCGTTCTTCTATTCGGTGGAAGTCATATCTATAAAAGCCGAGCAGTACCACTCCATTTTATGGAGGTTTTTAATGCACAGTCATTTATGATATTCTACAGCGTGACTCACTGTTCAGTTGTCAAGATACCTTTTGTCATGATAATTTTAACATTATCAACATTATTAATTTTATCACATTTATCGAGTTTTGTCAAGTGATTATTTGTAAAAAATAGCAAAGATAAGAAAATATTTATTGGCTTTTATGATTTTTTCAGACCGTTAGGAATAAATTCTGATTCCTGACGGTCACGTTCTTCATGAACGAGCGACTGAACATAAGTTCCACCAAAAACTTTTTCTGCAACAGAAAAGATATCAGCTGACTGTCTGAGTTTTTCCTTTTCAGCTTCAAGATTTTCTTCCGCCTGACGGATATTTTCCGTTTCATCATTTATCAGTTTTTCAATATTCTTATAATTGAAACTGTTTATATTCGGATACTGTTTCAATGTTTCTTCGGCTTGCTGATGTGTGAAAATTGCTGATTTTTTATTTTCAAAAATAACTTCAGTTTTTTCTTTAATGTCACAAAAAGTTTTTAAATCTGCTTTTGCCTTATCAAGAATTTTTTCTTTTTCAGTTACAGCATTTTCGCTGTTTTCAAAATCTTTTTTTAAAGTGGTAAGAGTTGCACCTGCATTTATTTTGTTGTTAAGAATGATAAGCTTGTCAAGTTCACTGTCATTATTCCATGAGAATGGTTTTGTTTTTTCACGTTTTCTGACAGGCAATGCTCCATTTGAAAAAGCTGCCGTATAAAATTTTATCGTTCTCAAAACAATAAATTCTGTACTTTCTTTTTTCACAGAATTTATTTTTTTCTCAATTTCCAGTTCATATTTTTTCTTTGCTCTGATTCTGTTTTTAATGGCATACTCACTGTAATGCTCACCCAAAGATTTTAGGCGTATAAAATTTTTGGAATCAACTGACCTGACTGCAAGATATTTTCCTTGCTTGATTTCATATTTTTCTTTCTGAAGTTTTTCAAGCAGTTCATCAATATTTGATGACTGCATCAGAAGTCTGTCAATATCATTACGGATTTTATCACGTACAGAACCTGTTGGTGTGAATTGCTTTTCAATTTTTCTGATTTCATCAACATAACATTCCTGTGCTTCAAATCCGTTTTCGGTTTCACGGTAGGGGATAGATTTTTCATCAAGTTTTGCCTGAACAAAAGACTGCTTTTCCGGAGATGAATAAAAAAATGATTTATACGGAGAATTTTTTTGCACTTCAAGATTTTTATTTTCTTTTTCCACAAGCTTTAATTTTTCATTCAGACGGCGGATTTTGTCCGCAGAAATTTTTTCATCAGAAACTTTTCTTGATTCTTTGAGAGCTAAGATAATTTTCTTTTCGTCCTGAGATTTTTTAAATTCGTCAACAGTTTTATGTTCATATTTTGCATTTTTGTCCTCACGGGAAAACCCATATTCGTTTAAAATTTTCTCCATGATTCCACGTTCGTTTTCTTCCCATGCAACAAGTCTGTTTTCTTTAAAATTTTTTGCTGTGAAGCCTTGTTCGTTAAGAGCCGACTTCATTGAAACTCCTTTGCTTAAACCTTTTTTTCTTTCCTTTGTATAAAATGGAACAAAATTAACATGAAGATGCGGACTTGCTTCATCCATGTGCAGAACTGCATTGAAAACGTGCAGATTAGGATTTCTTTTCTGAAAATCCTTCATATATTCATCAAGCATAAATTTTGTTATTTCTCCTGTTTTGCTTTGGCATGGAGCGGTTTTGCTGTCACCGAACTGCACAATTATTTCATAAAATGCTTCTTCTCTTTTACTTTCAGAAATATGTCTGAAGTAATCTTTTATACGTCTGCAAGGCTGTTTCTGTTTTGCATTGTATTCTTCAAGAGCTTTTCCAAAAAGCTGCTGATAAACTTCCTGTATATCCTGTCTGATGTATGTAATATTTTCTGAAATTCTGTCCTTGCTTACATTGTTTGCGACAAATTCACGATTGTTATGTTCAATGTTTGCCTGATGAGGAACACTTGCTTTTCCGAGCGTAAAGCTTATGCTTAATTTACTCATTTTTTCACCTTTCTTTTTTCAGATTCTGCAATTTCTGATATTGCATAAACAAAACGGGTAGTGTTTACCCAATATCTGTTTTGCACGCCCCTTAAAGGACTTGCAAAACAGGACATTTCGCTCCGCTTCATTTATTGGGCAAAGTCTGCGACCTTGACGGCTGAAACTTTTCACCGGATTTTTATAAAAATCTGAATGAAAAGTTTTTCTGCTCCGCAGATTGTGGAAATCCCCAACCCCCTTTTTTTAATCATAATCTTCAACTGCATTTGCATAGATAGCAAATAATTTTATCAGCAATGCAGCTTCATTTTCATAAAAATAAATGGCTACATTCTCCTCATTATTATTCATAAAATGACGACCATGCTTTAAAATTTTATCCTTGATTTTCTGTGCATAAACAGCATATTTATTTGTAAAATCTGCGGCAATAAAGCTGTTCAGAACTGATATTAACGAGCTGCACAAATCAGCTGAAATAAAGACCTCAACCGCACCTTTTTTTAAAATTTTTTTCATTATTTTCTCCTTATTTTTTCGCTTTTCTGTTCAGCCTGTTTCAGATTATTATCCATAATATTTGCATCAGGATTTTCAGTTTTGAATACCAGAAGTTCATTCCAGTCTTTAAAACCTTTATAATCAAGATAACTTTTTACACTTTCAGAACGCACAAAATTATTCTCTTCTTCAAATTTTCTTCCGGCATCATCATTGTCTACACATGATATAATCTGTACACCTTCATCATGCAGTTTTTTAGGTACAGTCGGTTTCAATCCTGACATTGAAACAAATACAGAACCGGTAAGTTTTTTCTTGTCGCAGAATGTGTAAAAGCTCATTAAATCAATGGCACTTTCAAAAATATATGCACGTTTCGGCTTGCCATCTTTTGTTGGAAATGGCATAAACATAAATGCACTTTCACCGGTTCCGGCTACAATTCCTTTAAATCTTTTGAATGAACTACAGCCCTGAATTTCTCCGCCGATTATTTCGCCTTTTTCATTTTTGTGAACAAAAACAGCATTAGCATTTTTGAAAGTCTGCGGCACACCATTGACAGTTGTATTAACAATATTCTGTGACTGATACAGCAGTTTTGCATGAACAAATTCCTCAACAATTTCAGCCGGAATTTTTCTTGTCTGACAAAGGTATGCAAACAGCTGACGCATATTTTCTGACTGTTCTGGCATTTGCAAAATCTTATTTTCCTTTTTGATTTTTGGAGGTGATGTATACTGCGGAGCTTGTTTTTTCGGATAATCTGATGAACGCATATTAGTAATATCTTTTCCTGTAAGTTCATAGACAGCCTGATTGAAACTGCGTCCCAGCACAAGCGTTAAGCAGTCAATTGAGTTATTAGTTCTGCCTGTGTTGGTGTAGTGATTATACCACTGATTTGTGTCAGGTCTTATGCAAAGACCTTTGATTTCTTTAACATAATAATTTCCGCCGCTTTTTTCAATAGTATAGCCGCTTTGCTGAAAATATGACAGCAAATCTGTTTGACGTGCAGAGTTTATAAGCTGATTAAAATCTTCTTTCTGCATGATTTTCCTCCTTTATATATTTTAAAATGCCCTTACTTTTTACAGCAAGGGCATTTTTATATTCAGCGTCTGAATGTATTTGAAACATCATCATTTTCTGTTGGCTGATAATCATTTTCATCAACATTATAGATTTTTTCACGTATTGATTTTTCTTCTGCTGTTTCAATAATCGGTACTTCTTCAGGGTCAATAATAACATCTTCCTGAACTGAAAGTCCTGCAAGTTTTTTCTCAAGTTCCTGAAATTCTTCAATTTTTTCTTTCAGTTCATTTTCATGTGAAAAAGGAGTTTCAGCACGAATTTCTGCCTGTTTCAGATTATCTTCAAGAGCAGAGATTTCCTGAATGATTTTCTGTTCTTTTTTCGGAATTGCTTTATCAAAAAGATTCTGCAAACGCTGATAATTATCCTGATTTTCAGTTGTTCCGGCAACACACGAATATGTACTTTCACCTTTGACACTGAATCTGACTTCATTATCCTGTTTGTCAAAATAAACGGAAACTTTAAAATTATTTATATTGATTGATGGAATTTCTTTTTCCGGATTTGCCAGTTTTTCCTGTGCCATTTTTAAAAGATAAATATTAACTTTTTCTCTTGTCATGACAGTATATTTATCATTCTTCAACGCAATTTCATGAATATTTTCGGCTGATTTTCTGTCATTCTGAACCTGTGACAGAATTTCTTTTTTCAGTTTGATTTCTTCAGGAATTTTTTTAGTTTTTTCCATTGCAGCGGCAGTTTCATGGTCATATGAACTTTTCAGCATTGTCAGTTCTGCAATTTCATTTGATACTTCAATACGTCTTTTAAAATCAGGATTTCCCTCTGCTGCCGCCTGAATTTCGCCATATGTAAGCACTTTTTCATCGCAGTCTTCAGACACTCTTGCAGGAGTTTTATTGTCAAGGAGCTGTGCGATGAAACGTGCCTTGTTTGTTACAGTCTGATAAAGATAGCTGTCAAGCGTTCCCTCAGTAACATAATTGAAAATTTCGACTTCTTTATTCTTATTTCCCTGACGTAAAATTCTGCCCTCACGCTGCTCAAAATCTGATGGTTTCCATGGAACATCAATGTGATGCAGTGCATACAGGTTCTGCTGAATATTTGCACCTGTTCCAAGAGTTCCTGTGCTTGCGATTACAATACGATACTTTGAATCATTTATATCACGGAAAATATTTTCACGTTCTTTTGAATCGGATTTCGGAGCAAAAATAATTTCATTTTCAGGTATGCCTTTTGATATAAGTTCATCTTTGATATAGTCATATACAGAAAAATTACCATTATCTGAATTTACTGCAACGTCTGAAAAAATAATCTGAACACCTTTTGTATCATTTGTTTTGCTGTAAATTCCGGCAACTTTTTCAATGCATTTATCAACCTTACTGTTTTTATCATCGATAAAGTCATATGGTATTTCTTCTCCACGCTTCTTATAAAGTGTGCTGACAGCTTTGTTGCCAAGTCCGATAAGACGTGCTTCACCGGTAATTTTGAGATGATTATCCTCATGAGGGTCTACAGAACCATCTTCAATTGCTTTTGCTCTCTCTGCAAGTTCCTGTACATATATTTTCTGTTCAGGAGTTGCCGGAACGCTGATTATCTGCGGCTTTCCTGTTTTCAGTTCAGGACGTGGAAGATTAAGTTTATCAGCACTCTGAACATCAGCAAATTCCTTATACATTGACATTAATTCCGGCAAATTCATAAAACTTGCAAAGCTTGTTTTCATTTTCAGCGTACCGTCTGCCGTCTGCTGATTTTTAGTCACAACGTTCCCAAATGTTGCTGCCCAGTCATCAAACCGTTCAACACCTGCCTGTTTAAGTAAGTCAGGACGCAGATACCTTGTCATTACATAAAGTTCTGTCATCGAATTGGAAACAGGCGTGCCGAACGCAATACCTTAACAACGATTATTTGGTAAAGTTTGGACGGTTGGTTTTACAAAAAATATTGCTGATTTACAAAAAACAGCTTGACAAGGATTTGTCAAAGTGATATAATTGAATATGGAATAGAGCATTCTTAATATCTGCGAACGGATAGCTGATTTGAGAATGCTCTTTTCAATTCAAAATCTATACGAAAGGATTTAGCAAATGGTCAAAACACACAATCGCATCATCGCCGGCGTGCTATCAGTTCTGTTTACAGGACAAATAGCACTGTTCGGTGATGGAACATCAAAAGGAATTCTTCACCCGGATACAATAGCATACGCTGCTGAAAGTATCAAGGAGAAGAAAACTGAAAAAGAACTTGCCGAGGAATTCGAGCAGGCTGTATCCGAACTGGGGCAAGTTGACTACTTTGGTGATACAGATGTAGTTACTGGTTCAAGGCTTTTGAAGTCAGCACGAGCACGAAATGCCAACAGTGACCCAATGGATGATGTCAGCAGTTCACTTACAGTAAGCGGTAAAGTCACACTTGGCGAGGTGTCAGGAGTTACACGATCTGACGATCCGCCTATTTATGTTCGTATTTATACCGGAGACTGGCAGGAACTCACCCATCAGACCGTTCATAATGGTGAATCGTATAATGTTTCTATCGAAGGTGGATATTCTGACGTTTATCATGTAAAGTATGAGTGCGACGGATATCTGCCCTTTTATTTGAAAGATTATGGCACAGGCTCTTTTGTGGTAGGCTCTAACGGTTCACATGACACTGTTACGCTTGTACCGGGTGATACCACTTATAATGCTAACGATAATAATCAGTGGAGCGATGATAATCTTACCTCCGATGATGCCAATTATGTAAGTTCTTGTTTACACGCTGTAAAAGGTGCAAGCGATTATCTTGATTGGATGGACATGGATGGAGACGGTACTATTTCGCAGAGTGATGTTAATGAGATACAAGCGATGTATATCAATATGGACGAAGATAGTATTTCCGTACCTTCAAATATCTCCGCCTATGATCTGAATAATGATAATGTTATCAACACAAATGACTTCACAGATTTTGCGAACTATCTTGATCATGTAATAACAACCCTTCCGGGAGTTTGGGACATTAACGGCGATGGTTCGATAAATGCCGATGATTATACAGCCTACTGTAGTTTTTTTGATAACTCGGATAATTCAGAAGCTGTAAACTACTACAATATGGATCTCAATCATGACGGATTCGTTAATTCAGACGATCAGGAAGGTATCGAATACTACGCCAATCTTCCAAAGCGTTCTGATAATTATCATGAATACATGGATAAAAATAACAGTGGTGAGATTGACTCTTATGACGTTAACTGGTTTGAGAGTGCTTATAACGGCGATTTGAACTGGGATAATGCGTTTAAGAAATACCTTCGTCTTGAAGAAGGCGCATATTTCCCGTACAGTTACAATCTTCATGATACAGATCTTGATTTGAACGGACATACGCTTGCTGTAAACGAGTATATGTCATTTAATACCAATATTCCGCAGTTTTGGGCTAATGGTGTTGCTGCAAATCTTGATGTTAACGCAGGATTTCTTTACGTTGGAAAAAATCTTGTTTTTAGAACAGCTTCTCCCGATGGATGGGATACTGTTCCGGGGCAAACACTCAATATAAATGGAGGTACTGTTTATATTGGCGAGTGCTTTGATTTTGGACAGATGCATTGTAAAGATCAAATTCTTATGACAAATGCAAATGACGAACTTATTATCTATGGTCCATGGACATATGCTACTGATGCCAACATGGAAGGTAAGTGGACTGCCGGACAGATCCATTTTTATGGTGACCATTGGAATGTTAATGAGCCTTCCGGTGCTAAAGCAATATACTCTTCCGGAACACATTCAATTGAATTTCTGAACCCCAATGGTCTACAGACCATTCTATGGGCGAACGAAGACACTTATCTTGATGATGATGGTAATAGCCGAACGGGCAGAAGATTCAATTTTGACTATGTTGATGACAATGGAAATTGTCTCGGTGTGATCTTCCCATATGGTTATTCTCCCGAATTATATTGGTTCAGACCGTGGTTTAGAACAAATGAGGAAGAATTAACCGCATATCGTAAAGCGTGGGAAGGTCCGGACGGTGTTCACGCTGCTACAGGTAACTACAAAAAGAGTTTTGAAGATTATAGTGTAACTACTCCGGGCGTAGGTGCAGATTTTGTACGTTCATATAATTCTACAAATCCTGAAGAAGGTTCTTTTGGTATCGGCTGGGATTTCAATGTTGATGTGAGCAAAATCATAACAAACAGTTACAGCAACTATATTCAGGTCGTTCTTCCTGACGGCTCAAATACAACATTTGAAAAACTCGGTGCTAACAATTTCAGATGTGTAAATGCCCATAGCACTCTTGAAGAAGTGCAGGTAGGAGATCGGTATGAGTATACTGTAACAAATGTTGCTCAGAGCCAGTACCATTTCAATGCAAATGGTGAACTTGATTGGATCAAGGATGCTAATGGCAACAGAATGTTGATTTCTTCTATTGAGAACAATAAGCGCACGATCACCGATTCGATCAATAGAAAATACTATATTTACTATACCGGAAATGCTGACCACAGAAGAATTACAAAAATTGAAGATGAATCAGCTCACAAGGAAATCACCTATGAGTATGATGACAACAACCGCCTGATAGCAGCTACAAATGTAAAGGGCGGCAGAGAGTGCTATTTCTATGATGCAAACGGAAAACTCAACAGAATAGAAAACTGTTTTGGTGAAACCACACTTAATGTAACATATATCGACAATGGCAGAGTTGATAACACTATAAATGAACATGGACTTAAACAAGTATATGTTTATGACAGAGAGAATTGCCAGACCGGAATGGAAGAATATGATGGCAGCAAGCTCCTCAAAAAGGTAACATATGAGTATGATGAGGATTATGCTATTGTTGCCAACCATACTATCGTAGATGGCACAGAATATACTGACCGTACTGAATATTATAAGAATTCAGAGGGTAAGAATAAATACGATGAGATAAAGAAAGCTACAGATGTTTCGGGAAATATAACAGAGTACGAATATGACTCAAATGGAAATGTTACAAAAGTTATAAATCCTGATGGCACATTTACTGTTACAAGTTATAACAACAAGAATATGCCTCTTGTTGAAATCGATGAGATGAAAAATGTTACCATTTATGAATACGATTCCACCGGAGTCAATGTTAAACGTAAAGGCAGCAGTATTCGTCCTGTTGACAATGCATATGCTTTAGCTTCTGATGATTCATTCAGTTTCAGTTCTGTTGATCTTGACGATTATGCTGTTACTGAATACGATTATTACGATCTGACTATTGATGAAAGCACACGACTCGCCGGACTTATAAGAGCTACAACTGATCCGGAAGGTAATGTCACAGAGAATACTTATAATTCAAATGGTCTTGTCGCATCTACTATCATTAAAGATAGCGACGGGAATATTTGCAGCAAAACAACATTTGAGTATACTGATACTTTACAGCCCTCAGAAGTAAGAGAGGTTGTAAGCTACAACGCAGATGGCAGTGAGAATACCACAAGAACAACGTATGAGTATGATAATTTCAACAATATCACTAAAATCACGACATATGGAACCGGTGATGAAGGGATCATTGTATCATACGACTATGACGAGCTTGGAAGAAAGACTGCTGAATACACTCCTAAATATTCTGACAAGAGTGTAGGCTCAACCTATACTTTTAATCGTGGCAATCTTCCTTCTACCGTTACAGACGCTTTAGGTAATGTTACAACATTTGAATATGATGCCTATGGTAATCTTGTAAAAACAACCAATCCTGATGGTTCTATAAGCATAACTGAGTATGATGCCTTACAGCGTGAAAAAGCAACATATTTCCAAGACAGTGCCTCCTCCCCTAAGCAGATTATTTCGAGAAACGAGTATGAGTATGTAGATTCTGATTTTACAGTATATAACGGTCTGGAAAATTATGAAACAAGACATATCTACGGACTTAAAGAAAGAAGTTATGCCTACATTACAGCTAATAAGCAGGTTGTAACAGAAACATTGCAGGATTTCAGAGGAAATACTGTATCTGAATCGGTTAACGGAAATGTTAAAAGAACTTGCAATTACTATGCTAATGGTGTGCTTGCAAGACAAACTGATGCTCTTGGAAACATAACAAAATATGAATATGGCTTCCTTGGAGCATTGACAAAGACATATACACCTTTCAACAAGGATGAAAACGGAAATCCTAAATATGCTGTTTCTGAAATACAATATGATAAGAACGGTAATGTAATTAAAACTATTGATCCTATCAACGAACAGGATGCTGCTGAAACTAAAAACAGCATTACAGAATCCAAATACGATGGTGTAGGCAATCTCATAGAAGTGAGAATGATTGATTCTGAAACGAACGCAGTCAACATCACTAAATATGAGTATGATATGCTTGGTAATGTTACTAAGCAGTATACTGGTCTTTCGTCAGATAATGATAATGACTATGTTCTGACAGAATATGAGTATGACCAGTATCTCAGACCGATCAGCAGCCATGACAGCACGGGATATGTTTCCGGCACAACAGAGTACGACATTAACGGTAACGTTATCCGTTCTACTGATCCTAATGGCAATATTACTGTAAACACTTATGATGATCTTGACAGACTTACAAGATCGGTTAAAACAGACAGCAATGGTAATTCCTCTGTCACCACATCTTATCAGTTTGACAGACTTGGAAGAACGATCAGCTCGTCAGTAGGAAATGCAACCACAACATATGAATATGATAAGCTCGGACGTGTTGTAAGCGAAACAGACAGCAACGGCACATTTAAAGGCTATTTCTATGAAGGAATTTCCGATTACATTTCAAGAGCTATAACAGGACAGAGACATCTTCTTCTCTATTCTGATGTTCGTTATCAGTACGATGACGAAATGAGAGTTTCTTCTATTTCTGAATCCGGCAGCCAGATCGTTTCTTACGAATATGATGCTAACGGAAACAGAAGCAAGGAAATTCTTGCAAACGGTATATCTACAGAATATGCCTATAACTGCATTAACGCAGTGACGGAGATCAAGAGCTTCAACGGTGAAAGCGAAATAGCTTCTACAACCTACAAATATTACCTTGACGGCTCTGATTCCAGAAAAATAGTAACTGAGAACAACATTACTGAAACTACTTCTTATGTTTACAACGGATTTGGTCAGCTTACAGAGGAAAAAATTGAAAACGCTTCTTTAACGGATAAGTATAATTATTCTTATGATGACTATGGCAACCGTATAAGAATGACAGCAACCGGTTCTGAAGTATTCACAACAGTATACAACTACAAGAATGCTCAGAATCAGTATACAGCACTCCTTCAGAGTGAAACAAAGACAGGCATAAGTGACGAAACAGATACAGAAGAAACTGAGATCACAGCATATACCTATGATAATAACGGCAATCAGCTTAGTAAGATTTCAAACGAAAAGACTGAGAACTTTACCTACAATGTTCTTGATCAGGTTATAGGGTACAGTGATGGCGAATCTGTTGCAAGCTATACCTACAATGCTGACGGTTTACGTTCCTCTAAGACCGTAAACGGTCACACAACAAAACACGTCTGGGACGGCAATCAGAATATAATAGCTGATATTACCGGTGATTCCTCATATACCGCAGATTGCTATTTCTTTGGTGCAGGTATCACAGCAAGTTATAATTTCACAAGCGGTGTAAAGTCAGACTATAACTAT
>ERZ808240.4455-NODE-4455-length-12384-cov-10.108606_pt1 | contig 12384 bp, 10 predicted proteins | sample MGYA00521084_ERZ808240 | MGnify/ENA primary metagenome ERZ808240 (study PRJEB31516, sample SAMN03275571) | gut metagenome | biome: mammalia-associated habitat; material: feces | host: Papio cynocephalus | place: Kenya | collected 2012-08-06 ... | reverse complement strand
TTTAGAAAAACGCAGTCAAAATTATCTCGTTATATCGTTTGAAAATCGAGTGCTGTGTTTTGCAACAGCCCCTTTGCTCTTTATGCTCATTGCAATTCTCCCCATGTATATTCCAATGGTACTGGTCATCGGGATCCATTTTATGATGCTGCTTGTCGGCAAAACTCGCTATCCCCGATGGATGCTTGCTTTTCATCCAGTCACATGGAACATTCTGCTTGTTGTAATTCCGGATATTGCACAGGCCATGCAGGTGCCAGTGGCCACATGGATGTCCGTTATGAGCCAGAGTAGCACGAACAGTTCTATCGTGATCTGGTGCATAGCGGCTGCAATTTATGAGAAAAAGTACATGCAAAAAGAACCGATCCTGACGGCATGACGGTTCAGAAAAGCTCTGATGTTTGCACAAAAAACGGACAACAGAGATCCAAAGGAGCCTGCGGAACCCCATTGTGGAGGGCGGCGCAGGCTCCTTTTTTAATGGAAAGCGGAAAACCTGCCTCTTGCTTTTGCGCGAACGAACGAGTATACTGGCAGATGAAAAATATCAAAACCGTATGTTCTTTGCTGCAACGATACGTTTTGGATATGGAGAAGGGCAGGACGTTTATGTACGTAGATTGGGAATATTACAAGATCTTTTATTATGTGGCCAAGTACCAGAACTTCACCAAAGCGGCCCGGGTGCTGGGCAACAATCAGCCCAACATTACCCACTCGATGAACCGGCTGGAAAGCCAGCTGAATTGTGTGCTGTTCATTCGTTCCAACCGGGGCGTGACCCTGACGCCGGAGGGTGAGCTGCTGTATTCCCGCATTGCGTCGGCGGCAGTGCAGATCCAGGAGGCGGAGGAAGAGCTGAGCGCCAGCGCCACGCTGGAGCACGGAGCCATCAGCATCAGCGCGACCGAGACAGCCCTGAACATCTATCTTTCGGAAAAGCTGCGCGCGTTCCATACTGAATACCCCGGCATCCGGCTGCGCATTTCCAATCATTCCACCCCGCAGGCGGTGCAGGCTGTGAAAAATGGCGAGGTGGATTTTGCCATCATCTCCACCCCGGCAGAGGTGGACCCCGCGCTGAAAATGGTGGAGCTGCAGCCGTTTTATGAAGTGCTTGTGGGCGGCAAAACCTTCACGGCACTGGCCAGCCAGAACCTCTCTCTGAAAGAACTGCAGGCCTACCCGCTGATCTCGCTGACCGAGGAGAGCATGACCCGCAGCTTTTATCGGCAGTTTTTCCTGGAGCACAACGCCGTACTGAAGCCGGATACCGAGGCCGCCACAACGGACCAGATGCTGACGCTGGTCAGGAGTGAGCTTGGCCTGGCCTTTGTGCCGCAGCCCATGGCGCAGGATGCGCTGGCCCGCGGCGAGATCGTGCAACTGCATTTGCAGGAAATTATCCCGCAGCGCTCCATCTGCATGGTGTATGACCGCCACCGCCCGCTGAACACGGCGGCCCGCAAGTTCCAGCAGCTGCTGACTGCAAAATAAGACGGGATGGAAGAACCATACTTTTGGAAAATAAATCAAAATAAGGCCAAATCCTTGTGCAACCTGTACAGGAAAAACACGGGAAAAGTGTGAATCCTGAGAAAATCCGGCCGCTTTTGTTTACAAAAGAGTGACAAACTGGTATAATTTGTTGTGGCTTCGAACAAAAAGCAGGATGCAAAGGAGGAAGCGCAAGCCGTGAATACTGCACCGTCCGTTTCTCGTAAAAAAATCTGGAGCTTCGTACTGTCGCTGGTGTTTCTGTTCACCTGCCTGCCCGCTGCTCTGGCAGTCGATCTGAACGTAGATGCAGGCTTCTACTTCAAGCAGAGCCGGGGCGGCACCTGCACCCTGGCATCTGCAGCCATGATGCTGCGGCGCCGGGCCTATTTTGACGGCCTGACCGACTGGGTGGATGTGACCGAGAACAGCGTGCGCTCCACGGCGTGGTCCAACGGACTTTCGCATAGTTTTACATACAACGAGATGCAGGTGGGTTACGCCACACTGCCGTCCAGCACACAGGCCAAAACGAGCGTGCTGATCCAGCTGCTGGCCCAGCACCCGGAGGGCATTGTTCTTTATGACCGCACGCAGCCGCACGCAGTGCTGCTGACCGACTACACGAACGGTGTTTTCTATTGCTCGGATCCGGCTGGGAACATTTCTTCCGGCCGCATCCCGCTGACAAGTTCCAGCGTTTCCATTGAGCGGGCTTCCTGCTACTGGTACATAACATCAGACCACAACAGCACCACCACCCAGAGCGATGAGCTGCGGCTGGAGGGAATGCGTTACCCGATCAACATCAACCTGGGCAGCGGCATGGCGCTTTCCGGCACCATCAACAGCGCTTCCGGCACGACCATTACGGATCTGGAAGTAGCGATCCTGGATGCCAATGATCGCACGGTGCAGAGCGCACAGGCATCGCCCAATGCATCCAGCTACGCCTTCAAGAATCTGGACAGCCAGATCCTGTTCGGCCAGCTGGCAGCAGGAGACTACAGCTACATGGTTCTGGCAACGGATTCCAACGGCGAGACCATCTGCTTTGTGAGCGACTTTACCGTGTCCGACGGCACCACCAGCACGGCGACCTATTGGTCGGTGCAGGATGACTCCAAGCTCGTGGAGAGCGTGGAACGTGCTGATTCCACAGTGGCACAGGTGGCAGAATCCACCTGGGGCTGGCTGACCAGTCTGCTCAGCTGAGCGCTGAAAGCGAAAAAAGAATAAAACCAAAAGCGGTACAGAGTGCAAAAAACTCTGTACCGCTTTTTTGATCAAAACAGAGGAATCAGGGGCAAATAAAAAATCCCCCATGCCGCAAAATCCAGCACAGGGGAGAGCGAAAAAGAATCCCAATTACTTCAGCTTATCCAGGATCTCGCCGGCGGTCACACCGCTGGCCAGCAGTTTCTGCAGCACGGTTTGTGCCTCAGAGGCAGCAGCCTTTTCAGCAGCCTTCTGGGCCTCAGCAGCCTGCTTGGCTTCCAGCTTGGCAACGGCCTTTTCAGCAGCCTTCAGGGCAGCTTTGGCAGCCTTCACCTGAGCCTTGGCGGCATCCAGGTTTGCGGTAGCAGCGGCTACATCAGCTGCAGCCTGCTCCCTGGCAGCGTTCTTTTCGGCGATCAGTGCTGCATAATCGTTCTTGACAGCAACGGTCTTTTTGACTTTATTCTTGCTTCCTTTGGGTCTGGGCATAATCATTTCCTCCAATATAAAAATATCATAGGGTCCCTGTAGACTGAGTATAGCATGATGCAATCTGTTTTTCAATTTATTCGATCAAATTTATCGATAAAAATATAGAAAAAGCAGAGCTGCCTGCATGAAAAACAAAATAGATTTTGGGAAAAAGCCAAAAAGAAACCGGACAGACCTCAGAGAAAAGTCTGCCCGTTTTTTCGAATCCTGAATCAGGATTCCGATGCAAAGAATTCTTTTGTCAGCTGGACCACCGTGCCGGAGAGCAGCAGCAGTGCGATGAGGTTCGGAATGCTCATCAGGCCGTTGAAAGTATCTGCAATGCTCCACAGCAGGCCAAGGTCTACCGTAGCGCCCAGAATGGATACGAAGGAATACACCACGAAGAAGGGCTTTGCAACCTTATCCGTGTGGCAAAGGAACACAATGAAGCGGGAGCCGTACAGACCCCAGCCGATGATGGTGGAGAAGGCAAAGCAGCACAGCGCCACCGCCGTAAAGATGGAGGCCCAGCCGCCGTAGGTGGAGGTAAAGCCGGAGATGGTCAGTTCTGCACCGGCGGCAGTACCATAGTTGACCAGGGTGCCGCTGCACAGGATGACCAGTGCAGTCAGTGTGCAGATGACGATGGTATCGGCGAACACTTCAAAGATGCCGAACATGCCCTGCTTGACCGGCTTTTTGGTGTCGGCGCAGGCGTGGGCGATGGAACCGGTGCCAAGGCCGGCCTCATTGGAGAAGATGCCGCGGGAGACACCTTTCTGCATACTGATGAACAGGCTGCCGATGGTGCCGCCCGTGAAGGCTGCCGGGTTGAACGCACCGGCAAAGATGGATTCCACCACGGCCGGGAAGCGGGGCAGGTTGAGCACCACGACGCCCACGGCCAGCACGATATAGAACAGCGCCATGAACGGCACCAGCTTCTCGCTCACGCTGCCAATGCGCTTGATGCCGCCCAGCAGCACCATGGCCACCAGCATGGCTACGATGATGCCGACCACGAGGTTCAGGGTGGAAAGGGCACCGCTGCCCACCACGCTGTATTCCAGCAGGGCGGTGTCAATGGCAGCAATGATGGTGTTGACCTGGGTGGCATTGCCGGTGCCGAAGACGGTCAGCACGCCGAACAGGGAGTACAGTACGGCCAGAAACTGCCAGTGTTTGCTCAGGCCGTTCTTGATGTAGTACATCGGGCCGCCCACCCATTCGCCGGTCTCGCTGCGCTCACGGAAGTGCACAGCCAGCGTGACCTCGGCAAACTTGGTGCACATGCCCAGCAGTGCGGAGCACCACATCCAGAATACGGCACCCGGGCCGCCGATGGCAATGGCACCTGCCACGCCTGCAATGTTGCCGGTGCCCACGGTGCCAGCCAGGGCAGTGCAGACGGCCTGAAACGGCGTCATGGCACCGTCTGAGGCGTCCTTTTTGCGGAACATGCGGCCAATGGTGGTGCGGATGGCGTAGGGGAATTTGCGAATCTGCAAAAAGCCGGTTCGCACGCTGAGCAGCAATCCCACGCCGATGATGCACACCATGGCGGGAATGCCCCAGATAAAGTTGTTGACCGCCTGGTTGATGGCGGCAATGGTTTCGATCATGGCTTATCCCACATCCTCTATTCTATAAAAATAGCGTGTGCTGGTATTTCCTGCCAGCACACGCAGTTTATTGTACCGTATTTTCGACCATGTGTCAATGAAAAATACAGGCTTGGATGCCAGATGGCCGGATGCTGCATAGCTCAGTTCATGGCACCGGCCTTATCAAACATCTGCTGCACCTGCCGGGCAAGCAGGGCGTGTTCCGGTGCTGTAAGCAGCGGATCCTCTGCCAGCATGGCAATTGCCTCGCTCTGAGCAGCGTGCAGGGTGCGGGTATCATTCATCAGGTCAGCAATCTGCAGCGTGGGCAGGCCGTGCTGCCGGCTGCCGAAGAAGTCACCCGGGCCGCGGGTCTCCAGATCATATTGTGCCACGGCAAAGCCATCGGTGGTGGAACACAGGAATTTGAGCCGCTTCTGCACATTTTCGCTGCCATTGTCACTGACGAGGAAGCACCAGCTCTCTGCTGCGCCGCGCCCAACGCGGCCGCGCAGCTGGTGCAGGGCACTCAGACCGTAACGCTCGGCATTTTCAATCACCATGACGCTGGCGTTGGGCACGTCCACGCCCACCTCGATGACGGTAGTGGAGACCAGAGCGTCCAGCCGCCCGGCCTTGAAGTCCTCCATGACGGCGGCTTTTTCCCTGGGTTTGAGCTTGCCGTGCATCAGGCCCACCCGGCGGTCCGGCAGCAGGGCCTTGGCGGTGTCCTCATAATAGGTCTTAACGGCGTTCAGTCCGCCGTCCGGCGTATCCTCAATGGCGGGGCAGACCAGATACACCTGCCGCCCCTTGTCGATCTCCTGATCGAGGAAATGGTAGAGATCCCGCCGCTTTTTTCCGGTGATGCACCGGGTCTTGACCGGGGTGCGGCCCGGCGGAAGCTCATCCAGAATGGAGATATCGAGGTCGCCGTAGATAAGCAGGCCCAGTGTGCGGGGAATGGGCGTGGCGCTCATGACAAGCAGGTGCGGGTTGAAGGCCTTTTCTGCCAGCATTCCGCGCTGCCGTACCCCAAAGCGGTGCTGCTCGTCGATAACGGCCAGCCCCAGCCGGGCAAACTCCACACCCTCGCTGAGAATGGCATGGGTGCCCACGATGAGATCTGCTTCATCCGCCCGAATAGCGGCCAGTGTGGTGCGGCGGGCAGCGGCCTTCATGCCGCCGGTCAGCAGGGCCACCCGCATCCCGAAGGGGGAGAGCAGGTGATTCAGATTCTCTGCGTGCTGGGAGGCCAGGATCTCGGTCGGGGCCAGCAGCGCCGCCTGGTATCCGGCCCGGATGCAGGCCCAGATGGCGGCAGCGGCCACCAGTGTTTTGCCGCTGCCCACATCGCCCTGCAGCAGGCGGTTCATGGAGGTCTCTCCGGCCATGTCGGCCAGGATCTCGTCCACGGCGCGGCGCTGTGCACCTGTGGGGGAGAAGGGCAGCGAAGCCCAGAACGGTGCAGCATCCGCCCGCTGCATGGGCGCACCCGTGGCAGCGGCCCCGCGGTTCTTCATGCGGCCAATGCCCAGCTGCAGCACCAGCAGTTCTTCGTAAATAAGCCGCCGCCGGGCGGCAAATGCTTCATCCTCGCTGGCGGGGCAGTGGATGGCCCGCACGGCATCTGCCTTGGAAAGCAGACGGTATTTGCGCAGCATCTCCGGGGGTAGCGGGTCGGGCAGCAGCTCTGCGTGAGGCAGCAGCTGGCGCACACATTTGGCAATGGCCGTGCTGGAAAGGCCCTCGGTCTGCGGGTAGACCGCTTCCAGCGGGGCCAGGCGGATCTGTTCTGCCGTGCGCACCTGTGGGTTGACCATCTGGCGGCGTAGCATACCGCCGGTCACGATGCCCTGAAAGTAATATTCCTGCCCCAGTTCCAGCTTTTGCGTTGCATAGGGGTTGTTGAACCAGGTGATCTCCAGGCTGGAAACATCGTCTCCGGCGGTGATGCGCTCCATCCGCCGCCCGCCCGGCAGAATGCGCCCGCCGGGCTTGGCGAACACTTCGGCCCGGACCACGCACTCGGTGTCGTTCGGGGCCTCGGCGATGGAATACGGTTTGGTAAAGTTGATATACCGGCGCGGGTAGTGGCACAGCAGATCGCTGAGTGTAACGATGCCCAGTTTTTCGAATCGCTCTGCGGTCTTGGGGCCGACGCCCTTCAGGTAGCGCACCGGCGTGTCCGGGGCAAGGGTAACGCGGGATTCGGTTGACATGGCGGTGCTCCTTTCTGGTTTCCAGTATGCTCATTGTAGCACGGGAAAGCGGGGTTTGCAAACGGGCTGGCCATAGCCCGGGAAAACAAACAGGGCGGCTGCACGCTTTGCGCAGCCACCCCAGAGTAATTCTTTAGATTCAGGAATGCTGTTTGGGCCGCAGAAGGCGCTTGCAGCCTTCCCAGAAGGCCACCACCCGTTCCCGCGGCAGAAAGTAATTGACCAGCAGCGCCACGATGACGCCCACAGCCGTATCTAAAATGCGGTTCAGCGAGTAGCTGACATAGGTCTCGACCGGGGTGCTGAACAGCACGATGCAGAGCACCACACCGCCCGGCTGTACGCCGCCCGGCCAGAAATACTGGCACAGCAGGATCAGAATGACGATGGCAGCGCCCAGCAGCAGCGCCAGATAGATGGTGTGGCCACCCTGAGGGAACCAGCGCAGATAGACCCAGAACACCAGAATCGCCAGCAGACCGCCGATCAGGGTGCCGAACAGACGGTTGCCGCCGTTTTGGATGGAATCCTGCATGTCCACGCCCAGGCCGAAGATGACGCCGATGCAGGCAAAGGCCGGGTTGCGGTCCAGCAGGCAGTAGACGATGGCCACCAGCATGGCGGTGACCGCCGTCTTGATGGTGCGCCAGCCAACATGGAGATGAAAATCAGAACGCGGAAACTGTGGCATAGAAAAATCCTCCTCGCTTTATCCTCACAGGGACAAGCATACCACAGAACCTACGTTGGATACAAGATACTTTGCGAAAGTAGAAAAATTAACGATTCACCGGTCGGAATCCAGCGCAGTGTGGGCGGCCAGCGGGCCATGAAAAAGGTTCATGCGGATGCCGATGGAAAAGGAAGCAGGCAGGCCTTTTCAAAACACGAAGACCGTGCTAAACTGAGCACAACACAGCCGATTTTATAGCGGAGGAAGCTGGATTGAACGAAATCAAGAAGGAGAAAAGAACATCATGCACTACGAAAAAACGGTGATTTTGAAGAACGGGCAGACCTGTCTGCTGCGCAATGGCACACGGGCAGATGGAGCGGCTGCCTTGCAGAACTTTAACCTCACGCACGAGGAAACGGACTACCTTTTGACCTATCCGGATGAGAGCGGCATGACGGCGGAACAGGAGGCGGAGTATCTGGCAGAAAAAGAAGCCAGCCCCAACGAAACCGAAATCTGTGCGGTGTTGGATGGGGCCATCGTTGGCACAGCGGGCATTGCTGCAGTGGGCACACAAGAAAAGGTAAAGCACCGGGCGGAATTTGGCATCAGCATTGCAAAAGAAGCCTGGGGCCTTGGCATTGGCCGCGCGTTGACGGAAGCCTGCATTGAATGTGCAAAGCAGGCAGGCTATGCCCAACTGGAACTGGATGTGGTGGCTGAAAATACGGCAGCGCTTCACCTCTACCAGAGCGTCGGTTTTGTGGAGTATGGCCGCAACCCGAAGGGCTTCCGCTCCCGCAAGACCGGCTGGCAGGAGCTTGTCCTGATGCGGCTGGAACTGTGAACTTCAGCCCCGCAGCTCAGTGCCGGGGTAATAGTGGGCCAGGATCTCCGCGTAGGAAGCGCCCTGCGCGGCCATGGCTTTGGCACCCCATTGGCTCATGCCGACCCCGTGCCCGTAGCCTTTTGTGGTAATGGAATAGGAATCATTGGCGTACTGAATGGTAAAGCAGGCACTGCGCAGGCCGACCGCCCGCCGGAACGCCGGGCCGGTAACACGCTGCCCGCATACGGACAGGGAAGCAACGTACCCGGCTGCATCCAGTTCCGGTGTGCCGAACCACTGCGCCGGTGCAGAAAGGTCGGTAGAAATGCCCAGCCCGTTGGAGAGCAGCAGCTGCAGCTGCGCCGGGGTGAAGGAAACAGTATATTCGTAGTTGTCAGCGGCAAGGTCAGTGCTGCTGTCCACCGAGATGAGGTAGGGGAGAGCCGTGCCCCAGACCACCTCGCTTGTCTCTGTGCGCCCGTTGGAGATGGCAAAGTAGCTCGTCCCGGCGGGTGCATCGTCATAGTACAGCACCTGGGTCAGCACTTCATCTACCAGTGCAGAGAGTCGGGCGTAGTTCGCCTCGTACTGGGTGCCCCAGTAGCTGTGCAGCACCGGGTCGGTCAGGCAGCCCTGCCGCCGGGCCGGGTCAGCCGTCAGCCAGGCACCGTCCGCATCAGTAGAATGGTCCCGGCAGTAGAGTACGTAACTGTGGGCTGCGACCGCCTGTGCTTTGAGTGCCTCGTCCGGCCAGCTGACTGGCATTTCCGCCGCTACGGCACCCAGCAGGTAGTCCCGGCGGGAAATGGCCTCGACCTGCCCGGTGGCGGAATCCCGGTAATAGAAGGTTTCCGCGTCCGCAGTGACCGATGCAGAGGAAGGAGAAGACTTTGCATCCGGAACAGACGCACCAGAAGGCGCAGAAACCGACGGTGCAGCACGGCCCAGCACGGCCCGGGTCAGCTGATAGGTGGCCAGTGGAAGGGCACAGCTGAGCACCAGCAGCACGGCGCACAGCAGAAGAAAGGTTCTTTTCATGACGGAGACCTCCTGGAAAAACGGAAGAGCGTTGCTTCCAGTATGGCAGAACATGTCTGCAAAACAGTGCGAAACTGCGTGGACTGCCCGGCAGAACGCTGAAAAAAGACCGGCTTTTTTGTGCCGCCTGTTGAAAAAGCCACACTTTGCGCTTGAATTTACTTCACAAAAGCGCTATGATAAACGTATGTCCATCAAAATAGAGGATGGCTGGGAAAGAAAATAAGGCGAAAGGAGAAATCCCCTATGAATTTTGCACATTCAGAAGTGGCAACGCTGGACCCGAACACGATGCGCACCCTGTGCGAAGAGTACATGGCGAACAACTACATTGACCCGGAGACGAGTGAGCGCCTCGGCGTCAAGCGCGGCCTGCGCAACCCGGATGGCACCGGTGTGCTGGCAGGCCTGACCAATGTCTGCGACGTTGTGGGCTATAAGAAAGACCAGGAGGGGCATGTTATTCCTACCCCCGGCAAGCTGATCTACCGCGGCGTCAACATCAATGAGATCGTGGAAGAAGCCTACCGCAATGACCGCTTTGTGTTTGAAGAGGTGATCTGGCTGCTGCTGTTCGGCAGTCTGCCCACCCAGGAGCAGCTGGACGACTTCTGTGAGATCCTGGCGGAGCATCGCGCCTTGCCGGAAGGCTTTATGGATACCATGAACGCCCCCTCGCCCAACATTATGAACAAGCTGCAGCGCTGTGTGCTGGGCCTGTACTCCTACGATGAGCACGCGGAGGATCTGAGCCTGGAGAACATCCTGAACCAGAGCATCAACCTGATCGCCAGCATGCCTACCATGATGGTGAATGCCTACCAGATGAAGCGCCGCTACTACGATAAGCAGAGCATGTTCTTCCACCTGCCCAAGCCGGGCCAGAGCACGGCAGAACACATCCTGAGCACCTACCGCCCGGATCAGAAGTTCACCCATGAGGAAGCAAAGCTGCTGGATATGTGCCTGCTGGTGCATGCAGACCACGGCGGCGGCAACTGCTCCACCTTCACCACCCGTGTGCTGTCCTCTTCCGGCACTGATACCTACTCTGCCATTGCGGCCGCAATCGGTGCACTGAAGGGCCCCAAGCACGGCGGCGCCAACCTGATGGTCAACCGTCAGCTGCAGGATATTCTGAAGCATGTGGAAAACCCTGAGGACGATGACGAGGTGCGCGAGTATCTGCGCCGCATCCTGCGCAAGCAGGCAGGCGACGGCTCCGGCCTGATCTACGGCATGGGGCATGCGGTTTATACCATCAGTGACCCGCGTGAGGTCATCCTGAAGCAGCGTGCCCGCCACCTGGCTTACGATAAGGGCTTTGAGGAAGAGTACAACATGCTGTGCAGCATCGAGCGGCTGGCCCCCGGCATCTTTGCCGAGGAAAAGGGCAGCTCCAAGCCGGTGTGCGCCAATGTGGACCTGTTCAGCGGCCTGATCTACAACATGCTGGGCATCTCGGAGGACATCTACACCCCGCTGTTTGCCATCGCCCGTGTGCCGGGCTGGTGTGCACACCGCGTGGAGGAAGTGGTCTTTGCCAACCGCATCATCCGTCCGGCGTACAAATATCTGGGCGTGCGCCAGAAATATAAGCCCATTGAGGAACGTTGATGAATCTGTTGATTTTGTGGAGTTTTATCCTGTCCATCGTGCTGGGCATCGGCCGCGGGGCCGACCTTGCCCTGGGCATCGACCCGGTGAGCGGCCTGTGCGTGGTCGGCTCAGTGTGGTGGCGCTATCTTGCGCTGGGGGCTGTGGTGCTGCTGGCTGTTCTGGCAGGCCGCACGGCGGCAAAAAGCACAGAGCCGCTGCGCCATCGGCAGCCGGTGGCCGGTGTGCTGGCCTTTGGTACGGCCATCCTGTTTCTGGCAGGCGGAGCCGCGCAGTTCCTAGCCGGGGCCTCCGGCATCGGGATGGCGGTGCGCGTCGTGCTGGAAGTGCTCTGTGCCGTCTGGATGAGCGTGCTGGGCCGCAGCTGGCTGCGCCCGGAGGAGGGAAAAGGCCCGCTGGGCAGCCTGCTGCTGGCAGTGCCGGGCAGCGCACTGTTCTACTGGAATGTGCTGATGCGCTTTATGGAAAACAGTTCCAGCTGGCACCGGGTCACCCCAACGGCGGCTGTGTGGCAGGTGCTGGCCGCACTGGTCTTTCTGGCAGCGCTGGCAAGGGCACTGTATCTGCCGGAGCCGGACAACGCCAAAACGCTGTGCGCATCCGGCCTGGTGGCCTTCAGCCTGTGCCTTTGCTGGGAACTGCCGCAGCTGCTGGTAACCGCTGTGCAGAGCGGCGTGCAGTGGGCGGAAGTTCTGCCCGGGGCAGCGCTGTGCTGCATTGGCGCTCTGGGCGGCGTGTGCGCAGCCCGGTGTGCAGAAGGGCAGAAATAAAACAGACTGCGCATGGAATGTGCAGGAAGACTTTTCCGCTGCAGGACGCAAAATGGTTGTTTTTGCTGGAATCGTTTGAGAGAATTGCAACAAAAATGGAGCTGTATTCTTGGCGCAATTGCCTAAAAGCAGAACGTGCAGGTGGATAAAATCGTACAAAAGCAAAAAAAGATGCATTTGTGTTGTTAATTTTTTAGCAGGCACTTGAAACTTTGCCCATTTTGGTCTAAAATAAAGATACCGTGATTTATCCGATTATGGGTAAAAAAATTAGGAGGTACTATTAACATGGCTGTTAGAGTTGCTATCAATGGTTTCGGTCGTATTGGTCGTCTGGCTTTCCGTCAGATGTTTGATGCTGAGGGTTACGAGGTTGTTGCAATCAACGACCTGACCAGCCCCAAGATGCTGGCTCACCTGCTGAAGTATGATACCG
>ERZ808240.4454-NODE-4454-length-12385-cov-3.240308_pt1 | contig 12385 bp, 11 predicted proteins | sample MGYA00521084_ERZ808240 | MGnify/ENA primary metagenome ERZ808240 (study PRJEB31516, sample SAMN03275571) | gut metagenome | biome: mammalia-associated habitat; material: feces | host: Papio cynocephalus | place: Kenya | collected 2012-08-06 ... | reverse complement strand
TCTCTGCTTTTTAAATATTTAGTTGTAACACATGTATTGTAATCCTACAACAGTGACGATGCGGCAAAATATTTTTTTGTTGCTATATTTTCTTTAAAATGCTAACATAATGTTAGTTTATACTTTGCGTGAGGAATGGGATCCTATGAGAAGAACGAGAATCAAGATGATGGCAGCGGTGATGGCTGCAACGATGTTGTTGGGCGGGTGCGGGGATGCACCTTACGACCTGACAGATGACGAAGAGAGCGTCATTGTAAATTATGCGGCGCATATCGTCACAAAGTACAACACGTATCAGCGGGAGGGATTGACGTATGTGAGCCCGGAAGATACGGAAGAGACGCAGGAGGATGTCTCCGCGCCTCAGACGCAGGAGGAGCAGGTGGCATCAGATACGGGAACGCCCGCATCTACGGAAGGTGCGGCGCCTGTTGTGTCAGTGGCATCAGACGGATCGGCGTCGTTGGACGAGCTGTTCGGAGTTGACGGCATTCAGATGACATATGCAGGCGCAGAGCTTGCGCCGGGGTACATGGAGGGAGATTATTATGAGATGACGCCGGATGCCGGGAAGCAGTATCTGGTGCTGTCCATAGATGTGACCAATACCCGGACGGAAGGCGCAGGGGTCAGCATTGACAATCTCAGTATTAACCCGAAGTTTACCGTTGTTTTGAACCAGTCGGTAAAGAGCACGGCGGAGACCACACTGCTGGATACGGATTTTTCTACCTATCAGGGGACCATTCCGGCGGGAGCAACCCAGCGTCTGGTGCTTGTATTTCAGGTGCCGGAGGACGTACAGTCAGCAGACAGTGTGGAACTGTATGTGCAAATGGATCAAATGATACAAATTATTCTGTAAAACGTATGAAAAACAATGCATTTCAGGTACTAATGTGCTATAATGCAGTCAGATAGGTACGCTGCAGTATTACGCGAGAGGAGAGAGACGAATGGATACAAATATATTATTGGAATCGGGAACAAACGAACTGGAAGTTCTGGAATTTACCTTGGGAAACAATCATTATGGAATCAATGTTGCGAAGATCAGGGAGATTTTGACCTATCAGCCGGTTACGCCTGTACCAAATTCACATCCGAGTATCGAGGGAATCTTCATGCCGCGTGATACAATGATCTCTGTGGTGAATCTGAAACGCTGCCTGGGAATGCCGGATGATGCGAAGACGGAAGGACTTTTTATCATTACGAACTTTAACAAGTTAAACATTGCATTTCACGTAGATGCGGTGCTTGGCATTCACCGCGTTTCCTGGGAGACGATCATCAAGCCGGATGCTACGATCAATACGGAGCAGAACAGTGCATCCACCGGGGTCATCAAGATGGGTGACAAGCTGATTATTATTCTTGACTTTGAGAAGATTGTGACGGACATCAGTCCGGAGACAGGACTGAAGATGTCCGATATGGACGATATGGGACAGCGTGAGCGCTGCGACTCCCCGATTCTGATTGCAGAGGATTCCCCGCTTCTTAGCAGACTCATTACGGACTGTCTGAAGAAGGCAGGTTACACGAACCTGATTGTGACGATGAACGGTCAGGAGGCATGGGACAAGCTGCAGCAGTTTGAAAAAGAGGGCAATGTGCGGGAGAAGGTACACTGCATTATCACGGATATTGAGATGCCGTTAATGGATGGACACCGCCTTACAAAGCTGGTTAAGACAAATGACAATATGAAGAAGATTCCATTGATTATTTTCTCATCTCTCGTAAATGAGGAGATGCGCATCAAGGGAGAGCAGCTCGGAGCAGATGCCCAGTTGACAAAGCCGGAGATTGGCAATCTTGTTGCAGCGATTGACGACTTGATTGACAAGAGCATGGACTGAGAATGAAATGAAGAGGGGATGTGATGGAGCAGGATCACATCCCCCACTTAAGTTATAGGTCGATGGAGGTATCGTATGAGCGGAGCAGAGGAATATCTGGATGGGTTGTTACACTCCGTAGAGGGAGGAAGCCCTGCCGAGACAGCCCGTGGGACGGAACTGAACGATACGGCAGACGGGCCGGATGCAGAAAAAGAACAGGAGACTAAAAAAGCAGATATGAGTGCGGAAGATGATTTTTTAAAGTCCTTTGAGGCGGATACGGATCTGGACCAGGATACGGACGCGTTTATCAAACAGTTCGAAGACGAATTGGATCAGGTGCCAGAGAAAGAAAAAACACAGAAGACGACGGAGGAGAACGACCAGTTCTTCAAGGATCTGGATGGTATTCTGGACAGCGCAAAGGATGAGAACCAGAATGCCGGCGGCAAAGAACCGACGGAGACTGCCCATGCTTCGGACGACGGGGAACTTATGGTTGATACGATCGGCGACTTCCAGGATGATGATTCGGATCTGATGGATTTGTTGCAGTCGGAGGGTGATTTTCCGGATATGAGCCAGACAGCGGATGCCACAGCTACAGAAGGAGACACAGATGTGGAAATGCCGGATGTGACAGCAATGTCAGCGGCTGCAGGTGATGCACAGAACGAGGATGACGGGAAAAAGAAAAAGCGCCGCAAAAAGAAGAAAAAGGATGAGACAGATGCCGGAGATGAGATTCCTGCAAAGGAAAAAAAGAGCCTGATCAAGAGAATCGGCGACGTATTGTTTGGCGATGAGGAAGAGACGGAGGAGGCACCGGTGGACGCCGGGGAACTGCAGCCGGAAGGCTTGGAGCAGGCAGCGGATCTGGACGACCTCTCCGATGAGAACTTAAAGCTTTTACAGGAACTGGAAGGATCTGGAGCAGCCGAGCCGGAGGCAGTGGCGGAGCCGGAGATTTCAGAAGAAGAGAAGAAAGCACAGGCAAAGAAGGAAAAAGCAGAGAAAAGGGCGCAGGAGAAGAAAGAGAAGGCGGAGAAAAAAGCACAGGCGAAGAAGGAGAAAGCAGAGAAAAAAGCGCAGAAAGCCAAGAAGCCGAAAAAACCGAAGGAACCGGACAATACACCTCCGCTTCCGAAGAAGCCGGTTATGCTGATTATGGTTATGGCGGCGTCTTTCCTCGCACTTGTTCTGGTGGGAACGAATCTGTTCGGATATACCTTGAGCTTCAACAATGCCAAGCAGGCGTATGAGCTGGGCGACTATCAGGCGGCTTTTGAGGAAGTGAGCGGACTTACGGTCAAGGAGGCAGACCAGGATACCTACCAGAAATACAGCATCATGGCGAATGCAGCCGGAGAATATCAGGCGTACCAGACCTTTATGGAAAACGGTATTTATGACATGGCACTGGATTCCCTGATCCGCGCGGTCGGAAGATGTGATAAGTACAGCGAGGAGGCTGCGGCTTACGGCTGTTCCGGAGAGCTCGCGAAAGTCAGAGACCAGGCGGTGGCAGGACTGGCAGGGTTCGGACTTACACAGGAGCGCGCACAGGAGCTGTACGCGGAGAGTGAGCGGGATACCTACTCAAAGGAGCTTTATTCGATATTGGCGGCAGCAGGACTTGGATGACATCGACGGAGTGAGAGAATGATTGCAATAATAGACTATGACGCAGGTAATTTAAAAAGTGTTGAGAAGGCATTCCTCGCGCTGGGAGAGGAATGTGTGGTCACGAGAGATCATGACAGCATACGCCGGGCAGACAGAGTTGTGCTACCGGGTGTCGGCTCCTTTGGAACGGCAATGCAGCAGTTGAAGAAATATGAGCTGGATCAGGTGATCCGCGAGGTCGTACAGGAAGAGAAGCCGTTTCTCGGCATCTGCTTGGGACTGCAGCTACTGTTTGAGGGCAGCGAGGAGAGCAGCGGCGTGGAGGGACTGCACCTGCTGGACGGAGAGATCGTGAAGATTCCGGAGGCACCGGGCCTTAAGATTCCACACATCGGCTGGAATTCACTTGATTTCCCACATGAGGGGAGACTGTTTGCCGGATTGAAGGAGCAGCCGTATGTCTATTTTGTGCATTCCTACTACCTGAAAGCGAAAGATCCGTCGATTGTGAAAGCAACCACAGAGTACGGCGTGACGATTCATGCTTCCGTGGAGAAGGGGAACCTGTTTGCGTGCCAGTTTCATCCGGAGAAGAGCAGCACAGTGGGACTTCAGATATTGAAGAATTTTGCGGAAATATAGCGGAGGCATGCGATGTTTACAAAGAGAGTGATTCCCTGTCTGGATGTGAATGGCGGGCGTGTGGTAAAGGGTGTTAATTTTGTGAATCTGAGGGATGCCGGAGATCCGGTGGAGATTGCGGCAGCCTACGATAAGGCAGGTGCGGATGAACTGGTTTTTCTGGATATCACCGCTACCTCGGACGCCAGAAATACCGTGGTCGATATGGTGCGCCGCGTGGCGGAGAGAGTGTTCATTCCGTTTACGGTCGGAGGCGGCATAAGGACGGTGGATGATTTTAAAGCACTGCTCCGCGAGGGGGCAGACAAGATTGCCATCAATTCTTCTGCCATCAACCGTCCGGAACTGATCTCGGAGGCGGCAGACAAATTCGGCAGCCAGTGCGTGGTGGTTGCGATTGACGCAAGAAGACGCGCGGACGGTTCGGGGTGGAATATTTATAAGAACGGCGGACGGATCGATGTGGGGCTGGATGCCATCGAGTGGGCGATGAAGGCAGACCGGCTCGGAGCAGGGGAGATTCTTCTGACAAGCATGGACTGCGATGGCACGAAAGCGGGATATGACATTGAACTGACCAGACAGGTGGCGGAGAATGTGTCGATTCCGGTCATTGCTTCCGGCGGCGCCGGGACGAAGGATCATTTTTATGATGCACTGACAAAGGGAAAGGCTGACGCGGTTCTTGCGGCGTCCCTGTTTCACTATAAGGAACTTGAGATTATGGATTTGAAGAACGATCTGGCAGAGAGGGGCGTATCTGTGCGGCGATAGCACGGTGCGCCCACACTGCTGTCTGTGGAAGAAGGAGTAAAAGGATATGTCGATGATTGATAATGACTGGCTTCCGGCAATCCAGGGGGAATTCCGAAAGCCGTATTACCGGGAATTATACACGTTTGTGCGTGAGGAATACAGCAGAACGGTGGTCTATCCGCCTGCGGAGGATATTTTTAATGCGTTCCATTTTACGCCGCTCAGCGAGGTGAAGGTGCTTCTGCTGGGGCAGGATCCCTATCACAATGTAAATCAGGCGCATGGTCTTTCGTTTTCCGTATTGCCGGAGCAAAAGGAGATCCCGCCGTCGCTGCAGAATATCTATAAGGAGCTGCATGATGATCTGGGCTGCTATATTCCGAATAACGGGTATCTGAAAAAATGGGCGGATCAGGGAGTGCTTCTGCTCAACACGGTACTTACGGTGCGCGCGCATCAGGCGAATTCCCACCAGGGAAGAGGCTGGGAACAGTTCACGGATGCGGTCATTCAGGCAGTAAATGCACAGGATCGCCCGATCGTGTATCTCCTCTGGGGCAGACCGGCGCAATCCAAAATACCGATGCTTACGAACCCGAAACATTTGATCTTAACGGCGCCGCATCCAAGTCCGCTCTCGGCATACCGGGGGTTCTTCGGCTGCCGGCATTTCAGCAAGGCAAATGCTTTTCTGGAGGAGCATGGAATCGCACCGATAGACTGGCAAATTGAGAATATTTAGTGTATAATATACTTACAATAAAAGCAGACAGGAGGTATTGGCTATGCGTGTAAAAGCAATTATGATGCCTTTCAGTAAGCTGGCGTGTATCAGCGTGGGGAATACGGTAGAAGAGGCAATGAAGATTATCGACGAGCAGGGACTTCTCTCGCTTCCGGTAGTGGACGGGCAGCAGTTTGTGGGTGTTTTGTCCAAACAGTTTTTGTTTGAGGAATTTTTCCGGAATTATACAGGAACCAGGGAAGAATTTGCACAGAGAAAAGTGATGGAGTTCATGAAGACAAGAATTGAGACCATCGGTGAGAATACACGGATTGAGGAAGCGGCAGCGATGTTTATCACCTCCAAGGTTCGTTTTATTCCGATCACGAACGAGCAGAACAAGCTGCTTGGAATCGTGACGCAGCAGGCGGTGTTCAAGGAATATCAGAAGATCTTCGGAAACAAGCACAATTCCATGGCGATCTACACGTATGATATCCGCGGTGTACTTGGCAAGATCTGCGAGCTGATTGCCAAGGAGGGCGGAGACATCTGCAACATGATGGTGATCCCGACGGATGTTATGGATCTGGCAGAGATCTTCCTTCGGGTGGAAGCACCGGATTTTGAGCGCGTGGTACGTGTGCTGGAGCGCCACGGTTATGATGTGCGTGATGTAAAGTATAATGATCAGAAATAATACAGACCGGATGGAGCTGGAATAGGAGAGAGGGGTGCCGCACATGTGCGGCGCCTCTCTCTGTCTGTACAGATAGAAAAATGCCGGAAGCGGAAGAATTGGCTTAAAAATTTCCGAAAAAACCCCTAAAATGAGGAGTGCCCAGACACTCGCGTGCCTGGGCTATTATGAAAAAATTATCAAATATATTGTAACGAATTGCCTTGCTTTTTGATAATTTTATTGTAGCAATAAGATATGAATAAACTATGAACAATAGTTAAACATTTTAATAAGGACAATCGCCAGAAAATGCTTGAAAAATCTAAGGTTTCGGGCTAAAATGACGATATAGAACATGAGATAACAAGAAGGTATTGTGCAGAAATGCAGGAGCCCGATCAACATTCTGACACGGAGGTCAGATGCTTTTTCAAAGGAGTGATAGAGTATGGCAAATATTTTAGGATATGATTCATCATCACTGGGAATCTTATTTTCCAGTCTGAACCGGAACAATACAACCTCTTCTCTGTTGGGGGGCGGAAGCGACCTGCTCGGAATCAATTATTCCGATTATGCGACGATTCGCAACGGAAGCTATTTCAAGCTTTTGAAGTCCTACTACAGCAAGCCGGATTCCACTGACAGCACCACAAAGGTCAGCACGTCGATCTCAACCGCGAAGGATGACGCGAAGACACTGACCCGGATTGAGAGTGCGGCGGAGAGCACGGAGAAGTCGCTTTCCAAGCTGACTGCGGCCGGAAAAGATTCCGTGTTCAACAAAGTGGAGAAGACCGCGGAGGACGGCACGAAGACGCAGGAGTATGACCGTGGTGCCATCTATAAGGCGGTAAAGTCGTATGTGGATGATTACAATTCACTGCTGGATCGGGCGGAGGATTCCAGGACGAAGAGCATTCTGCGAGCGGCGAACTCATTAAAGAGCAACGCCAGAGCGAATGAGAAGACGTTAGAGAAGGCGGGTATTACCGTGGACTCCGACGGCAGGCTTTCCGTAGATGAGAAGAGCTTCGAGAAAGCGGATCTGGACAAGCTGAAGTCACTGTTTACAACGCACGGATCTTATGCGACGCAGACGAATGTGGATCTCCTTAAGATCGCATCCAACGCGAAGAGTGAAGCGGCGAAGGCGAATACCTACAGCAAGAATGGTATGTATACCTATAATTACAGCACCGGAGATCTTTACAATTCCGGAATTTAACATTGGAAGACAAGAAGAGATGAGGCTGCCATACCGCAAGGTGTGGCAACCTCATATGTTTGTTGGCAGGAGCGGGCATGGCAGGAAAAAAAGTAGTAGTCGGTATGTCGGGCGGAGTGGATTCTTCCGTTGCGGCATATCTGTTAAAGCAGCAGGGATATGATGTGATCGGAGTCACAATGCAGATCTGGCAGGATGAAGACCAGTTCACACAGGCGGAGAGCGGCGGATGCTGTGGACTCTCGGCGGTGGACGATGCGCGCAGGGTGGCGGACCGCCTGGAGATTCCGTATTATGTGATGAATTTCAAGCGTGAGTTCAAGAAGAATGTCATGGATTATTTTACAGCGGAGTATTTAAAAGGGCGCACGCCGAATCCGTGCATTGCCTGCAACCGCTATGTGAAATGGGAATCTCTGCTTCAGAGGAGCTTAGAGATCGGAGCCGATTATATTGCGACCGGCCACTACGCGCGCGTGGAACAGCTTTCCAACGGAAGATATGCCATCCGCAATTCCGTGACGGCGGCAAAGGATCAGACCTACGCGCTGTTTAATCTCACGCAGAAGCAGCTCTCCCATACCCTCATGCCGGTAGGAGATTACACAAAGGACGAGATCCGCGCGATAGCGGAAGACATCGGACTGATGGTTGCACATAAAAAGGACAGCCAGGAGATCTGTTTTATACCGGACAATGATTACGCCGGATTTATTGACAGAGAGTGCGGCGGGATGGTTCCGCCGCCGGGCAACTTCGTGTCGGTGGACGGAGAGATTTTAGGGCAGCACAAGGGAATTACACATTATACGATCGGGCAGCGCAAGGGACTTGGGATTGCGTTTGGCTATCCGGTGTTTGTGACAGAGATACGTCCGGAGACAAACGAAGTGGTTCTCGGAAGCGATAAAGATGTGTATACGAACCGGCTGTATGCGAACCAGCTGAACTTTATGGCGCTCTCCGACATTGAGGAGCCGGTTCGCCTGAAGGCAAAGATCCGGTACTCGCATGCGGGAAGCTACTGCACCGTGCGGCGCACCGGTGCGGATGAGATCTGCTGTGAATTTGAAGAGCCGGTGCGCGCCGTGACGCCGGGACAGGCAGTGGTGCTTTACGACGGAGACTATGTCGCGGGAGGCGGTGTGATCACACACGCTTAAGCGTCTGCATCACAGAGCAAACGTGCGGATTGCATGTGCGACGCCGCTATTTTCGTTGGAGCGCGTCACAAAGTCTGCGATTTCCTTTACTTCCGGCAGGGCATTTTCCATGGCGACGCCGATCGCTGCGGTTTTTAAAATGTCGATGTCGTTCTGGGTGTCGCCGCAGGCAAGCGTTTCCCGGATATCGACGCCGAGGTGCGAACAGAGCAGTCGAAGACCGTTTCCTTTGGTGACGCCTGCTCTGGTGAATTCCAGATTGTGGTAGCCGCCGGAGAGAAAAGTGATCTCGGGGTGCTCTGACAGGATCTGCATGACTTCATCGCGGTAGAGAAAAGTGCCGTCCTCCTGCGGATAAAAATTCAGCGTCATCTTCTGGACGTTCAGATTGTGGGCGCGGATATAGGCAGCGAGATCATCGGTAAAGGTTCTGGTCCGGTGAATATAGCGTTTGATCGAGGCGGGCATGTCCAGGCAGTCGATCTTTCCCTCGCAGGAACGCTGGCTGAAGCCGTCGCCATTGATAAAAGCATCCATATGGATGCTCTTTTTTTGCAGTTCTTCGATGATGGGGCATACAAGCGCGGGCTCCATCGCACATTCATGGATGCAAAGGCGGTCCGGCAGGTGATAGACGGCAGCACCGTTGGAGGTGATGGCATAGGAGACGCCGAGACCGGATAAAAGTGTGACGGGAAGCCCGGCGTAGGGGCGGCCGGTCGATATGGCAACGTGGATTTTGCGGGAGGAAGCTTCGCGAATGGCGTCCTGATCCTCCTTCGAGATCTCACTTTGTCCGTTAAAAAGAGTGCCGTCCATATCGAGGGCAATCAGACTGACAGGCTGTTTCATAGTCGTGTATCCTTTCTGTAAATGTATCTACAGAATGATACAATAAAACGGGAAAACAATCAAGAAACGGCAGTGCCGGGGCCAAGATCAGAGGAAACGGAGGAAAAGACTTGCACCCGGCAGGGGGAAATGGTAAGATGTGGCTTGATAAGCGAGAACGGATGATAGAGAGGATACGGGAATGACCAGAGAGGAATTTGCGACACTTGTGGGAAGCAGACCGGTGATATTGGACGGTGCGACAGGAACGAATCTGCAGAAAGCAGGAATGCCGGTCGGAGTCTGCCCGGAACAGTGGATTCTGGAGAACCCCGGGGTTTTGATAGAATTGCAGGAGCGCTATGTGGAGGCGGGCACCGATATTTTGTTTGCACCCACTTTTACGGCGAGCCGGATCAAGCTGGAGGAGTACGGGCTGGAGGATTCTCTGGTGCAGATGAACCGTGAGCTGGTGGCGCTCTCAAAGCGCGCGGCAGGCGGCAGGGCATATGTGGCAGGCGATCTGACCATGACGGGACGGCAGCTTTATCCGCTCGGCGATCTGATGTTTGAAGATCTGGTGGAAGTCTACAAGGAGCAGGCAAAGGTAATATGTGAGGCGGGAGCGGATCTGTTTGTCGTGGAGACCATGATGAGTCTTCAGGAATGCCGCGCTGCGGTGATCGCTATCCGCGAGGTGTGTGATCTCCCGATTATGGTGTCGCTGACCTACAATGAGGACGGGCGGACGCTCTATGGAACCGATCCGGCGACGGCGGTGATCGTGCTGCAGAGCCTCGGAGCGGATGCCGTGGGACTGAACTGCTCCACCGGACCGGAGGCGATGATTGCTCCGGTACAGCAGATGGCGGAGTATGCGACGATTCCGCTTCTGGCAAAGCCGAATGCCGGTATGCCGGAGCTCTGTGACGGCGTGACTGTATACCGTACCACGCCGGAGGAGTTTGCGTCAGTCGGCGCGAAGCTTGTGGAGGCGGGCGCGGCGATCATCGGCGGATGCTGCGGCACGACACCGGAGCATATCCGCGCATTAAAGCAGGCGGTGGGCTCCATGCCGGTGCGCATGCCTCTCACAAAGAAAAGACGTATGCTTGCCTCGGAGCGGATGCATGTGGAGATCCGGCTTGACGGTAAGTTCATGGTGATCGGAGAGCGGATCAATCCGACGGGAAAGAAAAAGCTGCAGGCGGAGCTAAAAGAGGGAAGCCTCAGTATGGTGCGTACCATGGCGACGGAGCAGGAGGAGAACGGCGCACAGATTCTGGATATTAATATGGGAATGAACGGAATTGACGAGAAGCAGATGATGTTAGATGCCATCTATGAGGTGACTTCCACGGTAGATCTGCCGCTCTGCATTGATTCCAGCCATGTGGACATCATCGAGGCGGCGCTGCGCATCTATCCGGGACGTGCGCTCGTCAATTCGATTTCTCTGGAAAAGGAAAAGATCGAACATCTGCTGCCGATTGCAAAGAAGTACGGTGCCATGTTTATTTTGCTCCCGCTCTCGGACGAGGGGCTGCCGAAGGATTCAGCGGAAAAGCACGGAATCATCCGTGAGATCCTAAGACGCGCGGAAGCGATCGGCATGGGAAAAGAAGACATTGTGGTGGACGGACTGGTGGCGACGATCGGTGCCAATCCGAAGGCGGCACTGGAATGTTTTGAGACGTTTTCTTTCTGCAAAAATGAGATGGAACTGCCGACGGTCTGCGGACTGTCCAACATTTCGTTCGGTCTCCCGGAGCGTTCCTATGTCAACACAGCGTTTCTTACGATGGCGATCGGAAACGGTCTTACGATGGCGATTGCAAATCCGTCGCAGGAACTTCTGATGAATGCGGCATTTGCATCGGATATGCTTCTGAATAAGGAGGAGAGCGACATCCGCTATATCGGGCGCATGAATTATCTGTCCGAGAAGCATGAGGGCACGGAACACGTGTGGGTACCCGTCGGGACGGCGAAGGGCGCTGCCGCGAAAGGTGCTGCCGCGGGACAGGCGGGAAACGCGGGCGGTGCGAAAGATTCCGGGAGCGCGAATGAGCCGCACAGTGCGGTCTTTACTGCGGTCTTAAAGGGCAATAAAAACCATATTCTGGACGAGGTCAAACACGCGTTAGATGCCGGGGAGACGCCGGATAACATCATCAACGGACATCTGATTCCCGCGATCAACGAGGTCGGCGAACTGTTTGACAAGCAGAAGTATTTTCTGCCGCAGCTGATTTCTTCTGCAAATACGATGAAGGTGGCGATCGAGTATTTAGAGCCGATGTTAGCGCGCTCGGACAAGGAGCCGAAGGCAACGCTCGTCGTGGCGACCGTGGAGGGAGACATTCATGACATCGGGAAGAATCTTGTGGTGCTGATGCTGAAAAATTACGGGTACCATGTGATTGATCTGGGAAAAGATGTCCCTGCAGATCTGATTGTAGATACCGCAATCAAGGAAAATGCCAAGGTGATAGGCCTCTCCGCGCTGATGACAACGACGATGATGCGCATGAAGGATGTGGTGGAGCTTGTCAAAGAGCGCGGATGTACGGCAAAGGTTGTCATTGGTGGCGCTGCAATCACGGAAAGCTTTGCGGAGGAGATCGGTGCAGACGGCTATTCCAAGGATGCGGCGGAATGTGTGAAGCTGGTGGATCGCCTGCTGGAGGAAGGATAGAAGACGAAGAAAGGTCTTCTTGATCCCTGAAATTGCCACGTAAAAATAGCTGCAAAAAAATAGAAAAAAAGTGTTGACTTTTTATAAGACGGATAGTATACTAATCAAGTCGGTTGCGGTAGCGACCGATGAATATGGGATCTTAGCTCAGCTGGGAGAGCATCTGCCTTACAAGCAGAGGGTCA
>ERZ808240.4453-NODE-4453-length-12389-cov-3.608156_pt1 | contig 12389 bp, 8 predicted proteins | sample MGYA00521084_ERZ808240 | MGnify/ENA primary metagenome ERZ808240 (study PRJEB31516, sample SAMN03275571) | gut metagenome | biome: mammalia-associated habitat; material: feces | host: Papio cynocephalus | place: Kenya | collected 2012-08-06 ... | reverse complement strand
CACCAGACCGCCGCCCAGTACGGCGACCTTCTTGCCGAAGTTTGCCAGCTTGGTGTAGACAGTGGTGGCGTGCTCCACGGAGGGATCGTCCAGACCGGGGATCGGGGGACGGGAGGGGGTGGAGCCCACGGCCAGAATGACGGCGTCGTAGCCGCCGGCCTTGATGAACTCGGGGGTGACGGTGGTGTTGAGCTTCAGCTCGATGGCATTCTTCTCCACCTGATGGATCAGGTAGTTCTTCAGGCGCATCAGATCGACCTTCAAATCGTCATAGTCGGTGAACTTCAGCAGGCCGCCCAGCTCACCGGTGGCCTCAGCCAGCGTCACCTGATGGCCGCGCTCGGCGGCAGTGACAGCGGCCTTCATGCCGCCGGGGCCGCCGCCCACGACCAGTACCTTGCGCTGACGCTTGGCGGGGGCGCTCATGCGGTCAAAGCGGCACTCCTGAGCGGTGCGGGGGTTGACGGCGCAGGAGAGCTGATTGCCGGCGTGCAGACCGGTGAGACAGTCCAGGCAGCGCAGGCAGGGGATGATGTCCATGTTGTCGCCGTGACGGGCCTTCTCGGGGAAGTAGGGGTCAGCGATGCTTTCGCGGGCCATGGCCACCACGTCGGCCTTGCCGTCGGCGATGATCTCCTCGGCCAGCTCCGGGGTGTTGATGCCGCCCAGAGTGACGACGGGGGTCTTGACACCGGCGGCCTTGATGGCGGCGGCATAGTGGACGTTCACGCCGTGGGGCAGGAACATGGTGGGATGGGTGTGAACGGCCTGAGCCTCCTCGGTATCCAGACCGGCGGAGACGTGGATCAGGTCCACCTTGCCGTCCAGCATCTTGGCGAAGGCAATGCCGTCCTCCTGAGTCAGACCGCCCTCGATCTCCTCAGAGCCGGACATACGGTACTCAATCAGGAAGTTCTCGCCGCAGCGCTGGCGGACGCGGTCAATGACCATCAGGGGGAACTTGGCGCGGTTTTCAATGCTACCGCCGTACTCATCGGTACGAGTGTTGTACAGGGGGGAGATGAACTGATCCAGCAGCCAGCCGTGGCCGCCATGGAGCAGCACCATGTCGTAGCCGGCGTTCTTCAGGATCTCGGCGCAGTCGGCGAAGTGATCGGCCACCACGTTCATGTCCTCCTCGGTCATGCCGTGGATGTCGATGCGCTCCTCATAGGGCTCGCCGTGGAGAACACCCTTCTCGACCTTGTGCACCTCGACAGGGCCCCAGGCCTCCCAGCCCTCGGGATCGGCGTCGGGGTTAGCGTCCACGAAGGCCACCATGCCGCCGTGGTTCAGCTCGTGGCTGGCCAGGGCACCGCCAGCGTGGATGGCGCGGGCGATCTCCGCCAGCTTGGGCTGGTTCTCGGGGGTGCAGGCGAAGCTGCGGGGGTTGGTGCCGGCGTGCTCCCGGTCAACGGGGGTGTCGCCCAGGGTGACGACGGCGTAGCCGCCCTTGGCCTTTTCGGCGTAGAAGTCGATCATGGACTCATCGGGACGGCCGTTGAAGTCCATGTGGCTCATCATGTGCGGAGCCACAAAAAGGCGGTTTTTGAAGGTGGTCCGCTTGATGGTCAGCGGCTCAAACAGATGGGGATAGTAAGGATTCATAAAAGAGAAACCTCCTTTTAAAGTTACATATTTTCAATTTCATTATAGCGCATCGTCGCCATGCCGTCAAAGCCGGGCCTTCGTTCGGCCAGCGTTTTTGCCATGTACATCGCTCCTTTATATTTATTTCGTGCCGTTTCGGAATCAAGCGGCACGGCACAATGATCTTCTTAACTAACTTTATCCTAAGGAAAGGGGGAAGTAAAGCGACAAAATAGCGTGCGCCTACAACGGAGCGTTACATTTAAAAGCGAAGAAAGCCGGAGCAACGGGGCACTTGAAGGATTGAAAATGGTGTGTTAAAATATCATTATATAATATTATGTATTTGATATGGCGCAGTCTGCCATATCAAAATCTAAATTTCCTTTTTCGCCCGTTTTCACTAAAATGTACGGAGAAGAAGGCTTGGAAACAAAAAGAAAAGGCAGGGTTCAGAATGGTCAATGAGACGACGGTAAAGTCTTTCCTGACTCTGGTTCGGGTGGGCAGCTTTACAGAGGCGGCAAAGCAGCTTTTTTTGAGTCAGCAGGCGGTCAGCAAGCAGGTCGCCAAGCTGGAGCAGGATCTGGAATGCACGCTTTTGAGCCGTGAGCGCGGCAAGCTGGTGCTGACCGATGTGGGAAAAATTTATTATAAGGCGTTCACGGATATGGAGGAGACTCTGACCGCTGCCCGGACAGAGGCCGGCCGTATGACGGCCAATCAGGACAATCTGCTGGCCATCGGTCAGCCGGAGCTTCTGGACCTTCAGCAGGTGGGCCGGTCGCTGCTGCGCGACTTCCAGAATCAGAATCCCAGCCTCCGCATGGTCTATAAGAGCGCACCCTCGTGGATGGTGCTGAAGTGGCTGGAGGCTGGAGAAGTGGACGTGGCGTTCACCTTTGCGCCGGAGATCCAGAACCGTGAGGAGCTGGACTATGTGGTGGTGGAGCAGCTTCAGGAGATGCTGGTGGTCTCAGCGGACCATCCCAAGGCCACGCCGGACGCCAATTATCTGGATTTCCGGGACGAGCGGGTGTTTTATTCCCCCAGTCCGGAGAATGAAAACAATCAGTTGAAGGTGCGCCTGGAGGCCATGGGCTTTCCGACGGACAAGCTGGTGCCGGTGGATAATATCCTGTCCTCCTGTGCTTCGGTGGAACAGATGCAGGGCGTCAATTTCCTGCTGGAGCACTGCACCATGCTCAACAGCAAGACCTTCCGAGCCTACCCGGACTGCCATGTGGTCACGCTGGTGCTGGCCTACCGCAAGGACAATCGCAAGCGTGCTGTGCGCCATTTGGTGGACGAGGCAGCCAAGCGGCTCAAGCGTGGAGATATTTAAATCAGCGTATGAGGATCAGAACGCGGGCGAATGGATCGACATTCGCCCGCGTTTTTACTGCCTGCCAAAAATGAATGGCTGAATTTGTGGAATATCACAACAAACAAGAACGCAATGTAACGGTTGGTTGTGCCCAAGGGCAATTTCGTTGCTTTACAGTTTGGCGGGAATCGGTTACTGTAAAATAGAAAACAAAGGCTTTAGAGAGCCTGTTTCACAGATAAGATTCAGGAGGATGATTTTATGCGCGAGATGATCGTGGACGGCGTTCAGCTGCTGGAGGAAACTACCGAGCTGCGTAAGCTGACGCTGAAGGAGGGAGCCAAGCTGACTGCTCCCGAGGGCAAGTTTGTCCAGCTGACTGTGGACGGTGTGGGTCATGAGCTGAAGGCTGGCACTTATTATGGTGACATCGTGCTCACCGTGGCGGAGAACTATCATATGGATCCCCACGGCCTGATGCTGATGATGGGCCGCAGCGAGGAGTTCCGCACTGCCGCTGTGATCGCCGACAACAAGGTCGTTGAGGCCAAGGGCGTGCCCGCTCTGGTGCAGGACGGCGTTATCACCGGCGACGAGGCTGTCGGTGTGTCCATCTCCAGCGATGAGGCAAACTTCAACGGCATTCTGGTCACCGGCGACAGCGATTATGTGATCGCTGACGCCCACATTGATCTGGATGGCCACGGCTACAACGACTTTATCGGCTCCGGTGCCGGTATTGCAGCCATCGACAATGTGCACCTGACCATTCAGGACAGCGAGATCACCATGAACAGCGTTACCCGCTGCGCTGTGCACGTCGGCGGCGACAGCGTGGTTCATGTGGACAACTGCCGCATCGAAAACCACAGCCCTGATGACGCCGAGTGGATGGGTGACTTCAGCTGGGGCATCGCCGTCACCGGCACCAACCGCCTGGTGCAGCTGTGCGACAACGGCACCGTGTACTACACCAACTGCGACCTCAAGACCAACGGCTGGGGCGTGTTCTCCATCGACGGCTGTGATGACTCCGCCAACATCTTTATCAAGGACTGCAACGTGGAGCTGTCCGGCCCCCGCGCGGTGGGCTACGGCGCCTTCTGCATCGGCGACCGCAACATCGTCAGCTTCGACCACAGCAGCGTCCATGTCGACGGCTATCCTCTGCTGGTGCGCGGCATGATCGGTGCCGCCCGCGCTGAAATCGTCAACGGCTGCGAGATCACTGGCAACCGCAACGGCGTGTTTGTCATCGGCGACAAGGGTACTGCAGTGACCATCGCGGACTCCAGCATTGTGACCGGTAAGTCTTCCATCGTGGTCAAGGGGTCTTCTACTGATTTCCATATCAGCAACTCCTGTCTGCAGCCCGGTAACGGCACTGTTCTCCAGCTTCATGATAACGATGATGCGGGTATGGGAGCCACTTCTGTCGTGGTTGCCACGGATGAAAAGGACGAGTACATCGAGGGCCGCGACCTTGCCGCGTATGCTCCCAATTTGGATGTGTCTGTTGATCTGAGCGACATGACTGTGGTGGGCAACTTCTTCAACTCCACCACTAACCTGCATATGGAGCAGTTCATGCATATGGATGATGCGCCCACTACTGCTCCTACCTTTGGCGGTATGTTTGAGCCTCCCGCTGATGCGCCTGATGCGGCGCCTGGCGGCGACCATCCCGATCCTCACATGGGTCATGATGCGGATCTGCGCGGCCCGAAAAACCTGCTGATCGAGATGCACGACACCCGCGTGGAGGGCATCATCTCCTCCGCCGCTCAGTCCTATCGTGAGGGCGTGAAGGTCATCAATCAGGCCAACCGCCTCGAGCTGAGCAACATCACCCAGACTGCCGCTCCCACCGTGAACAACGGCGTGATCGTGCGCATGGACCGCTTCAGCTCCTGGCTGGTCACCGGCACCAGCTACATCACCGCACTGGAGCTGGGCGAGAACGCCATCGTCAAGGGTGCGCATGGCAAGAAGCTGGTCATGACCGTGGACGGCGTTGAGACTCCCGTTGAGTGGGGCCACAGCTACTACGGCAAGATCGTTCTGAGCCTGGCCGACTGATCGGCAGAAACCTGATAAGTCCATAGGTTTTCCCTGATTTCAGGCACGCCGCATTTTGCGGCGTGCCTGAAAAAATAAAATCGCAGGTGTCAAAAATCGACACCTATTTTTGTGCACTTTCACAACAGAATGTTAAAATGGTAACACATCGTTGTGGTGCTGTCCCATTTCGTCTCTTTACACTGAAATGGGCTTATAGTAATATATTTATTGTAAGAGTGCGCAGTTATCTGTGCATTGTGCACAGCCGGTCTCTTCTGGGGGAGGAGCGGCCGGGCGAACTGTGCAGTCCCGTGAAAACGGGGGAGACAACTCAATAAGAGAAAATGAGGAGGTAAACTATGTCTTCAGCAGCATCCGCAGCAGCCAGTTCTGCTGCCGCCGCTTCTGGAATTCCCTTCCTGAGCAGCGTTCCTGTTTCCGCCGCCCTGCTGGTCATTGGCATCGTTCTGTTCGTTGTCATGTGCTACAAGGGCATCCACACTGCCGTTTCTGCTATCATTGCGTCTTCTATCGTCGCTCTGGGCAGCAGCACCGGTTTCCTCGACACCATCACCACCACCTGGTCCAAGGGCCTGGGCGACTTCGCTCTGCAGAGCGGTCTGGCCTTCATCTCCGCCGGCCTGTTCTCCTACCTGATGCGTGAGACCCGTTCCGGTGAGGCCATTGCCGATAAGTTCATCAAGATCATCGGCGCTGACCACTCTCCCTACATCATCGCCATCACTGCTGCTATCCTGCAGCTGGCCGGCATCCAGAGCTACATCTTCATCGTGGCCACCATGACCTTCTCTCTGATGAAGCAGGCCAACCTGCCCATCTACATCGGTTATGCAGCCTGCATTGCGGTGCCTCCTATCGTCACCTTCACGCTGCCCGGTGTTACCGCTATGCCTAACGTGCTGCCCACCACCTTCCTGGGCACCACCACTTGGGCTGCTCCCGGCCTGTCCCTGGCCACCGCCGCTACCGGTATCATCCTGATGATCCTCTATATGCAGTACCTCATCAAGCAGGCTCGTAAGAAGAACATCGGCTACACCACCGATGAGGAGAACGAGTATGGCGCCAGCAAGATGTTCGGCGACATCGCGCTCCCCGCTTTCTGGAAGTCCGTTCTGCCCATCCTCCTGGTCATCGTTCTGGCCGCTGTGTTCCAGCTGGGTATTGGCTGGAGCGCCATGAACGCCCTGATCTTCGCCATGTGGATCACCTCCGGCGTTGTCGTTCTGCTGAACTGGGATGTTGTCATCAACAAGATCAAGATCACCCGCGCTCTGAGCCAGGGCTGCACCGAGATGTTCCCCTTCATCGTCATGTCCGGCTGCGTTTATGGCTTCGGCTTGGTGACTCAGCAGTCCGCCTGCTTCCAGCCCCTGCTCGACATGATCTTGAGCATCAACCTGAACCCCTACATCACCTGCTGGCTGTCTGTCTGCCTGATCGCCGCTCTGTGCGCCGACGGTGTCAGCGGCATGGTCATGTGGCTGTCCATCTTCGGCAGCCAGTACGGCATGGGCAGCGAGCTGCAGGTTTCCGGTCAGGTCAACCCCGCCGCTATCCACCGTATCGTGGTTTCCGCTGCGACCACCTTCGACTCTCTGCCTCATTCCCCGATGCTGGCTCAGGGCATGGCCGTGTTCAAAACCAACATGAAGGAATCCTACAAGTACAGCTTCATTCTGACGGTCGTTTTCCCCGTGATCTTCAGCCTTGTCGCTGTGGTCGGCGCCATCATCTTCTATTGATCGCCTGACGGTTTCTTTAAAACCACAAACAGGAGCCGGGATGCTTGCATCCCGGCTCTTGAACGTCCAATTGGCCTTTCGCATTTACTACTCTTTGTTTCCTGAACCCTGAATGCCTTGACAGCAAAGGCTTTTGTCCGCTATCATAAGTGCAATGCCCACCCGGGCTTCACTCTTATAAAAAGGAATTGAACCAATGAAAAACAGCAAAAGCAAGCGCATCCTGTTCATTATGTTTTTCCCGGTGGTGTTCGTGCTCATTATGCTCACCATCGGCCTGCCGCAGCAGCTGCTTACCGCAGCCACCGTGGGCACTGAGAAGTTTAAGGTCACTGACTTCAACTTCTATTACTATGAGGCCTATTACAGCTTCGTCAACGAAAATTACAACCAGCTGGGCGATATTGGGTTGAACATCAATAAAAAGCTCAAGTCCCAGCAGTATGACGAGAATAACACCTGGCGTGACCACTTCCGCGATGAGGCGCTGGACGATATGCAGGAGTATCAGATCCTGAACGCCGAAGCGGATCAGGCGGGCTTTGACGCCTCCGATGAGGTGGAGTCCGTGCGCGCGGAGAAGGCGGAGAGCATCCGCAATGCCTGCATTGCCGCCAATATTACCGACGAGGACAAGTACCTCTCCAAGCTCTATGACGGGGGCATGACGGAGAAGGTTTTCTATAAGCAGCTGGACAGCCGCACCCGGGCCGAGGCCTACCGCGATGTGGTGCTGGAGGAACTGGCCCCCTCCACTGCCGACGCAGAGGAGTTTGCCAAGAACTACACAGGGGCAGAGGAGTACCAGACCGCCGATGTGGTGGTCACCATGGTCAAGCCCGCCACGGACCGCTCCAGCGGCGAGACCGAAGAACGCCAGTGGGAGAATGCTGAGACCTACGCCAAGGCCATTCAGGCCCGGGCGGAGCAGAACGGCGGCGGGCTGGATGCCTACATTGCACTGGCCAGCCAGTACAGCGATCTGAACGACGCAGATCATCCGGACGGTCACTTTGCCGCGCTGACCAAGGATGATGTGGAGGACACGCTGGAGGCGTGGTGCTTTGATCCTGCCCGCCAGAGCGGCGACAGCGCCGTTCTGCGGGACGAGACCGGCGTCTATCTGGTCTACTTCAACGGGTTTGGTGAGACCAACCTGGTGGCCCAGGCCCGGGAGCAGCTCCAGCAGGAGCGCTACGACCAGTGGCTCGACGAGCACAGGGCAGGCCACGAGGTCAGTACCAGCAGCTTTGGTATGCTGATCGCCGGTTAAGGAGGGACGGAGCATGAAGAAGAAAAAAGAGACTCAGGCTGCCGCCCCCCAGCAGGAGCGCGCCAAGCCCACCAAGCAGCAGCGTAAGCACCATATTCTGATGCTGCTGTTCGTGGTACTGTTCATTGCCGCCATCTGGGTGATCCGCTATCCCCAGAACTATGTAAATATGTTCATTGACCACTATGACGGCACTGCCAGTGTGCTGGAGTCCCTGAAGGGACTGAAGCGCTCCGATGTGGAGAAGGGAGAGCTGCTGCCCTACCAGCAGGCATTTGACGACTGGAAGGAGACCCACCTGCGGGACGATGTCTCTGTGACTGCGGACGACGGCGTCACCCTCAAGGGCGGTCTGTATGATGCGGGCAGCGATGTGACTGTGGTTCTGCTCCACACCTTCGACGGCAGCAGCACGGACACGGTTTACCTGTTTGCCGACTACTACGCCAGGAAGGGCTACAACATTCTTCTGCCAGATGGCCGTGACCACGGCGAGAGCGGCGGCGATGTGGTGACCTATGGCCGGGATGAAGGCGGAGATCTGGTGCACTGGGTGGAACTCCTGCGGGATACCTACGGCGCGGACTCCAAGGTCATCCTTCACGGCGACACACTGGGTGCCAACGAGGCACTGGCCGGTGCCAAGCTGCTCCAGCAGGACGGCACCCTTTCGAATATGCTTACCTTTGTCGTGGCGGAGAGCCCTATTTCCAACCTTTACGACGAGGCGGCATACCTCATGAAGGAGCAGTTCAAGCTGCCCGGCTTTATGGTGACCGTTGGCGATTTCTTTGCCAAGAAGCCGCTGGGTTCCAGCATGAAGGCCATTGACCTGGGAGAGATGACCGAGGGCTGCACAGTGCCGTTGCTGGTCATTCAGGGCGATGCGGACACCATTGTGGATCCCGCCGCCGTGCAGAGCTATTATGACAGCTATGCCGGAGAGAAGCAGATGATCCTGACCTCCGGTGCGGCCCACGGTATGGCCTATGTGGAGAACGCAGACGAGTGCGAACAGGCGCTGGACAGCATGATCCAGAGCTATGTAAAGTAAGCAAACAATAAAAGGAAAAGCGCCGCCGTACATTCGATGTGTGGCGGCACTTTTGCATCAAAGGGTCTCTGCGGAACATGGGCTTCGCAGGGACCCTTCTGCATCCCGGAGGGGGAGAGGTAGCGAAAGAGGAAAGAGAGCAATTGCCGGACTTGATGCGGTGATAGGGACATTCTGTCCGGGAATAGGATAGCTCAGTCTGAAGAAGGAGCTGACGCATATGCTGTCCCTTTTGACCCTTCTGCTGTTTCAGGGCAATTTCTTCTCTCTGCGGATGAACACCGCAAGCTCCTTTCCCCGGCCCTTAAAGCCGGAGGAGGAGCGCCGCCTGCTGGCCGAGACCGCAGAAGGAGATCTTGCAGCCCGGAATAAGCTCATTGAGCACAACCTGCGTCTGGTTGCTCACATCGTAAAAAAGTATTACACTCAGACTGGCGATACCGATGACCTCATCAGCATCGGCACCATCGGGCTTATCAAGGCGGTCAATACCTATCGGCCGGATAAAAAGATCAAGCTGGCCACTTATGCCGCGCGGTGCATTGAAAATGAGATCTTGATGTACCTCCGCAAAACCCGTAGACTGTCAGGAGAGGTGTCGCTTTCAGAGACGCTGGATACAGAGGGAGACGGAGGAAATCTGTCCATTCAGGATCTGATCCGAGTGGATGACAATATGCTGGAGGAGCTGGACAACCGGGATGCCTGCCAGCGGGTGCGCCAGTGCGTAGAGCAGGTGCTGGATGCGCGGGAGAAGCAGATTATTATAGGCAGGTATGGGCTGGACGGCGGGCCGCCACGGACCCAGCGGGAGCTGGCCCAGCTGTGCGGCATCAGCCGTTCTTACATTTCCCGCATTGAAAAACGGGCACTTCAGAAACTGGGAGAGGCCATGGAGCGGAGCGTATGACCACAGGTGGAAGTTGATTGTAAACTTGCAAAATATATTGGTTGACAATTGAAGTGATTTCCGCTAAGATAGAGCTACCCCAAACGAGAGGAAGTAATCTGCGTGAAAAACAAGAAAAGCTCTGTCTATCAGCTGACGGTCTGTGCTCTGATGGCGGCGGTCATGTGCGTGATCGGCCCAATGTCCATCCCCATCGGCGCGGTACCGGTCTCCTTTACCAATTTTGTGATCTGTCTGACCGCCTGCCTGCTGGGCTGGAAGTGGGGCAGTGTCAGCGTCATCGTCTATGTGCTGCTGGGTACTTTCGGCCTGCCTGTGTTCTCCGGCTATGCCGGCGGACTTGCCAAGCTGGCTGGACCTACCGGCGGCTATATCATCGGTTATGTGTTCATTACGCTGATCGGCGGCGCGTTTATCGTCCGTTTCCGCAGCAGTTATATCTGGACGGTGATCGGTCTGGTGCTGGGCGTGGCCGTGACCTATGCCTTTGGCACGGCATGGTTCGTGATCCAGATGAAGTGTGAGTTGTGGTACGCCATGACGGTGTGCGTTCTGCCTTTCATCGGCTGGGATCTGCTGAAGATCTGTGCCGCCACCGCGGTGGGTGCCACAGTCCGCCGGGCGCTGATCCGCTCCCACCTCATCGAGGACAAATATCAGGAAGTGACCGCGTAAACGCGCAAAAAAGGAACTCCCTGGATCCATCGGGTCCAGGGAGTTTTTCTGGTTATTCCGTATCTTTTGGACGGTTTTCAATGCCGCGGATGAAAATATCCGCTACTGTATGGGTGTATTCCTCCTGCTCTATGTCCCGTGGGATGCCGTTAATGGTCTCATAGAGGATGGTGTAGGCAGTGAGGGATGCAAAGAAGCTGGTCACCGCCACTTTTACGTCAATATCGGGGCGGATGATGCCCTCCTGCTGGAGCCGGGTTAAGAACTCTGAAAAGTTGCTGCGGGCGGTGCAAAAGCTCTTTTCGTAGTAGGCGGTGCCGAACTCCGGGAACTTGTGGGAATCCCGGATCACGCTGCCCAGAAAGGCGGCGCGGTCAGAGTCCCGGGCGATGGCCATATAGCTCTCGGCCACGTTGTGGATGGCCTGCCGCCAGTCGGCGCAGTTGGCACCGGCCACGGCCTCCTCCGGCGGGATGGCATGGGTATAGAGCTGGAGCACCTGAAAGAACAGGTCCTCCTTGCTGGAACAGTACTGGTAGAGTGCCGCTTTGGAGAAGCCAATCTCCCGGGCAATGTCATCCATGGTGGTATCTTCAAAGCCCTGCTCGCCGAACAGGCGCAGGGCCACCCGGGTGATCTCTTCCCGGCGGCGGTCAAACTCCGGCCGCATCCGGGCTACCTCCGGGATGTTGAGGGCATTGAACAGCTGCTTCTTGCCGTCAAAGTAGAGGTAGATGGTGGAAGGGGAGATGTGGGCCTCGTTGGCGATGTCGATGATTTTGGTCTCAGAATAGCCTTTTCGCAAAAAAACTGCCGTTGCGGCAGCTTCGATCTTGGCTTTCAGGCCCGCTTTCCTGCGTTCATTATTCATGGGGACGGGCTCCTTTCGACTTGGAAGGTTTATACTACTAGTAAACCACACCGGAGGACTTTTGTCAAATACAAATAGAATTTATCTGCCTATTTAGTAGAAATTTATTCAATTTCATGATATGATGTGGCAAAGAACCATATGAGAAAGGGAATCATTCTATTCCCACACCGCATAAGGAGGCGTGTGTTTCATGGAAGAAGAGTTCAAAACATTGCAGCGCTGGGTGGATGAGTCCAGCCGGATCGTGTTTTTTGGCGGCGCAGGAGTCAGTACGGAGAGCGGCATTCCAGACTTCCGAAGCGTGGATGGGCTGTACCACCAGCACTATTCTGAGCCGCCGGAGACCATCCTGAGCCACAGCTATTTTGTAAACAATCCGGAAGGCTTTTTCCGTTTTTACCGGGACAAAATGCTGTTTCCGGACGCACAGCCAAATGCGGCCCACCGCAAGCTGGCGGAGCTGGAGCAGGCAGGTAAGCTGACGGCGGTGGTGACGCAGAACATTGACGGTCTGCATCAGAAGGCCGGGAGCAAGCGGGTCTATGAGCTGCACGGGGCGGTGAGCCGCAACTATTGTGAGCGGTGCCATAAGTTCTATTCGCTGGAGGACGTTATGAAGACCACCGGTGTGCCCCACTGTGACTGCGGCGGCATCATCAAGCCGGACGTAGTGCTCTATGAAGAGTGCCTGAATGACGACACGGTGAACGGCGCGGTCAGTGCCATCCGGCAGGCGGATATGCTCATTGTGGCGGGTACCTCGCTGGTAGTCTATCCGGCGGCGGGGCTCATCAACTATTACCGGGGAGATAAGCTGGTGCTCATCAATCTCCAGCCCACCTCCGCAGACAGCATGGCC
>ERZ808240.4451-NODE-4451-length-12406-cov-3.694114_pt1 | contig 12406 bp, 12 predicted proteins | sample MGYA00521084_ERZ808240 | MGnify/ENA primary metagenome ERZ808240 (study PRJEB31516, sample SAMN03275571) | gut metagenome | biome: mammalia-associated habitat; material: feces | host: Papio cynocephalus | place: Kenya | collected 2012-08-06 ... | reverse complement strand
CGTATTTCCGTCCTTGTCAGTTTCAATCGGTTCGTTTATATATACATCTCCTGCCGATTTTTTAGCTGTGCGGAAATTCATCAATATTTCATTTTCTATGCATCTGCTTGCATAAGTTGCAAATTTCGCTCCTTTTTTATAATCAAATGTGGAAACACTTTTTATAAGACCTATTGTTCCTATTGATATAAGCTCCTCCTGTTCCTGCGGAAGCGGATTGTATTTCTTTACTATATGTGCAACAAGCCGGAGATTATGTTCAATAAGTTTATCCTTCGCTTTTTTATCTCCCTGAGACATCAGTTCAAAATATTTTTCCTCATCTTTTCTTGAAAGAGGTTTCGGAAAAATTCCCATATTATCAACGTGAAGTGCAAAAAGTATGATTTTGCTGAGAAGTTCTAAAAGCATATTATCTCCCCTTTTTTAATATATATTAATATATATTGCACCATAGTTGTACATAATTCGGAAAAATAAAAAAAGCAGACATTTTTATAATGTCTGCCTTTTGGACTGTCTTTTTTTCATTCCTGCCCAGCTTATAAATCCGTATACATCATTGATAAGGAACACTGAAAAGCATATTACCATTGACGGCTTTCCGGCAAGTGCCCAGAGCATAATAAGAACTATATCATTAAGGGAATATCCTATTGCATAATATTCACTTCTTCTCATTGTCAGATATGCAGCTACAAAGCTTGTGAATACTGAAACTGTACTAAGTATAATCTGCGATGTGTTGAAGAAATCAAGGATAAAGTAAAATCCGAATGTTACTGCTGTTGCAAGAACAACTAAAAATACATATTCCTTTAATGCAAGATAATTTATCTTTACTTCACTTTTTCCGTCTTCAAATGGATTTTTAAGCCATGTAATTACTGATACAACGGCTATCGGTGCAGTCATTCCAAGATATGTTGTCATTTCGCCGTAATATCTCGATTTGAACGAAATAATGGCATATATAATGCTGAAAACGACTGTAAGCATCTGACCTGCAACGTTTCCCTTTGCATTTAAAATAAGTGACGTTGCACCTATGAGCGATACAGCAAGCACCATATAATTTTCATTGTCAAACACAAAGAATGAGATTGTAATGAAAATTACAGACAAGCTCCAGATTAAGATTTCAGTCAGTGAAAAATACTTCAAGAAAAAACCTCCCAAAAAATTACTATCAGTATTGTATCACACTAAAAAATCTTTGTCAAGTCTTTTTTAATCCTTGCGAACTATTACCACCTGAGTAGCTGTGGTGTAGGGGTCTGAAAAATCAACAATTTTAAGTCTTTCGTCTGTAACAGTTATTCCTGCTACTGCAACATCTGTATCTCCTTTTACAACATTACTGAGTACAAGGTCAAAATCTGTATCAATAACAACAAGCTCCATATTTATTTTATGACAGACAGCTTTCATCATATCAACATCAAAGCCAACTACTTCATCATCACTTATAAATTCATAAGGCGGAAAAGTTGAACTTGTTGACATTAAGAGTCTGCCTCCTGTGGGGGCATCGTGATACTGAAAATCATACGGCTTTTTTGTAGCATTTTCACCTGTCCAGTTTTCTTTTAAGGCATCAAGAGTTCCGTCATCACGAAGTTCACAAAGGGCATTGTTTATTTTTTCTTCAAGCTCAGTATTTCCCTTTTTTATTGCAACTGCATACTGTTCTTCTGAAAAAGTTTCATCAAGAATCTTAACGCCTTTATTTTCTGAAACATATACATTTGCAGGGTCACTGTCAACTATGACAGCATCAAGAGTTCCGTCTGCAAGGTCTTTTACGGCATCTGAACCGTCAAAATAGCGTTTTACTTCAGCATTGTTTATATCAGAAGCATATGTATCTCCGACAGTATCAAGCTGTACTCCTATGGTTTTTCCGTCTAAATCTGCTATTGAATGTACTGTATTTTTTCCGGCACAGCCTGAAGCGAATATTGAAAAAACTGCACACAATAATGAAAGTGATATAATTGTTTTAGAATGTTTCATAGATTTGCCCTCCTTTAAAGCGGTAAAGATATTATATCATATTTTATAGTTTATGTCAACTATTTTGATATATTATTGTAACAATGCACAAATTCGACACTTTAATTTCTACGGCATCAATTATAATCCAAAAACTGTTGATTTTTATTGCGTTTGTGATATAATTATAATAAAGGAGTGTGATTTTTTTGAAAAAAATTATTGCTGAAAAGCTTGATGAAATTGAAAGAACACAGAATGTCAGGATAATTCACGCTGTTGAATCAGGAAGCCGTGCGTGGGGTTTTGCCTCTCCTGACAGTGACTATGATGTAAGATTTATATATGTGCGTCCTCTTGAATACTATCTGAGACTTGAACAGACCCGTGATGTTATCGAATATCAGCTTGATGAAACTCTTGATATAAACGGCTGGGATTTGCAGAAAGCTTTAAAACTTCTTTATAAATCCAATCCTACTATCTTTGAATGGAACAATTCTCCCATTATATATAAAACTTCTCCTGAATGGCAGAGAGTAAACAATATTATAAATAATTACTATAATTCCAAAAATGGAGTTTACCATTATTTAAGTATGGCGAAGTCAAACTATCGTGAATATCTTAAAACTGATATTGTAAAACTTAAAAAATATTTCTATACAATGCGTCCCATTCTTGCGTGCAAATGGATTATCGATAAAAATTCTCCTCCGCCTATGCTCTTTTCAGAACTTTGCGATGCACAGCTTGAACCTTATATAAAACCATATATAAACAAGCTCCTTAACCTGAAAATAAACACCCCTGAAATATCAAAGGGAAAACGCATTGATGAAATAAATAATTATATCGAGTCAAATATAGACGAACTTGAAAGAATTATTTCTGATATGCCTGAAAGCAAATGCAACGACTGGAAAGTTCTTGATGAAACATTCAGAAGCTTTCTTATATAAAGGAGATTAACATATGAAAAAATTCAAAAAAAGTATTGCTGTTCTTACTGCCGGAATGATTACTGCACTTCTCTTTACGGGCTGTAAAGATTCAGAAAAAGACAGTTCAGATGATTTTTCAATTTCAGAAAGCCAGACTGAAATTATCACCGAAAATGATGTTACAACTGCACCTGCCGAACTGACAACTGCTGAAACAACAACTGTAACTACTGTTCCTCCTCATGTAAGTCCTGTTGAAACTGTTTCTTATTCAATGGCAAATGAAAAAGGGCAGATTAATGAAATTCTCAACTACGACAAGAATAAAACATACAAGGCAAAACTTTCTGAACTTGCTGACAAGGAAGATAAAATAGATTCTTTCACCTTTGTTATATATTCAGAGGACGGCGTTTCTGATATCGGAAGTTTTACCGGTGCTTTCGGAATTTCCGTAAAAGAGGACTGTCCCTCTGCTACTGATAAATGCTGGTATCAGTCAGAAGATGTTGAAATTGCTGTAAACGGTGCTTATGCCGAAATAAAATGGACTGTTCCTGCCGAAATCAGAGATTACATAAATATCGACGACAAGAGCTTTATTCAGCTCGGTTACTGGTGGGGCGGTGTTCAGTCAATACGCCTTGAAAGTATTATTTGCAGTTACTCAAAAACAGCAGAAATTCCTGTTGACAGCACAAATACTGTTGACATCGGAAAGAGTTTAAGCTATAAGAGTGAATCAGACAAGACTCTGAAAATTCCTGTTGAAAAACTTGTTGGCGATAATGAAATTCCGCAGTATTTTGAGCTTAATATTGAAAGTTCATCGCCTATGAAAAAAATGTCAGGTGCTTTCGGAATTTCTGTTGATGAGGATTGCCCTTCTGCTACTGATGACCACTGGTATCAGTCAAGAAATTTTGCTTTGCTTACTGATTCTTCAAATGCTGTTCTTTACTGGAAAGTTCCTGATGATATTAAAAACTATATTTCAGACAACGGCGATTTTATGCTCGGATTCTGGTGGAGTGAGGCTGAAAGCATTACACTTAAAAGCATTACTGTAAAATCAAGCCTTAAAGCTGTGAATACAAATGTTGATAATTCAGGTTCTCCTGAGGGAAATATCACAAACAATGAAAAACCGAAAAATGTCGGTATTCCTGAGGGTACTGCTATGCACGATATAACATCTCAGCAGATTGTTGATGATATGCGTATAGGCTGGAATCTCGGAAATTCCCTTGACTGCTATGACAAGGAAAAAGACCTTTCTGCTACAAATGCCGAAATATACTGGGGAAATCCTGCTGTAACAAAGCAGACTATCGATACTGTAAAACAAGCCGGTTTCAATGCTGTGCGTATTCCTGTATCGTGGACTAACCATATACAAGATGACGGAACTATTGACCCTGAATGGCTTAAAAGAGTAAATGAAGTTGTTGACTATGTTATTGACAACGATATGTATGCAATTATAAATATTCATCACGATGACTATACCTGGCTCAGTCCGACAAAGGCTGATGAACAGGCTGTTACTGAAAAATTCACAAAGATATGGGAACAGATTTCTGAAAGATTTAAAAACTATGACTATCATCTTTTATTTGAGGGTATGAATGAACCGAGAGTTGTAGGCTCTCAGAACGAATGGCTGGGCGGTACTCCTGAAGAACGTGAAGTTATAAATAACCTCTTTGATGCATTTGTAAAAACCGTAAGAAATTCCGGCGGAAACAATGCTGACAGACATCTTATTATTACTTCTCACGCTGCATCAATAACTGCTGATGCTGTTCAGGCTGTTAAAATTCCTGATGATGACAAAATTATTGTATCTATTCACTACTATTCACCTTGGGATTTCTCTGACCCTGATGATGATTCCCCTGAATCTGCTGAATGGGGTACTGATTCAGATAAGCTTGAACTCGATAAAGGTTTCGACCTCCTCAAAAATACTTTTATAGATAAGGGTGTTCCGGTAATTATCGGCGAATTCGGCTCTGTGAACAAAAACAATTACGCTGAAAGAACAGGTTATACCGAATATTATATAGATTCCGCTAAAAAGCGTGGCATTACCTGCTTTATGTGGGACGAAGGCTCTAAGAAAAATTTCGGTATGCTCAACAGAAACGATTTGACTTGGTACTTCCCTGATATTGTTGAGGACGCTGTAAAAGCTGTTGATTCAGAAGAAAACTGACATAACAATTAAACAGGTTCCGGCATAAAATATAGAGAGAATATATATATTCTCGGAAAGGGTGATTTTTATGCCGAAAATCTTTTTAAGTCCCTCTACGCAGGAATGGAATCAGTATGCCACAGAGGGAAATGAAGAATTATATATGAATCTTATCGCTGACCGTATGGAACCTTATCTGCGTTCAAGCGGTATAACCTATGTGAGAAACGACCCGTCAAGAAATGTTGCGGGTGCTATAAGTGATTCCAATTCCGCTTATTATGACGTTCACCTTGCACTTCATTCAAATGCTTCTCCTGAAAGTCTTGCCGGAAAATTAAGGGGTGTTGATATATACTTTGCCCCGAGAAGTCAGGACAGTGAACGCCTTGCAACCATTATTGCAAACAATATGAAAAGCATTTATCCTCTGCCCGATAAGGTAAATGCTGTTCCGACAACAAATCTCGGTGAAGTTTTAAGAACAAGAGCTGTTGCTGTTCTCTGCGAACTGGGCTATCACGACAACTATTATGATGAAGCGTGGATTAAAAGAAATCTCAATGAAATTGCAAAAAATATTGTTCAGTCCCTCTGCGATTACTTCGGTATTCCGTTTGTAAATGCAGGGCCTGTTCTCAACGGCGTTGTTGTTACGGACGGTTCAAACCTCAATATAAGAAGTTATCCTTCAACAAACAGCAGTATAATCGGTTCAATTCCAAACAATGCTGATGTCACAATTTATGGTTCTGTAAACGGCTGGTATGTTATCTTTTACAACGGAATTACGGGATATGCAAGCAGTGATTTTATAGTTATATAAAAAAACAGGCGGTCATAAAATATGACCGCCTTATATAAATCAGTTTTTAATGCTGTGCATAGGTGCAGGGAGTCTTCCTCCACGGTTTATAAACTTTTCTGCTGATTTGTTATTGACTGGCATAACAGGGCCACTTCCGAGAAGTCCGCCGAATTCAAGCATATCGCCCTCCTTTTTGTTTATGGCAGGAATAAGTCTTACGGCAGTTGTCTTGTTGTTTACCATTCCTATTGCAGCCTCATCAGCTATAATTGCAGAAATTGTTGAAGGTGTAATATCTCCCGGAACAGCTATCATATCAAGACCTACTGAGCATACAGCAGTCATAGCTTCAAGCTTTTCAAGTCTTAATGTTCCGTCAACAGCAGCATCAATCATTCCTGCGTCCTCTGATACAGGAATAAATGCTCCTGAAAGTCCGCCTATATGAGATGATGCCATTACACCGCCTTTTTTGACTGCATCATTAAGAAGTGCAAGTGCAGCAGTAGTTCCATGAGTTCCGCATGTTTCAAGTCCCATTTCTTCAAGGATATGTGCAACGCTGTCACCTACGGCAGGAGTCGGGGCAAGTGACAAGTCGACAATTCCGAAAGGAACTCCGAGCATTTCAGATGCCTTTGAACCTACAAGCTGTCCCATTCTTGTAATCTTGAATGCTGTCTTTTTGATTATATTTGCTAATTCATCAATAGATGCATCAGGATATTTTGAAATTGCAGAACGTACTACGCCCGGACCTGATACTCCGACATTTATAACGCAGTCAGGTTCTCCGACACCGTGGAAAGCACCTGCCATAAAAGGATTATCCTCAGGAGCGTTGCAGAATACAACGAGCTTTGCAGGAGCTATACAGTTGCGGTCAGCAGTCATCACAGCAGATTCCTTTATAATTTCACCCATAAGCTTTACAGCGTCCATATTTATACCTGTTCTTGTTGAACCGACATTTACTGATGAACAGATATTTTCAGTAACGGAAAGAGCTTCCGGAATTGATTTTATAAGTTCAATATCTCCGGCACTGAATCCTTTCTGAACAAGTGCAGAATATCCGCCTATAAAGTTTACTCCGCATTTATCGGCAGCTTTCTGAAGTGCAAGAGCAAATTTAACAGGGCTTTCGCCTTTGCAGGCAGCAGCAAGCATTGCTACCGGAGTTACAGCTATTCTTTTATGAATTATCGGGATTCCGTATTCCTTTTCTATTTTGTTTCCGACTGATACAAGATTTTCAGCTTTTGAAGTAATCTTGCTGTAAACCTTTTCACAGGCTTTGTCAATATCGGGGTCTATACAGTCAAGGAGCGAAATTCCCATTGTAATTGTTCTGATGTCAAGACATTCGTCCTGAATCATTCTTATTGTTTCGAGAATATCGTATTTATTCAGCATTTTTTAAAAAGTCCTTTCGGTGTATTTTCAGATAGTATGCATAGAATTGAAAATATCTTCGTGCATTGTATGTATTGAAAGTCCGAGCTGTTCACCGAGAACATTGAGTCTGTCAACGAGTTCTGAGAAATCGCCGTCAAGCTTTGATATATCAACAAGCATTATCATTGCGAACATATCCTGAAGAACACTCTGTGTAACTTCAATAACGTTAGCCTGTTTTTCGGCACAGATACCGCTTACCTTGTTAAGAATACCGACATTATCCTTGCCGATAACGGTTATAACTGCTTTCATCATTTGAAAATCATTCCTCCAAAAAATTATTTATATTCATTATATCACACTGAACTTAAAAAGAAAAGGGAATTTATATAATTTTATTTTTTTACTGAAAAAATTCTGAAAATATATAGCATTTTCTGAAAATATGTGATATAATATATTCCAAAATATAATGGAAGTGAAAAATTTTGAATATTATTGACTGCCATACTCATACACAGTTTTCAGTCGATTCTGATGCTGATATAATTCAGATGATTGAAAAGGCTGTTTCTCTCGGACTTTCGGCATATGCCGTTACTGACCACTGCGAATGCAACAGATGGTATGATGAAGAATATTATAAGGGTGAAGAGGGATATAAATTCTATAATTTCGGAAAGGATTTTGAAAATTCCGTTTCTGCCGTTACAGAACTTAAAAAGAAATATCCTGATTTCAATCTTATATGCGGTGTCGAACTCGGTCAGGCAACTCAGGATATTGAAATTGCCGAAAAAGTTGCAGGCGACAAGCGTCTTGATTTTATCATAGGTTCTGTTCACCAGTTGCCGAAAAAAGATGATTTCTGTTTTCTCGATTATCAGAAATACAGTTCAGATGAAATAAAAAATCTCATTGAAAACTATTTTCTTGAAATAAATAAAATCTGCAACTGGGGAAAATTTGACGTTCTTGGTCATCTTACCTACAATTTAAGATATATGCATTCTGCTCTCGGATATGACCCTGATATTTCTCCTTTTGATGATATTATTGAAGATTCATTCAGAAAGCTTATTCAGAAAGGAAAAGGAATTGAAATAAATACTTCCGGTCTGCGTCAGTCATACGGTCAGACTTTTCCCAATCTGAAATATGTAAAGCTTTTCCGTCAGCTCGGCGGTGAAATTATATCCATTGGCTCTGATTCCCATACAGTTGAAGATTTAGGCTCAGGAATAAAAGAAGGCATAAAACTTGCTTATGATGCGGGATTCAGAAATATATGCTATTTTAAACAGCGTTCTCCTGTTTTTATAGAAATCAATTAGAAAGGACTTTTTGAATTATGAATAAGATTATTGACCTTCTGAAACAGAATGCACGATTCTCAAATGCCCAGATTGCCGATATGCTCGGTATGTCCGAAAATGAAGTTGCCTCACAGATAAAGGAACTTGAGGACAAGGGCATTATAAAAGGTTACAGCGTTATTCTCAACGAGGAAATCTATGATAAGTCACAGGTTACTGCTACTATCGAATTAAAGGTAACTCCTCAGAGAGACTGCGGTTTCGATGTTATTGCCAAAACCATTATGATGTATGATGAAGTTGAAAGCGTTTCACTGATGTCAGGAGCATATGACCTTGCCATTGAAGTTACAGGCAGAAATCTTAAAGATGTTGCTCTTTTTGTATCAGAAAAGCTCTCTACAATAGAAGGCGTTCTTTCTACTGCAACACATTTCATTCTTAAAAAATACAAGGAAAAAGGTATCTTCATCGAAGGTGAAGACGTGGACGAAAGGGGATTTGTTTGTCCATGATAGATTATAATAAAGCTCTTTCAGAAAAAGTAAAGAAAATGAAACCATCGGGTATAAGAAAATTCTTTGATATTGCTGCAACAAAAAAAGATGTTATAAGTCTTGGTGTTGGTGAGCCTGATTTTTCTACCCCGTGGAGTATCAGAAAAGCTGCTGTAAACACTCTTGAAAGAAAGAAAATTATATACGGTGCTAACAAGGGTATTGAACCTCTGCGTGAATCAATATGCACATATATAAATAAAAAATACGGTGTTCAGTACAATTCTGATGATGAAATTATTGTTACTGTCGGTGGTTCGGAGGCAATTGACCTTGCTATAAGAGCTTTGGTTGATGTCGGCGATGAAGTTCTTGTTGTTGAACCGTCTTTTGTATGCTATGCTCCTCTTGTGGAGCTGGCAGGCGGTGTTGCTGTTTCTGTTCCGACTAAAATTGAAAACAATTTCAAGCTCACTCCTGAAGATTTGGAGGGAAAAATCACAGAAAAAACAAAACTCCTTATACTCCCCTTCCCGAACAACCCGACGGGTGCTGTTATGACTAAAGAGGATTTGGAAAAAATTGCTGATGTTTTTCGTGATACAAATATAATCGTTCTTTCAGATGAAATCTATTCTGAACTTACATACGGAAGAAAACATTACTCAATCATTCAGATTGACGGTATGCGTGAACGTACAATTTATGTAAACGGTTTTTCAAAGGCTTATGCTATGACAGGCTGGAGACTCGGTTATCTGACTGCTCCTAAGGAAATTGTAAGCCAGCTCGTAAAAATTCATCAGTACGGCATTATGTGCAGTCCTTTCATAAGCCAGAATGCTGCTATTGAGGCTCTTAACTCCTGTGACAATGAAGTTAAGAAAATGGTTGAGGAATACGATACAAGAAGAAGATTTCTTGTCAAAGAATTTAACAGAATAGGTCTTGAATGTTTCAATCCTGAGGGTGCTTTCTATGTATTCCCTTGTATTAAAAGCACAGGTCTTTCAAGTGAAACATTCTGTGAAAGACTCCTTGATGAAAAAAATGTTGCTTGTGTTCCGGGAAATGCTTTCGGTGAAAGCGGTGAGGGATTTATACGTATCTCATATGCATATTCATTAAAGCATCTCACTGAGGCTGTAAGCCGTATAGAAGAATTTGTAAATGATATAAAGGCAGAAAAGAAATGAACCGTATCAAAGTAAAATCATCGGCTAAAATAAATCTTTCCCTTGATGTAACAGGAAAACTTCCTGACGGATACCATACAATTGAAAGCGTCTTTCAGACTGTCGGTATTTATGATATAACAGAAACTGAAATTTCAGAGGGCAATAATATTTCTCTTGAATGTTCGGATTCTGATATTCCCTGCGATGAAAGAAATATCGCTTACAGAGCTGTTTTGCTTTTTAAAGAACTCTGCGGATTTGATTTCGGCTGTAAGATTAGAATTGAAAAAAATATTCCCTCACAGGCAGGAATGGGCGGAGGAAGTTCAGACGGTGCTTGTATATTTTACAGTCTGAACAAACTTCTGAATACAGGTTTTACTATTGACGATATGCTCCCTTATGCCGAAAAACTTGGTGCTGATGTTCCTTTTTTCCTTATGGGCGGTACTGCATATGTTCAGGGAAAAGGTGAAAAACTTCACCCTCTGAATGACTTTTCAGGCAATATTATGCTTATTGCAAAAGGTTCAGCAGGAATTTCAACTCCTGAGGCTTACAGAAATATTGACAAACTTGAAAATCCTGTTCACCCTGATACCCAGAAATTATTAAGATGCATAAAATCAGGCGATAAAAATGCTTTCCGATATTATGGAAATATCTTTGAACAGGCTGTAAAAAATGATGATATAGATACAATAAAATTTGTTATGATGAATAACAATGCTCTCTGTTCTGTTATGACGGGAAGCGGTTCTGCTGTTTTCGGTCAGTTTTCTGATATGGATTCAGCATTAAAATGCCGGAATATTCTAAAAAACAAAGGATTTTATGCAGAAGTCTGCAAAACTGAAACAAATTCATTTATTGATATTTAATATTTCGGGCGACTTTAAAACAAAGTCGCCCTTTTCTTTTTTATGAAAAATCTGTTTCAATAAGCTTTGATGAATTTTCAGGAGTATATACCCACTTTGAAATATGATTTCCCTCAAAAAAATAATTACATTCGTTTATTCTCTCTGTACCTTCACATATATCAACTATAATAAGCTTTACTTTCATTTTTTCCGGAATAAGTGCCTTTATATATACACTGACCTGCTGTCCTGCCCTGACATCTTCACGAGGTTCGGCAAGGCCTGCAAGATTCGGTGTAAGCTCAATAAATATTCCATAGCTTTCAACTGAACGTACTATTCCTGATACTGTTTCGCCTGCCTGAAACTGTTCTGCATTTTCAGTCCACGTTCCGAGAAGTTCCTTATGAGTAAGACATATTCTGCCGTTTTCGTTGCTTTTTACGATTACACGTATATCCTGCCCTGTTGTGAATCTGTCGGACGGGTGGGAAATCCTTGAGACAGAAATCGTATCAATCGGTATCAATGAGGGTATTCCGCAACCTATATCAACAAAACAGCCGAAAGGTTCAAGATGTGTCACACGGGCATTTATTATATCTCCGGCAGAAAGTTTTTTTATGTAATTCTCATAACATTCCTGCTGTGCAAGTCTTCTTGAAAGAACTGCATACTTTTTTCCGTTTTCATCAGTTTCAACTGACATTACCTTAAAGCATACATATTTGTTTACACGAGAGATAAGTGCTATATCCTTTGTATAGCCCTCTGATATTCCAACAGCACCTTCTTCACGCTTTATAATTCCACTCATACATGGAAGCTCTACTATAAGATTATGACTGTTGTCACAGACAGATGCCCTTGCCTCAAGAATTTCATCTTTTTCCATAGCCTGCAAAAGTCCCTCTGCGGAACTTATATATTTTCTATTTTCAGCTGTTGCAAAAATACAGCCCTCCGGTTTAAAATTTTTCATTTCGGCCTCCACTTTCTATTCAGATTTTTTACTTTCCGATGATAAATATTTATGCACCGTTTTATAAGAATATGACGGGCGGTTTTCAAATAATTTCCGCCCGTTTTTAAGATATTCTGTTTTAAGTGTCTGATACCCTTACTTTCATTCCTCCGTATGAAAGCATAAGCGATTTTACATTGTTTGCATATTCGGAATCGCATATTATATATACATACGCAT
>ERZ808240.4450-NODE-4450-length-12408-cov-4.331822_pt1 | contig 12408 bp, 7 predicted proteins | sample MGYA00521084_ERZ808240 | MGnify/ENA primary metagenome ERZ808240 (study PRJEB31516, sample SAMN03275571) | gut metagenome | biome: mammalia-associated habitat; material: feces | host: Papio cynocephalus | place: Kenya | collected 2012-08-06 ... | reverse complement strand
CTATTAGTCAACGGCAGCTCGCGTCAAGAAGGCAACACCGCGGTTGCGCTTGCCGAGGTTGCTACCGCCCTTGAGGCCCACGGCGTCGAAACCGAAACGATGTGGCTGGGCAACAAGCCCGTTAACGACTGCATCGCATGCGGTCGTTGCGCTGAGCTGGGCGGGAAGTGCGTCATCGGCAACGACGTGGTCAACGAGCTCATCGAAAAGGCCGCGCAGGCCGACGGTTTTGTGTTCGGGACGCCGGTGTACTACGCGCACCCCACGGGACGCATCCAGTGCGCGCTCGATCGCGCGTTTTACGCGGGCGGCAAGTACTTTGCGCACAAGCCGGGCGCGGCCGTTGCCGTTGCGCGCCGCGGCGGTACCTCGGCGTCGTTTGATGTGCTGAACAAGTATTTCACCATCAACCAGATGCCGGTTGTCTCCTCCACGTATTGGAACAGCATGCACGGCCGTACGCCGGGCGAGGCCGCGGGCGACGCCGAGGGCCTGCAGACCATGCGCAACATCGCGCACAACATGGCGTGGCTGCTCAAGTGCATCGACGCGGGCCGTGCAGCCGGCGTCGAAGCTCCGAAGGCCGAGCGCGGCAATCAAACCAACTTCATCCGCTAAACGTTTTCGCGCGTCCTTGCTAATCCAAGGTCGCGTGCAGCAAAACGCTACCAAAATCCCTGCAGCTTATACGCACGTTGCGGGGATTTTTGTATGCCCAGGTTCGCCTTTGCTGCAGTAAGCATCGCGAAGTGCGTAGGTTTGCGGCCTCACTAAACGAAAGGGAATACGCAACCCGCCAAATTCCCTGGTCGCGATTTTGCTGACAGGGTGTTTTCGCGAAACGCCGCACGCAACCTACGCACTTCGCGGCCCTTTGCTTGGCTTGCGCAACTTACACCATCGCTGCTCGCACTTTGGCGGCTTTTTGTTCACAGGCCTTAAGTCGTCGTCGCCCGAGCCTCATCGCCGCTGAAATGTTAAATCCCGGTAGTCTGGGTTAATTCTCGTGCGACTCATCCCGTTTTGCGACACAATAAGCTCCGACTGAAAACGCGCGGAACCGGCTGTGTGGCCCGCGCTTTGGAACCAACTTTGCAAGGAGGCCCTTCGTGGCTAAGGTCAACCCGAATTACCAGAAACTCCCCGGCAGCTACTTATTCTCCGAAATCGCTCGCCGCACCGCTGCCTACTCCGAGGCGCATCCCGAGGCCAAGCTCATCAAGATGGGCATCGGCGACGTCACCCGCCCGCTGGCACCGGCCGTCATCGAGGCCATGCACGCCGCTGTCGACGACATGTCCAAGGCCGAAACCTTCCACGGCTACGGCCCCGAGCAGGGCTACGATTTCTTGCGTTCGGCCATCGCCAAGCGTGATTTTCATGCGCGCGGCGTTGATATCGCCGACGACGAGATCTTCATCTCCGATGGCGCCAAGTCCGACTGCGGCAACATCGGCGACATCCTGGACGTTGACAACGTGATTGCCGTGTGCGACCCGGTGTACCCCGTGTACGTTGACTCCAACGCCATGGCAGGCCGCGCGGGCGACTACGACGAAGCCGCCGAGCGCTGGACGAACATTGTCTACATGCCCACCACCGCCGAAAACGGTTTCTGCCCGGCACTGCCCGAAGGCCGCGCGGACGTCATCTACCTGTGCAGCCCGAACAACCCCACCGGCACCGTGCTCAACGCCGAGCAGCTGAAAGCGTGGGTGGACTACGCAAACGCCAACGGCTCCATCATCATGTTCGACGCCGCTTACGAGCGCTTCATCACCGAAGAGGGCGTGCCGCACTCCATCTACGAGGTGGAAGGTGCGAAAACCTGCGCCATCGAGTTCCGTTCGTTCTCGAAAACCGCCGGCTTCACCGGTGCGCGCTGCGGCTACACCGTGGTGCCCAAGGAACTGGTGCGCGACGGCCAAAGCCTCAACGCCATGTGGAACCGCCGCCAGTGCACGAAGTTCAACGGCGCCAGCTACATCATCCAGCGCGGCGCGGCGGCTATCTATACCGAAGAGGGCGAGCGTCAGATCGAGGAAACGCTTGCGTACTATCGCAACAATGCTCGCGTGATCAAGGAAGGCCTTGAGTCCGCAGGCTTCACCGTGTACGGCGCCGTGAACAGCCCGTACATTTGGTGTAAAACCCCCGAGGGAATGGGTAGCTGGGAGTTCTTCGACAAGTTGCTTACCGAAGCGAACATCATCACCACGCCGGGCGCCGGTTTTGGCCCCTCCGGCGAAGGGTATGTGCGCTTAACCGCGTTCGGCGACGCCGATGCCGCAGTTGAGGCCATGGAGCGCATCAAAAAGCTCATGGCGTAAAAGCTGCAACCTTAGATACATCACATTACAGGGGGCGCCTTGGCGTAAGCCAAGGCGCCCCCTGTATCTGTCGGCTCAACGCACACCAATGTTTCAACAGGCCTCCACGCGTGCTTCTGCGTGCAGTTTTGGCGCAAGGTGTGGGTGCCTTTGCGGTTTGGGCGGGGCTTGCTGTCACAAACTCGCTCGTGTTTGTGTTTTTGTTGAAATCCGGCAAAGTAGCGCATTTTTCGAAAAGCTTGTGACCTGGGAAAATGCAACTCCATCTATGCCGCTACTCAAGACATACGAATTAAAACGCAAACACAAGCGAGTTTGCGACAGCAGGTAGGCGAAATCGATGCTACTCTCGTCCTTCCTTCCGCTTTTCGCGCTTTGCGGCTTGTTCGGCTTCGATTTGGCGTGCGAACTCGTCCATTTTGCGCTCGCCTTCGCTTTTGATGCCGAACAGCGTGCGCCCGCTTGACACGCGTGGCTGCACGTCGCCGTTCATCTGGATGCGCAGCTGGTCTTGGATGCGCTCCCACCTGCGTTCGAAATCGCTGGTCATACGCGCCGCCTAGCCGCGGTAGTCGCAGCGCTTGCAACGGGGCAGCGCCTGCTCGGACGTTTCGCGGAAAAACAGCCCCGACCACTGGCAAATATGCTGCAGCACGGGGATAACAGAGTGCCCCTTCTCGGTGAGCGCATACTCAACACGTGGTGGGATTTCTTCGAACTGTATGCGTTTTACCAGGTCGTTTGCCTGCAAGTCCTTCAACGCCGCCGCAAGCGCGGCATCGGTGACGTCGGTCATTTCCTGGCGGATTGTGCTGTAGCGCATCTGCCCGCCCGCCAGCACGCACAGGATGCGTGACTTCCATTTGCCTCCGAACACGTCAAGCCCGTATTCAAGTGGGCAGCGGATGTCCTTTTCTGTTTTGCGTTTACGGGGCATGCGTCCTCCTTGCGAAAAGTACCTCAGGGCCTAGCAAAGCCGTTGGTTCAATAATAGGCGAGTAGCTTGTAAGGTTAAAGCTACTATAAAAATATTGAGCAACTTAAGATTTCGCTAACCACTTTCAAGGTTTGAGTAGCTTGCGTATGCTGAGTGCACAACGAAGCGCGCATCGTTGACTCATGTTGACACAGCGCGAACCCTCCCTGTATATGCGGAAGGTTGTCGTACGTTTGACCTGCACGCACAGGTTGCCTGCTTGCCAAGCGCCCGGTAGCGTTTCGCATCGTTCGCGTTTTGTCCGTCAGGGCGGCTTGTCCCCCAAGCCGCCCTGGCACCTTAAGCTATGCGAAAGGATTCAACCATGCAAGTTAAAGCCTACCTGCAAATCACCATGAAAATCAGCGAGGCGAACCGTCCGGCCGCTGTGAAGGTATACACCGATTATCGTCAGCCGTTTTTAGACACCATCGAGGGCGCTCTGACGAAGGACCTGCTGGTGCGCGACGAAGACGTGCAGGTGCTGCACGGCTTCGACAGCGTTGAGCATGCGAACGCGTATCTGGAAAGCAAGCTGTTCAAGGATGACGTTGCCACGGGCCTTGCCCCAACGTGGGATGCCGACCCGGTCATCTCGGTGTACGCCGTCGCATAACTTTTGGCTTTGCCTGCACAACTGAAACGTGCTTGTACTGCTTCGGTTGTGCGGTTAAGTTTGCCCGGTGCGCGCTGCGCCAGGCAAGAAACATTCGTTTCACTCTTCCTCGCAGGGAGCCTTGGGATACCAGGGCTCTTTTGCGTTTTCGCAGGTGACACGCTACGCGCGGCCAAACCGCGGCGCGGTGGTCCCGCAAGTTCGCTATACTGGTGACGCTTGTGAAATCAACAGGGAAGGAGCTGCCGTTGAAGCAGTACAAGATGCGCATTGCCGAACGCGAGCTGTCGTTAGCCGACACGCTTGAGGTGCTTGAGGAAGGCCAGTTCATCACCGTTGCAACCGTCGACGAAGACGGCATGCCGTATTGCACGCCGCTGTCGTACGTGGTCGAACGCGGCACGGGGCGTATCGAGCATGCGGAAACAGCTGCTGAAGAACCGGTGCAAACCGGTGAAAACGCAGATGGCAAAGGTGATTGCGAATCATCAGCTGCAAACGGCGCTCCTATCTGCCGCATTTACGTGCACACTACCAACACGTACGGGCACAAGATAGACAACTGGAAACGCGACGGGCGTGTGTGCGGAACCGTGGCCAACGAGGTGGAGCCTTGCTACGAGGAAACCTTCTTCACCAGCCGTTTTGCCACCGCTATGGCTTTTGGCCGCATCCGCCGTGTTGAGGACCCGATTGCCGTGCGCAAAGCGCTGGTGGCGTTGTGCATGAAATACATGCCCAGCGAAAAGCACGAGATCGGCGGCGCAATCCAGCGCGAGTTCGGCATCACGGATGTGTGGTGCATCGATGTTGAAACGCTCACCGGCAAAGCCGGGCGTCGCAAAAACCGCTAGATTCTGTTACACTGCCGAACCGCAATCGCATACAACGCCCTGCCGCCGGGTAGGGAACCGAGCACTCGGATGAATCGCATCGTTAGGCCCTAGAAGATGCGCTTCGCCCGGGTGCTTTTGTTTTCCCGCGCACCTACTGATTCAATGCTTCCGCAAGGTTTTGGCTCGCTGACATATGGGCCAGCGGCAGGGCGTAAAGCGCACACGATAGGAGAGCCTTATGCAGAAGATGATTGTTGAAGAGTCGTTCTGGAACGTGTTACCCGACACGCGCATCGCCGTGATGGTGGTCAGCAACATGAAGCGTGCTGAGGAAGTGCCCGAGGCCGACCGCAAAGCGATAGCGCAGCTGCTTGCCCAGGCAAACGCCGCCGCTGACCAGCACCTTACCAGCAACACCATCTCACAAAACCAGGTGGTGGCCGTATGGCGCGACGCGTATAAGCAGTTCAAAACGAAGAAGGGCGCGCGCTGCTCGGTGGAGAACCTGCTCAAGCGTGTGCTGAAGGGCAACCCGGTTGGCTCCATCACGCCTTCGGTGGACATCTACAACGCCATCTCGCTTAAATACGCGCTGCCGGTTGGCGGCGAAGACCTTGATGCCATTAAAGGCGACTTCCGCTTAGGCGTGGACGAACAAGGTGGCAAAGATTTCCTGCCGCTCGGCGAAGAAGCGTCCGACCCCACGTTGCCCGGCGAGGTTTGCTACTACGACGACGCCGGTGCGGTGTGCCGGTGCTTCAACTGGCGCGATGGCCAACGCACGCAGCTGACCGACACCACGCAAAACGCGGTGCTGGTTATGGAAAGTGTCGATCCGGCGCGCGCAGAGGACCTGCAGGCCGCGCTCGACGAGTTTGCACAACTTATGCAGCGCTATCTAGGCGCGGAAATCAAGGCGAAGCAAGTGCTCACGCGCGAGCAGCCCGCTATGGTGCTGATCCCGTAAGGGCATATCGTAGGACCGGTGTAAATCGGTGACCGCTCGAGGACACGTGCCTCGCAGAACCAAACAACGCCTCAAAACTGTGCATTTTCTGCACAATGAGCAATTCGCTCATATTTAAATCGTTCCAAGACACAAAATACCCTGGTGAGGAATAAACCTCACCAGGGTATTTATCTACCAGGAAGCAACCTCAGCAGGTAGCTTCAAAAGCGGCTTCGGAAAGCATTTGCCTAGCAGTTCTCGGCAGCAGCCTTCACGCCTTCCTCATGTGCGGCACCCTCAGGCGTATCTTCGTCGGCATAGCTGCGCTTCTTCAGCAGCATGGATACCGCCAGAGCGGCCACGGCCAGCACCAGCGTGAACATAAAGCCCCAGTGCACGCCGTTGGTGAACGCCACGGCGCCGCCCTCGGCGCTTGCAGCCTGGCCCATGCCAAGCAAGCTGGTGGACACGGCGGTGGCAATGGCACCAAGCACCTGCTGCAGCGTGTTCATCATGGTGGAGCCGTCGGCGTTCATGCGGTGCGGCAGCGAGTTGAGCGCGCTCGTTTGGCTCGGCGACATGGCCAGCGGCACGCCGATCATGAGGATGATATGCGCGGCGATCACGTACGCCACGGGCGAATCGGGAGAGGCCATCAGGAACATGACCGCGCCCACGATGGACAGCGCGAAGCCCGCGCGCGCCGGGATGCGAGCGCCGATGCGGTCGTACAGGCCGCCGGCAATCACCGACACGATGCAGTTCACCACGCCGCCGGGCAGCATGAGGATGCCGGCCATGGCAACGGGCAGCAGCATGCCGCTTTGGATGTACTGCGGCAGCAGGTACATGGCCGACAGCGTGATGCCGAAGTTGAGCATGACAAGCGTCACGCCCACGCGGAAGCCCTGCAGGGAGAACACGCGCATGTCAAGGACGGGCGTTTCCATATGCAGCTGACGGTACACGTACACCGCCAGGCACACCAAGCCGATGACCAGCGCGCCGATGACCTCGACGCTGGTCCAGCCGTACAGGCTGGCAAGACCGGCGCCCAGCACCACGCCGCCAAAGCCCAGGGCGGACAGCACGCAGGACAGCACGTCCACATGCGGACGGGTGAGCTTGTAAGGGTTGACCAGGAACTTCGCCGCGAACACCATGGCCACGGCCAGCACCACGGCAAACGTGAAGAAGATGAAGCGCCAGCTGAGCGCGCCCAGGATGATGCCCGACAAGGTGGGGCCGATGGCGGGCGCGAACATGATGATGAGCGCCGTGAGTCCCATGGCCTTGCCGATGCCCACCGGCGGGAACACCTCGAGCACCACGGCGAACATCATGGGCAGGATCAGGCCCGTGCCGACGCCCTGGATAAGACGGCCGGCGAGCATGACCCCAAACGACGGGGCGAGGCCGCTGACAAGCGAGCCCACGAAGAACGCGCCGAGCGCGAACATGGTGAGCTTGCGAACGCTGAACCATTTCATAAGCAGGCTGGCAAGCGGCAAGACCACGCCGATGACCAGCATATATCCGATGACGACCCATTGCATGACCGCGACGTCGACGCCGAACGCCTCCGTCAACTGCGGCAGGGCGATGTTCAGGCTGGTTTCGCTGAACATGCCCGTGAAGCCGCCTAAATACAGGCCCATCATGGTCAAATAGGGGTTCGGCACCTCAACGCGTGCCTTATGGGGATCAAAACCTTGCATACTGTGTTCCGTGCATTCCTTTCCAATGTCTTGCAGCAGCGCCTGCCTGCGGTAAGCGGGGGTATCGCTCACGTGGGGCAAGTGGGCATCGCCCGCGTGAACGGGGGGACGGAGCGGGTGTTCAGGATAAGACTTCGGGAAATGCAAGCCTTGCCCTGAATACCACCTCCGTCCCCCCGTTCACGGACGCCCTTCTGCCGAACCACCGCGGCCCGGGCCTTTTCGCCGCAAACAAAAAGCGGGGCTGCAAAGGAAGCTTTCATCCTTTGCAGCCCCGCTTGGGCGCTACTGACTACCACTAATTGTCTCTAGCCTAGCAGAAACCGTTACCATTTCGTAAGCGTTGAATTTATGGAGAATAGCGAAGACTTCGTTGTGTTCCGCAGTGCAAAACCAGCATTGCAGCCCCGGTTTTTACGAACGAACCCTGCATCAGCCCGTCCGTAATCGTCCGCTTGCATGAACTGGCTAAACGACTTGTTTTGAATCGGTTTTGATACGTGCGATACGCTAGAATTTTCGTATCTTGAAGTATCGTTTCGAAAGAAGGCCCCCTATGCGCTGCGCAACGTTTTCCGACCACAGCACGAAAACCGGCATAGCTGCAGGTAATGCGCGTATGCAGCGCCTGCGTGTGCTTGCCGGTTTGCTGCTTGCTGCGGCGGCGTTGGCGCTGTGCGCAACTTTCGTCATGCCCCAGCGCGCTCATGCCGAAACGGTGTACTCGTCGGCACAGCTTTTGCGCTCCACCGACAGCAACATCACGCTTGGGTGCAACATCACGCTCGATTCTTACTGGGAGCTTTCGCAAGATCGCCGCGTCAAGCTCGACCTCAACGGTTACACGCTCACGCGCGGGCTTACCGAAGAGAAAAGATGGGGCTGCGTCATCTACATGGCTCGTGACGCGCAGCTGACCATCTGCGACGGCATCGGCGGCGGCAAGATCACCGGCGGCTACGGCAAAAACTGCGCAGGCGGCATCCATGCCAGCCGCGGCAACCGCATCTGGGTTAACGGCGGCAGCATCGAGGGCAACCAGTCCTCGTGGGACGGCGGCGGCGTGTATTTGGGCAGCGGAACGTACCTGTTCCTCAACGGTGGCTCCATCACCGCCAACAAGGCCATCGACTGCGACGGCGGCGGCGTGCACGCGGGCAAGGACTCGAAGTTCTTCATGTACTCAGGTCAGCTTTCCAACAACACCGCTACCGACAACATGGGCGGCGGCGTGTACGTTAACAAGGCAAATGCGATCGTATACGGCGGTACCATCAGCGGAAACAGCGCGTTGCGCGGCGGTGCGTTCTTCCAGAATCAGCGGTCGATGAGCGTCGTCGGCGGCACGTTCACCAACAACATTGCGCAAGATAGCAGCGGCCGGCAGGTTGCTACCACAAGCGGTGGTGCCATTGCTGCGATTGATGCCACGGTTGAGGTGTCTGGCGCCACGTTCGAAGGCAGCAAAGCGTATTATGGCGCCGCTATATCGATGATCAGCGACGCGGACGCAACGCTGAAGAACGTTACCGTTCAGGGCTGCACGTCCTCAAGCGGCGCGGTGAGCGCAATCGAGCAATCCAGCCTGCGCATGACAAATTGCACGGTGCGCAACAACAAAGGCACGTATGCCAGCGCCATTTTCGCGGCCACGGAAAATAACTCGTTCGACAGTTGCACCATTACGGGAAACAGCCGTGTGGAAGGCGGGACGTATTATGCTGCCGTGTATTCGGGTACGAAGAGCTTCGATGCCACGTTGAACTTTTCGGGTACCACCATCATCGACGGCAATGACAACGGGGCTGATTACGCCATTCTTGCAGGCAAAATCCGCCTTGATTCAAGCGACAAGGTGGTTATCGGCGATGCGGGCGTTTGCGTGCGCGATGGCATCGACTGCGCCGACCTTTCCAACGTCGCGACGCGTGTCACGGTAGCGTACCCCACCGGCAAGCCGTGGTCGTGGAAGGACTCGTGGGCCTTCGCGTCGTTTAGTCGCGAATCGGATGCCCAGGCAAACATCGCGAAATTCGTGTGCGCGGATTCCTCCCGCTGCGTGGTGCGAAGCGGCTCCAAGCTCTACTTGCGCAGCGCCGAGGGTCTGCGCGGCCTGCATACGCTTTCCATCACAAAGGCGAAAGTGAGCGAGCCGGGCGGCGATCACAGCAGCTCAGCTATTTCATTCGAGCAGGTCATCAAAAGCGCGCAGGATAAAACCATGTCCTTTACGTCCGACGTCTCCATCGACCTTGAGCATCTTGACGTTACGCTCGAATACACCGACACGTTCGTGAACACCAGCGGCAAAAAGGTCTATCGCACGGCCGATGGCGGTGAATCGGCTGAACCGGTAACGCTGACGAAGAAGCTGACATCGCAGGACCTCACGTCTACGCGAACGTTTGAGGTTTCGGCGGCCGGCCAAGACAAGGCAGCGGGGCTTACCAGCTACGACTCGGTCAACATCACGGTAAGCTCTGAACCGGCGCCTACCACCGTCATGCTGAAGATGAAGGAATTCAGCACCGCGGGCGTGGGTTCGTGGTCGGGTACCATGCGTCGCGCAGGCGATGCCGACATGACCATTTCCACGGCAAGTGAATATCAGAATAATCCTGTTTCCGGCTGGGTGCAAAGCACCGACGGGGGCACCACCTGGGAAAATGCATCGACGAATGTGGCGAAGGAATCCGACGGCATCACGTCGTTCATATACCATACGCCCACAAACGTCGAGGGCACTCTGCTGCTGCGCCCGGTCTATCAGGTAAGCAAAGTGGTGCTGCGCAACACGGTGCTGGTACCCGGGAACCTGTTGCCGTCGCAGTTCGAATGGTCGTCCCTGTCCACAGGCGATCGCAGCGGCGTCTCTGGCACGGCGCCCATCACCTGGACAAGCGAAGCATCAGGCGCTGTGATTCGGGAATTTACCAAGTACACTGCAAAGGCTTCCGTCGACCTGGGCGAGGACTTCGTGGTGGCGTCGGGCACGCAGGTGGTGATGGGCGGCGGCGATGCGACGCCCGTTTCCGTGCAGGTTGAGTATCCAAGCACGCTTCATGTGGCGGTTGATTTGACCTCGGGGCACGACCGCTCGAAATACCGTGACTTGACGTACTACAACGAAGACGACGATTCCACCTCGGTGTTGCTGACGCGCGTTGGCAGTGAGGTGGCCCTTCGCGCACACGAAAGCACGCAGGAGAACTCGACGTTCGATCGCTGGGAATTCAAAAGCGGCATGCCGACGGTGCACGAGGACCTTGAAAACCGCACGATGCGGTTTACCATGCCGTGGAATGATGTTGAGCTGGTAGCTCATTATAAGCAAGCTGTTGGCAAGTTTGTTGTCGATGCATTTGACAAGCCCGAAGCTGGCAAACCGCTTGCTACGCAAGTGACCTACGTGCTTGACGCGCCCGCCAGTGCTGGCGGTGACAAGTACCAGGAGCATACAGCCACGCTTACGTGGCAGCCGGCGGGCGAGGGCTCGTCGCACACGGCGGCCTGGGGAACCGTGTACACGGCCACGGCTGACCTTGACCTGGGTGACTCCTATGCTGCCGATCGCGTTTCGGGTAGCGTCTGGGATGGCGAAAAGGAAGCTACGGGCTACAACCTGGTGCTCACCAAGGTTTCCGACCACGTGGTGCGTGCGACGTTCTCGTTCGACGCCACTTCGCTGCCGCATGTTGACAGCGTGGAAAAACCCAACGACATTCAGGTTGCGTACGGCACGCCGCTCAAGCGTGCTGATCTGCCGCGTTACGTGAACGCCACGCTTTCCAACGGCGAGCAGCGCAGCTTGCGCGTGCGTTGGACGTCGGCGGACTACAACCCAAGGGAAGCGGGCACCTATACCGTAACGGGCACGCTGGTGCTGCCGGACGGGATCGAGGAGAGCAGCCAGGATTCGTTCACCATCAAGGCTACCGTGGTCGCGTTCGACCCGCCGCAGGCTTCGGTCGCGCCCGGCACGTACGACAGCGCGCAAACGCTTGAGCTGACCTGCGCCGATGCCGACGCGAAAACCATTTGCTACTCGTTGGACGGCTCGCCCTACATGGTCTACGACGGCCCCATTGCCCTTGAGGGCACCGAAGGCGAAAGCGTGCAGCATACCGTTAAAACCTACGTTATCGGCACGAAGGCGGGCGACGAGATCACCAGCGAAACCGCAACGTATACCTATGCCATCAACATCCCCGTGCCCGAGTACGCGTTGCATGTGACCAATGGCGCTGCGTTTGACATGTACGGGCGGCAAATTACCAGCGCGAAGGTTGGTCAGACGGTGTACGTGGAGCCCAACGTGCTTGAGGCTAAAACGTTCAAGCAGTGGAAGGCGCAGGGCATCACGCTCGGCCCCGATCAGGAACGGGAGCCCCTCCTTGCGTTCGCCATGCCACGAGGCGATGTGTCGCTTGAGGCGGTGTACGACGACGTGCCCGTGGCGTCTACGTTCGCGGTGAGCGTCGACGCGCCGGTGGCGGGCAAACTGCTTGCGCAATCGGCGAAGGTCGAGGTAGCGGGGCAGTCGTTCGATGTGCCGAAGGAGCTTATCACGTGGAGGGACGCCGCCACCGGACAAGTTGCGCAGCGCGCTGAAGCGGGCAAAACGTACGCGGTGTCCATCGGTGAATTTAGGGTTCCGGGTGGTGCGAGCGTGCCGCAAGACGCGAATGCTACGGTCAATGGCGCATCCGCGCAGCTTACGCGCTCGACGGACGGGTACGCGTACACGGTTTCGTGCGAGCTTGCAACAGGTGAAGGCCCTGCCGCGCAGGACCATACCGTTACGGTTGAACACTGGGTGAACGGCGAGCAAGCTGCCGCGCTTACCCAGACGTTTGCGTGCTCGGATGGCGGCACGGCATACGTGTCGACGAACACTGCTGGTCACAGCAGCGTCGATGGGGCCGTGTTCGATCACTGGGAGGAAATAGGCACCGCAACCAATGTGGTCACCGACAAGAACAG
>ERZ808240.4449-NODE-4449-length-12410-cov-6.388183_pt1 | contig 12410 bp, 10 predicted proteins | sample MGYA00521084_ERZ808240 | MGnify/ENA primary metagenome ERZ808240 (study PRJEB31516, sample SAMN03275571) | gut metagenome | biome: mammalia-associated habitat; material: feces | host: Papio cynocephalus | place: Kenya | collected 2012-08-06 ... | reverse complement strand
CTCCACCAGCTTGCTGGTTATCGTCTCGTAGGGGATTCCGTCGTATTCCGAGGGAAAGTTTTGGTCTCCCACAGATTTCACAGATTTTTCTTGCTCTGCAAGATTCTCGTTTTTGAGGGAGTGAAATTCGCCAGTGCTCTGATTCCCTCCAGTATCGCCGATATGATTATCATCAGAACCATTAGTATCAGTAGGTTGGGCATGCTCAGCAGTAGAGCCAAGAGAAACAGCAGGATTGCCGCCGTTGCCCGAAAGTCGATAGTCTTTGTCATCTTTGTTAGTGTTTAATGTGTAATGTTTAGTGTTTACTTGCGAGGGGGCATTCTTCGCTTGCGAAGAACCATCCGTGAGATCCGTGTGCGACTTGAAGAGTTCCTCCTCATTGATGTAGAGGATGTAGTCTTCTGGTACGATGAAGGAAGGTCGGGCGAGGTCTTTCACGCAGACATCGTAATCATCGTCCTCCAGCTGCACCGACATCCACTTCTGAGCCTCAGCGAGCGACATGCCGTCGGGAATGACGAAGACGAGGCGAAGCCCCTCAAGGGATGGGGTGACGTGCACCAAGAGAATCCGCTCCAAGACCGTTGGATTCTTCACTCTTAGTTCTTCTCTCTTCTCCTCCCAGTACCCACGAGGATTCGGGATATGGTCCTTGTCGTAGATGCTCAGTCCGCTCGGGATGGCATCGGCATTGAGGCGACGCCCATTCTTGAATGTGGCGTGGGGCGTGAGGATAGGCAACTGCGACTTCAGTTGAGTCTTCATCGTGTCGTAGTCCTCCTGCGAGATTTCGCCACGGCGCTTGCGTTCGAGTGCATCCTCTATCTGTGCGCAAACGTCCTTCACCTTGCTGCTCCTGGTAGCTTGGTGGAAAAGCTCGGGGGTGCAAACCTGCACCGCCCTGCTTCTTACGCTTTGTGATATTCCAAACATGTTTACTTCAATTTTCTAATGTCCTGCACCAAGATGTCTTGGAACACTTGTCCCTGATACTCATGTGTCTGGAAGCGAAGTTTCACTATCACCAGCTCATCGGCATAGAGCTTGATTTGGGCATTGTTGCCGAGCATCGCCGCCACAAACTGGTTCTCGTACTTGCCACCGAACTCCTGCAACACGATGTTGCACTTGGCGAGCTTGCCGCCCTCGCTCTTAGGAGAATCCACTAAGAAAGTCTCTCCCTGAGCCACTACCTTCATAATTTTTGTTTCCATATTATTTATGTTTAGTGTTGAAATTTTGAATGTATGAATTTGCGTCCCTTCTCCGTCCACACAAGATACATTCTCGTATGCACCGTATCTTGTTCCACGAAGAGATCGAAGTGTGTTCTACTCTTCGCCAACCCACGATGTGCATACTCCGCATAGAGCATATACTGCCCACTCTGGTAGTACTGGATGCGCTCGGCACAGAGCATACGGTTCAACTCCTGCGCCGTCATGCCCAGCTCCTTCGCTATCTGTGTGGTGGTGTAGCACGAGATGCTGTCCAGCACATTGTCGGCATAGAGAGCCTTTGGCAGGAGGCGGTCGATTTCCGTCTCTTGCTCGGCAAGCAGTTTGTTCTTCTGACCTAAGAGTTCACTCTGCTTGTCGATGAGCCTGTTCTTCTGCTCCAGGGTTGCCTTCAGCACTTCCTCGGCACGGCGGCGAATTTCCTCATCCGTGTCACCTTCGTGAGCGAAGATATATCCGCCATTCTTGCGGATGGAGGGAAGTACCTCGCCACATACCCAGTCTTGGAAAGGTTCCGCTTGTGGCTTGTCGGAGCGCATGATCAAGCGATAGAGGTTCTGCTCTGAGATGAAGGTGAAGAATGTCGCATGAAGCTTCTTTGATTCACCATGCTGATTTTTCTGTGTGGTGGTGACCTTCATCAGATGAACCCCACCAACTTTGAGCGATGCCTTGGCTCTTGTTGCGTTCTTTATCTCCAGCACCTGGCAGATGTCCACGAGGCAGAAGAGAGGTTTCTCACTCGTACCCGTCACTCGGATTTCACCGAACTGCGGATGCTTGAACACTTGAATCTTAAAATCCTTTGTTGTCATAATCCTATGAATTAAAAATGTTCTACATTACTTCTTGGAAAAGCCTTCGGCGATTCCTCGCCATCGACTTCTCATTCTCATAGGATGCTCTTTTGTGGAACTTGCGCCTAATTCCTTACTTCCTCTCTGCGCGCTGAAAATATATAGAGAAGGAGAACTCCCTTAGGCATCAATAAACAAAAAAGCACCCGAAACCTAGAACCATCGTTTTTTCAGATGAGTTCTGATTTCGAGTGCAAATTTAGGGAAAAATCATGGGGGCATTCGTAAACCCTATGTAAACCCCATGAAAAAAGTTTTTACTTATAGCTGTTATTCCAGTCGATGCGAGTAACCAAATCCATCCAGTCCTTAAACTCCATGTGGAGGTTAGGATATTTCGCTTCATAATAATCCTTCACGATGTGCATGGCAGGTATAGATTTGCAATACTCAGTGTTGAGGAAGGGTTCTATCTTATGCAGAAGATCTTGGTCTTTGATTTTTACAATTTTGCCATTTTTCAGACAAGCCTCTGTCTTTTGAGTTTTTGGAGCAGGAACCTTTGGCGCATCAGTAGATTCTGCTTTAGGCTTTTCCTTCATCTTTTCGGATAGAAACAAGACATAAGCATCAAGTACATCTTCTGCATTTACACTAGTCACATAGATAGCTGCCTGTACGTCTTCTTCTGCCAAGAAACGCTTGACGGCATCTTCGTATTGGAGAATGGTGTCGCAAGCTAAAAATATCTTACGGTGGCAAGAGAAAATGTTATGATTGATGAAGGTCTTAATCAACTTACAATAGTCGCTGATGTCATGGCATCCGTTCTGTTCCAAGTATTTGGCAAAGGCAGACAGATTTCTACTGTCGTTGAAGATTCGATAAGCATCATTGGCTTCCTTTCTGCGCTTGCTTCCGATGGCTACATAGTCTGTATTATCGGGAAAATATACAGCGAAGTTCACCAAGTATGAGTTGAGTTTGGAGCGAGGAAATATCAGTACCTCACCGTCATTGTTGAGTTGCTTGCGAACAAACTTGTCTTCATCGTGAGCCTCCTGCTGTCCAGACAGACGAGAATAGAACGAAACATACTTAGCCTCGTTCAACCTTTGCTTGACTATGTGCGGATTCCATGTGGCATAGACATCATTTTCCGAGTCATACCCCAAGAAAATAAAGGGTATTGGAGCGTTCTTCAACTCATCAAAGTCATCGTGTTGCGGCAACTGCGCTCGCCAAACATCTTCACTTCCTTTGAAATGTGCGCTCGACAACACTTTCACATAGACATTGAAGCAGGAGCCATCTACCATGATTTGACATGGCATGGTTCCATTCAATAACTTAAACGTCATATTCCCCACAAGTGCTTCCTCAAGCAATTTCTTATGGTCGTTTGCAGATAATCTTGCTACCATCGCATGATACTTTTAAACAATGGACTTTCTTGATATTCACTTTTTTTCTCAGGCGAGAATGCCTGTGGTATGCCATCGAGCGAACTGGCAAACTTTACCTCGTTCACACCAGCTGGCACGTCTGACTTCTTGATGTGCGGAATGTCCTTGGCACAGAAATAAGTTAAGGTATCGGTTGCCTCGACATAATCAAAATGCACGGCATCCAACTTACTGATGCTATTGCCCACCGTCTCAGCCACTATCTGATACAGATGGAATCGTTCCTGTACGCCCACCTTTTGGTAGATGGCATCGAAGAGGTCACGTACAGACTTGCCTCCATTTCCCCCTCCCGACTCTCTTACCGTCATGGAGGCGACGAGCAAGCGAGAACTTGGCGAAGGGTTCAGTTGGTCGATGGAGAAATGATGGATGCGATTCTCGCTCGATGTAGTCTTTACCTCTATCTTGTCTCTGCCCAAGGTGAAATCGAACTTAGCATTAGGTGAAGAATGCCAAGCGTTTATCAGGGTTTCTGGATATTTGCTTTGCTCTATCACCAACAGTTCTCCCCATAGCCCCTGCATCTTCTTGACAGGAGGATTTACCAATGCGGAGAATATGGTAATTAGTTTCTCTACCTCTATGGAGAGCGTCTTGCGTGATGGCATAGGCTGTATCTTCTGGAGCATGAGCACCACGATGTCGATGAACGAGGACTGCAAAGCCCATTCTGGTGAGCGAAGAGTGATGATTGAATACGACCTCTCCATGTCGCCCTCTTCCGATGACAAGCGGCATAGTTGGTTGTACTCCACAGACAATATTTCACGAGTGATATTCTTGACCGGTGAGGTAGTTTCATTGACGCAAATGAAAAACATAGGGTAGCCTTCGCTTGACTTGCCCAACTTATGAGGTAAGTCTTCAAAGGAAAGTACCTTGTAGGAGTCATCGCCATTGCCATGGCATCCCAACGTTTTGAATTGTTCTTTGATAGTCTGTTCCATCTTGTTAATCTTCATTACCATCAGTTATACCATCGTCTTCTTGATTCTTCTCCTCGTTAGAGCAGTAGGTGGTTGCCAGTTCGTCTGGGTAATTGATGGCAAGCGTATATGCCGTAGTTGGGAAACCCAACTCAATGCTGCCTTTGAAAGCGATGTGATGCAATTGTATGGTTATAGAATCACCTATCACAATCTTATCATCGCCTGGATAATTGGTCGAGTCTGTTGCCGATGAAGGACCAGCAAATAATCGGGTGTTTGGAGCAAATCGTTTGTTGTCGAAGTCAAAACTACGCTCGCGTGCCACAGAATTCCAAGCCATCTGAATAAAAAATACATCTTGCAAGGGGTTTTCGTCCAGACTTGCTAAGTATCTAAGATATCTTATTGTTGCACTCTTTCGGGAAGCATCGGGATAGTTTTTGAAACGGAAGTCGTTCAAGAAAGCTATAGCTTCTTCAACTGGCAATCGTAGTCCTCGATGTGTTCTGTCCTTGGTCGTATAATTGTAAAACAAAGTGAACTCATCTTGATGTTTCTCTAAAAATTCCCTAACCACTTGGTCATTATGAAGTATTGTCTCCTTGCTTTCAAAGGCTTGCATCGCACGGTTGCCGCGAAGTTTGGTGTTTACTACGGAGATTGGGAGTACATTGAACCTTGTGGGACGAAGCCTTGGAGACAAGAGAATCTGTCGCTCGGCAGCTTCGAGCGTATCACAACGAGAAAGCATCAATCTCAGTTCTTCCTCATGTTCAACATATTCCATGTAGTTGTCTATGGAACATTGAGGCAAGAACACGCGGCAACTTTTAATGTAGCTTTCCTTGTAACCGAAGAATCGGCAACGTTGTTGTATGGTGTCGGCATTCGTTGCGCCCACAGTGTAGCGAGGCATATAGGTGATGGCAAGTTTCTCCACGGTGAAACCACGGTTCAACATTTCCGCACCCACTAAGATGTGCATGCAATACTTATCCCAATCTATCTCCTTGTCGGCATCCTTGTCCGAGTTGACAAGATAAACCTTCTTGTCGTTGAGAATGTCCTTCAAAAAAGGCTTGATTTCATCGAACGTAGGACGTTCGTCCGTAGAATAAAACTCCATCGCTATAGGGAAGAGACGACGAAAGTCATTCAGTAAATCTTCCTTGTCTTCTTGTCCCTCTGGCTTGGCAAGCAACTTGCGCCATTGAGTCAAGTCCGATTCAATCCAACTCTTAAACTTCTTGTTGTTTGACACACTCACGTCTGGGTGAACCATCATGGAGAGGTAGTTGATGCCATCTACCGCCATCCATTTCACGACAATGGCAACTGCCAAAATATGAAGTTTCAAGGCATCCCTCAATGACTGAGGACATTTCTTCAACTTGTTTTTCTTGTTATGGAATACTTGTTCTTCCGGTATGGTAACGATTAAACCGCCATTGAACAAATCATGGTTGGCCCCATCCATTCCAAAGTATTTCTTGCCACCGATATAACCCTCACCAGGAGTTAGCAAAGTGTGGCTCTTTGGCGAAAGAATATCTTGCATACTGATGAGGATGTTGGCTTGTGGAGTGGCTGTATATTGCACGTATGTATTGCCAGGCAAGATAGCACGCAATTTCAGAATAGCATCGTATGTGGCAGAAGTCTCGTCCTCCTCGTCGTTCATGTTCTTACTGTTGGAACGACCATAGCTATTGAGCGAGGCTTGGTCTGCCTCGTCATCTATAATCATCACGGTCTCGCCAGCCATTGCCTGTTTGAAGTCATCCATCTCAAAAATCTCTTTCAGATGCTTGATGTGGTCATGATGCTTCAAGATAGGTATCAATATCGTAGGCTTGTTAGTCATGCTCAGATGCCCGATGATGTCCTCAGCCTCGCCCACTGTAGGGTCTTTGTGAATTTTGTAGGCGTTCTTGCCCAACGAGTTGGACTTAATCAAGTCTTTCTCCAAACGCTCCGAAGTCTGTTTCAAGAGGTTCAACTTGGTGCCAGCGAAATACACCACAATCCTATAGCCATTGTCATGCGCCAAGGCTGTAAGTCCTGTAAACGACATGGTTTTGCCGCTCTGCACATAGCCTACTACAAGATGGGTAGTCTCGTCGTTATCAATGGCATCATGAGGATTGCAATGGGCTAAGATGTCCATTGTTTCCTCACGTAGGTTTACAGCACCTTGTGCCGTGATACCCTTGTTTTTCTGTTGCTCTACAAAAGAGTTGAAGCATTTTCCTTGCAGGATGTCTTCATTCAGGATTCTTCCGTGGCGAACACCAGCAAGAACCTCTTCTGTGGGTTGTATAATCTTGATACTTTCCTCCATAGCTATTATACCTTTGTTCGTTTGATATATTCATTGAAATATTCCACCATCTTAGCGGCATCGTTCTCAGCCTCTTTCTTGGCGGTATATTTGGCGATTGCCAATGTCTTTAGTACGGCAATAATTGCATTATTTGGTTGTCCAAAATGCTCGAAGAAGACATGGCTTGTGTTAATGTGGCAAATGATGATGTTTTCTTCCTCCTTGCTCACATCCACCCAAAACAGGTCGGAATCTCCCCCTTCCAACTTGACTTGCAAGGTGTACTCCTTTCCGTTGATTTTATATTTGTCTTCATACTCGCCATATACCATCGGCTCTCCATCAGGTTTCACCACAGGATCTGGTTGTATCTCTGGGAAGAGGGTTGGTGTAGGCTTCGGCTTCATCGTGGAGAATTCTATTGTCTTGCGTGCCTTCTGTGAAGAGGTATTGTGCTTGGTCACAAGTTTCTTGGCTATCTTTTTACGCTCATCCACACGATAGCCTTCTGCCTGTGCATAGAGGTCAAACTCCTTGGTGTGTATTTCGCCTTTTAGTGCCTCCATCAAGGCATCGAGGTTTTCCTTGTCAAGGATGTCGTTTTTATTGAACGAAACCTTGAAGCCCTCTAATTCCAATTCTCCGAAAATTCGCTTGTAGCGAGGTGATCCCACATTGCCACACAGTGACTTAGGAAAATATCGCTGTCCGTTCTCTGCTCCCTTCACTACACGACCACGACGGAGCAACACAAAACCATTGTTCTGACTGCTCATCTCCTTTAGCACGCCGATATAGCCATGTGCCTTGTATTGTCCCAAGTCGAGTTCTATGTCTTTCTTCCAATATACTGCTGGACTTGTCGTGTCCTTGTAGAATGGTGCTGTAAGTATCTCTGGGTCTTTGAACTCCAACAGTTCCTCATCGACCACAAGGCGCATCTCTCCACTTCTAAGTGACATACGGTAGATACTTGCCAAGTCTTTCTTAATTTTAGCGATGCCCTGCGACTTAGGGGAGTTCTTGGTGAGTTGGGTAATCGTGAATATGGTGTAATGCTCAGTGACAGGGCGAACCACATGCTCAACCGGGAGAGAGTTCAAGTCGTTTTTGGTCACTTGGTTGAGGTCAAAATGGATGGTACGTTCCTCAGACTCGTTCAATGCCTTGGTCTTCACCTCCCATACTTCCCCGAGCCAACAAGCCGCCGTCTTGAATCCCATGCCAAATTCATTGAGACCTGTGTTGCTCTCAGGAGTCTTGGCTGGCATAAAAGCCGTTTGGTAACGTCCTATGCTAATGCCACCAGCGTTGTCCGACACTCGAATCTCTTGTATTTCCTTGCCTGTCTCGTCACGGATGAACTCGATGTTCACGGAGAAACGATACTCGCTGTTAAGAGAATGTAACTGCTCCTTATTGTCACGATACGACTGCAAGGCATTATCGACAAGCTCAGCCAACACATTGGAAGCTGTGTTGGTCAAGTCCTCGAAACGTCCGTACATATTGGCTCCGATGCTGATGTTTACTGCTTCTATTGAATTATTCATCTTTTTAACATTCTCTCTGCTATATATTGAACTATTGTAACGTTGACCGCATTTCCCAAGGCTTCGTAACAGCGTGATATGGTTAGGCTGAACTCATCTCCAGAAAAGTGTAAGTCTTGCATTCCTTGTATCTTGGAAGCCTCATGCACGGTCATATATCTACCAGTCTTCTCGTTTCCCAATCTTGACTCCTTGGGAAGTTTTATCCAAGGGAATATCGGTACTTGTGTCCCTACGAGGTTGAGAGCTGGCGAGAATGTTGGCAATTTGATGCGTATGCCCGAAGCTCGGAACTGGATGATTTTGTCATCCAGGATAGGGCGAACGTCTCCACAGTTCCATTCCATTTTTTGATGGCTTGGTGCAAAGTCCTTGATTTTCTCTTTCCAAGGGTCGAGCCAAGTTTTATTGGCTTGGTAGAAATTACGGTTTTGCTGTATGTACTTCTGTTTCCATGAGGGGAACTTATCCACGTCTTGCCTCGAATAAGGGGGAATGCAAGCCAAGCAACGCTTTCTTGTTCCCCCAATTATCGGCGTACCAAGCGTACCCTTTGCACAGCGAAGTTGCTCCAACGAACTGCAACTTGGGGTCTTGCCGTCCTCGTAATCATAAGTAGCCCCAAACTCCATCGCCCATACAGGGAAAGTTGGTACTTTGACATGATGGGCGACACAAAGTCCCAAGAACTCTCGCCATACATCCAGTTGGTGACGAGTGTCTGCTTTCAAGTGCTGGTAATTCGTCTCGTCGGGGTCGATGATGCTGTTGATGTTGCATTCCACGTCCTCTTGCCCCTTAGGAAACTCAAAGCCCTCCAAACAGCCGAAGTCCTCATTCTCACACACAATGTAGATACGGCGACGGTGCTGTGGAATACCAAACTGATGAGGCGAGAGCAGTTCTTCCTTTACTTTGTATCGGCGAGTTTCAAGTGCCTCCTTGATAGTCTTCCATGTGTTACCGTTGTCGTGACCTTTTAGATTTGCAACGTTCTCCAAGAGTACGTATCTCGGACGGTGGGCATCAATTATGGCGCAGATGTTGTAAAACAAGTTTCCACGGTCTTTGTCATCGTTGAAGCCCAGTCTCTTACCAGCCTGACTGAATGGTTGGCAGGGAAATCCTGCACAGAGAATGTCGTGGTCGGGAATGTCTTCGGGCTTGATGGTGGTGATGTCGCCTTCTATCTTGTTGATGCCGCTCTCGGTCTTTCCTTTCATCTCGGGGAAGTTGATGGCGTAGAGTTTGCGTAGGTCTTCACGTAGCTCGGAAGCAAACACGCACTCGCATCCCATCGACTTCAACGCCAAATGGAAACCTCCCAAGCCTGCAAACAAATCTATAAATCTCAAAGGTGTCATGTTCTTTATCGCTTTCATCCTTAGTGCATGTTAAATATATCTGTCATCTTCTGAAGCATGTTCTCAAAAATTCTTAGATGCTTTTCGAGTTTTGTGCTGTCGGACAGCGATCTCGACAAGTCCTTGTCGTAACCGCTCAAATCCATGTTCATCGCTTGTCCCATCGCTATCATAAAGTCCTTCTTGCTGATTCTATTACCGTTCTCTCCTGTAAACGTACCCATTTCGTAGAGTACGTTGAGAACACGGATGATGTCTATCTTGGCACCAGTGCGCTCCGTGAGATAGACTGGGCTTTTACCTGTGGAAGCAGGTTGCGACATGATTCTCTCCCGAAGTGGCTCTATCTCTCTTGCCAGTTGCATCTTGCATCTGCCAAGGCTCTCGTCTTTCAGCCTCGAAGCCTCGATGAGCGTGATGATGAAGGAATAAATCCAGAACTTCTCCGCATCATTGTCGAACGTTTGTTCTTGGAGGTACTTCTTCACTTCCGACATGCTGCCACGGCGAAGTCGCAACTCATCATAGATTTGATATACTCGATTGAAGTATTTCAAGTAGAGGGTATCGTCATCCGCCCAATAGTTGCCGTCAAGCAAGGTGCAGTACTGGCGATAGTTCAAGTCCTCGTTGATGAAACTGTCAAGTTTCTTCTTGGGATAGTCGTCTCTGTTGTCTATGATGCTCCGCAGTATTTGTTCGCTGTCTGGAACGCAGTCGATAGGTTCGCCTGAATGGCGAGCGTTATACTCCGTTCCGAGGATGTAAAACAAATAGCCGAAGGAATTGTCCTCTCGGATGACACAGAAAAGTTCCTTCCTCACTTCTATGGAAATGTCTTTGTTGACTTCTCCTTCCAAGTTTTCAAACACAGGCTTCTCTGGCTGCAAGGCATTGCCTCTCTCGAAGAGTTCTGCCTTCTGAAGGTAATGTTGGTAGCGGATGTCGGCTGACAGCCGTTTGTTCATGTATGCGTTGGTGGCTTCCTTGTTCTTTCTGAGGGGTAGTAGGTCGTCTATGATTTGCCCCACGACATCTGCATACTTCAACTCCTGCCTATGCTGATTCAAGTATTCCTTTGCTCGCATTTGCTTATGCTTCTGAAAAAAAGTTAGTCGGTTTCTTGTATGGTATAGGCAGTACCTATGTGATGTGACTTTGAGCCAGTTATCTCAGATTTTAATACAAAGGGGCCATTTCCATTACAAACAGATATTCGAGCACGGCTAATTCCTTTGTAGCCATTTATTTGGTCGCAAGAAGCACTAACAGATACTGTTGTTCCTGCCTTAAAAGGACCAAACGTTCCGTTCCAAGCCCAAGATTGAATAGAGGTGCTTCCTTGACCCTTTTCAGTTATATAACTGATATTTGTATTGGGGGTATAATGACTTCCTAAACCAGGAAAAGAAATCTCATACTTGACGTAATAATGAGCAAGAGCTTCCTCCTTCTTCTGGTCATCATCAGAAGAAGAGCAACTGTTTAGTATGAGAAAGTTGGTAATTAAAAAGAGTATAGCAAAGGCTATACTAAATACATATTTTCTACTCTGAGACTTTTTTGAAGCCTCGCTATCTACATTTTGCAATCCCTTGCCCCACAAAACGGGGGGGGTAAATCGGCTGATGTTCATATCGTTATGCTGTTTAGAGAGTTGTATAAAATAATTATCAACTTCAAAGACAATGTAAGCGAGCGCATTGCAAGCTTGCTTGCAAAATGCCGAGTGCAGCTTGTCTTATGCAAAGGTACAAAAATAATTGAGAAATTGCAATTTTTCTTCTAAAAGTTTTGAAAAATCAGAGATAAAACTATACCTTTGTGGGAAATCAACAAAAAATCATCAGTCAATGGCAGGAAGAAAGATAGAATATCGAAAACAGGCGATAACACTTGACCAGCAAATCGAAAGACTTCGAAGGCAAGGGGTGGTCATCGGAAACGAAGGCAAGGCACGGGAATGCCTTGCCGACATCGGATATTATCGATTGGGCTTCTATACCCTTGAACAAGGATGGCATAGTGTAAATGTTAAAATTTGGAAGTTTTTTGAGAAATTCTTTGCATATCAGGAAAATTCTCCTTATCTTTGCTACAAGAAAGAATAGTGTTTGCAGGATGCCCCGATGTGCCTGCCAGCACTCTAAAAAAGATAACAGCGAGTTCCGATGGCATGCCTTTGTCGGAACTCGTTTTTTCGTATCTCCTTCCCTATGGTTTGGTTGTTCTAAGCCCATATACAGGTGCGCTCTGTTCGAAACAGAATTCCTTGCTTCCGTTTCCGAAGCAATTCAGCATCTCGCCGTCCACGCCAAACATCGCCAGCAAGTCGGCACCATAGCGATACACGCCGAATTTCTTGAACTTCACCATCAGGTCGTAGCCCTTGTGCTCCATGCAGATGGCTGCAATGTGGTTCACGTCGTCGTATATCTCCTGTAGCTTCACCTCCTTGTCTTCTTCCGACTGGAGTATGAGGGAGGCTGCGCTCTCCGTCTTCTGCGCCCACCTCGAAATGAGGCACATCAGCGAACCAGCCTCTGCCGCCTCCTTGGCGTTCTTGCCGCTCAGGTCGAGGCGGACCTGTCTCACCTCGTCCTGATAGTGGGTGCGCAACTGGTTGATTACTGGCCAGAACTCCTTGCTCTTTTTCTTCAACTTGTGCAACTCTATTCTTCTGCCATAGGGCATGAGCAGCTGGCTGATGCCTTGTTGCAGGATGAGGGCGAGC
>ERZ808240.4447-NODE-4447-length-12419-cov-3.322388_pt1 | contig 12419 bp, 10 predicted proteins | sample MGYA00521084_ERZ808240 | MGnify/ENA primary metagenome ERZ808240 (study PRJEB31516, sample SAMN03275571) | gut metagenome | biome: mammalia-associated habitat; material: feces | host: Papio cynocephalus | place: Kenya | collected 2012-08-06 ... | reverse complement strand
TACCGGAAGATATCAAAGATACTTTTGAAAAACTTGGAATCCCACAGGCAGAAAGAAAATCACTTGCCGGCGTGGGAGCACAGTATGATTCAGAGCTCGTATACCACAATGTCCGGGAAGAGGTTGCAGCGCAGGGCGTTGTATACACAGATATGGAAAGCGCACTTACCGGTGAATATGCCGATATGGTCCGTAAACATTTTATGAAGCTTGTTACACCACGAGATCACAAATTTGCAGCTCTCCACGGAGCAGTATGGTCCGGAGGTTCCTTTGTATATGTACCGCCAGGCGTTTCCGTTGAGATTCCGCTTCAGTCATATTTCAGGTTGAATGCACCGGGAGCCGGACAGTTTGAACATACACTGATCATCGTAGACGAAGGAGCATATCTGCATTTTATCGAGGGCTGTTCTGCTCCAAAATATAATGTGGCGAATCTTCATGCAGGCTGTGTAGAACTGTATGTCGGAAAGAATGCAACGCTTCGTTATTCTACGATTGAGAACTGGTCAAAAAATATGTACAACCTGAATACAAAACGGGCAAGGGTAGAAGAAGGCGGAAAAGTTGAATGGATTTCAGGATCTTTTGGTTCACATGTATCCTATTTGTATCCGATGAGTATCTTAAATGGCGAAGGAGCTCGTACAGAATTTACAGGTGTTACATTTGCAGGAAAAGGGCAGAATCTGGATACCGGTGCAAAGATTGTCCACAATGCACCAAAGACATCTTCCTATATTAACACAAGATCGATTTCAAAAGACGGAGGAATCAGCACATTTCGTAGTTCAGTCGTGGTAAATCCAAAAGCGAAAGGAAGTAAATCTTCGGTATCCTGTCAGTCACTGATGCTAGATGATATCTCAAGATCTGACACGATTCCGGCTATGGATATCCGTACAAAGGATGCAGATATTGGCCATGAGGCAAGGATTGGACGAATCAGTGATGAAGCAGTATTTTATCTGATGTCCAGAGGATTTTCAGAGGAGGAAGCAAGAGCCTTGATCGTCAGTGGATTTGCAGACAACGTGTCGAAAGAGCTGCCACTGGAGTATGCCGTGGAAATGAATAATCTGATCAGACTGGAAATGAAAGGCAGCATTGGATAAAGGAGGGAAGGAGATATCATGAATCAGGAACGAGCATTAGAAGTAAATCCATTACCGGCAAGAACATGGAACTGGTTGAAAATGAATGATACGGTTTTGAAAGAGAAAGTCATCACAGAGCGTGGAAATGTGACGGTTAAAAAACCAGAATCGGTAACTGTAACAACAGAAAAGAAACCGGAAATCCTTTCCATCACGACCGGAATGGGAAAAGATTTGGATCGTTTTTTAGATGCCGGAAATGCCGAGATGCAGATGTTTACAACGAAAGCAGATACAAAAGAAACAGAACCGCTCAGACTGACATTTTCTTATGAAGATAAGACACGGGTGATGAACCGTATTGGAATTCATCTGTTGCCGGGCAGTGAGCTTACTGTGATTATGAATTTTATGTCCGATGACAAGAGTGAAGGAACGGCAGCAGTCCAGACAAAGATTTATGCAGAAGAAAATGCCGTTCTTCATCTCGTGCAGGTGCAGCACCTTGGAAAGAACTTCAGACTTCTGAATGATTTGGGTGCAGACTGTCAGAAAAATGCACAGATAAAAACAATACAACTTGTGCTTGGAGGAAAAGATACTTATCTTGGAAATTACACGGTACTGGAAGGAGAACGCAGTAATCTGGAATCCGATATCGGCTATCTGGCAGGCGGGGACAGCCATGTGGATATGAACCTTGTGGCTCTGCATACCGGAAAAAAGACGAACAGCCGTATGGATGCAAATGGTGTTTTGAGTGAAAATGCGACGAAAATATTTCGCGGAACCATTGATTTCCGGAAAGGCTGCGCAGGCTCCGTTGGAAGTGAAAAAGAGGACGTCCTGCTTCTTGATGATACAATCGTAAACCAGACAATTCCGCTGATTCTTTGTGACGAAGAAGATGTGGAAGGAAATCATGGGGCAAGTATTGGTAAAATTGATGAAGAATTACCGTTTTATCTGGAAGCGAGAGGCATCAGCGAGGAAGATGTTTATAATATGATGGCAAAGGCAAGAATCAATGCCATCTGCAATAAAATTTCTGATGAAGAGACAAGAAATCAGGTACAGGAATATTTGGAAGGAACGAAGGAAAATGAGTAGAGAATTTGATGTGAAAGAAATAAGAAAAGATTTTCCTATTTTTCAAAATAAAGAAATCATTTATTTTGACAGCTCCGCAACGGCTCAGAAACCATACCAGGTCGTACATGCAATTCGTGATTTTTATGAAAAATATAATGCAAATCCTTTGAGAGGACTTTATGAACTTGGACAGACGGCAACTGAAATATATGAATCAGCAAGGGAAAGGGTACGTCAGTTTATTCATGCGGAAAGTACAGAAGAAATTATTTTCACAAGAAATGCAACGGAAAGTCTCAATCTGGTTGCATACAGTTACGGTGATATGGTTTTAAAACCGGGTGATGAGATACTGGTGAGCATTATGGAACATCACAGTAACATGCTTCCATGGCAGCAGGCGGCAAGACGAGCCGGAGCAGTTGTAAAATATCTGGAATGTGACAGTCAGGGAAAGATTACGACAGAAGATCTGGAAAATGCTATTACAGAACATACAAAGATTTTTGCTGTCGCACAAGTATCAAATGTATTAGGTGTGAAAAATGATATCAAAGCATTTGCAAAAATCTGCCATGAACATGGAATTACAATTGTCGCAGATGGTGCACAGAGTGTTCCCCACATGCCTGTGGATGTGCAGGATTTAGATGTGGATTTTCTGGCTTTTTCGGGACACAAGATGTTAGGACCGATGGGAATAGGAGTCCTTTATGGGAAAAAGAAACATTTGAAGGAAATGCCCCCATTTCTTACCGGAGGAGAGATGATTGAGTCTGTCAGCCGGGACGGTGCAGTATTTGCACAGCCACCGCATAAATTTGAAGCAGGTACGGTCAATGCAGGTGGCGCGGCAGGGCTTGTGGCAGCCATTGATTATCTGGAGAATATCGGGTTTGAACAGATCCAGAAACAGGAGAATCTTCTGACAGAAATGCTTTTGGAAGAAATAAAGAAAATTCCATTTGTACATGTGGTGGGGTCAGAGAATCCAATGGAACATCATGGAATTGTAACATTTACCATTGATGGAGTACATCCACACGATGTTGCAGCAATTCTGGATGCAGATCATATTGCTGTACGTGCAGGTCATCACTGTGCACAGCCATTGATGCAGCAGATGGGAATCACGTCTTCGACCAGGGCAAGCCTGATGTTTTATAATACAGAAGAGGAAGTAGAAACATTCATCTCCAGTTTAAAAGAGATAAGGAGGAAAATGGGATATGCCGAGTAATACATTTTACAATGAAATACTGATCGAGCATAATCTACATCCGGAACATAAGCACGATCTGCCGGATGCAGATCTTGTACTGGAAGGGGTGAATCCAAGCTGCGGTGATGATATCTGGTTAAAGTTAAAAGTAAATGACGGAATAATCACAGACGGTGCATTTGTAGGAGATGGCTGTGCTGTTTCTCAGGCTTCGGCAGATATGATGCTGGATTTGATCATCGGAAAAACAAAAGAAGAAGCTATGAAGCTGGCAGATATCTTTTTCAGAATGATTAAAGGAGAGGTATCAGACGAAGAATTGGAGCAGCTGGAAGAGGCTTCAATATTAAAAGACGTAGCTCACATGCCTGCAAGGGTGAAATGCGCAGTTCTGGGCTGGCACACCATGGAAGAAATGTTAAAAGAATAAGCGTATTATTGAAATTCGTAAATTGAGTATAATTTTTGCAAGATTTTGAGCAATTTTGAGTATTTTTTTAAAATCACCTATTGACAATCCACCAATAAATATGGTATAAATATCTAGTGTCACGGGGACAGACACACAATTTACTTAAATAGGGGATTGGTCAAGTGGTATGATAGGGGTCTCCAAAACCTTTGGCGGGAGTTCGATTCTCTCATCCCCTGTTGGCTAAGAAGCCGCGAACGCTTATGAAATGGGCGTTCGCGGCTTTTTCGATTTCCAAGGATTCCCACAGGGCACCAAGGAGGGCACCAAATCCTGGTGCCCTCCTGCAAAGTTCATAAAAAAGGAGGCGAGGCGTTTTGATTATGAATCAATAACTGGTAATAGAAGTGCAATTGAGATAAACGATAACATAAAAAATGTTGAAGAAGTGCCGATTGAAACTGAAGAAGTGCCGATTGAAACCGGAAAAGTACCGATTGAAACTGAAGAAGTGCCGATTGTCAATCTGAGTACACAACAAAGAACTATATTTCAATTTGTGAAAAAAAACGGAAAGATTACATCAAGCCAGGTAGAAACATTATTGGAAGTGAAACAGAGACGAGCAAGAAGTATTCTTAGTGGAATGGTGGATTTAGGAATATTAGAACGCCAAGGTTCATATAGAAGAACAACATATGTATTAAAAGATGAATTTCGAAACCGGGAACTTGAATTTGGAATAAAAAGTAGATGATATGCAATGGAGATAATATGTTTTCACAATCCAGGAGAGGAGAATGGATACCTTAGTAACTGGTATCTGTCAGATTTTAGTATAGATGGAATTAAGTTTTTTTCAATGGAACAAACCGGGGCCCTGCCCCGGACCCCGGCCGCTTCGCATCAGAGGCAGAGAATCCACTAGAGGAGATGGCAAGACTTGAAAGCAAGTTATTTCTATAGTAAAATAGGTCTATAGAAAGCAAGTTCGCTAGTTAGAAGCTGGTCGGACTCATAAGGTACGAAGGAGAGACGCTCGAGGAGCGCACCGAGAGATACAAGGAGAAGCTAAAGGGATTGACGATGATGCACGATGTGCTTGCCCGGAATGTCCTGAAAGACAAAGGGAGGGCTGCGAGTATGTTCTACAAGTCATCCTTGGGGACAAGGGGCTTCACATCATCGACCATGAGGTGCAGGCAGACTACAAGAATCAGAAGGGAGTGGAGCAGATGTGCCGAGAGATGGAAGAGATTCGCAACGAAGGCGAGCTGGAGAAGGCAAGAAGGACGGCGCTGAACCTTTCGAGGCTGGAAATGTCCGCGGAGGAGATTGCACTTGCGGTCGAAGAGAACCTCCAATTGGTCAAGGAATGGCTTGCGGGACAGTCTTCCCCTACGAGATAAGCGAGTAGGACAAGATTTCAGCGCAGATAGGATAGATACGAAGAGAGGAAAGGGCGTGTGAAAAAACGAAAGTTTTTTCACACGCCCTTTTGACATCCAGAATGTGTCGTCCTTTAAGACGATTTGTAAAAATATCTCAGTTATAAATTCATTTCATAACTTTGCAAAATCTGGGATATATTCAAGTGAAAAGAAAAAGTTGTAGAAGAACTTGATGGCATTTGTAATTAAGAATCAGCATTAAATAAATGCGTAAAAGAAAAGCCCTTAGAAGTTTCAAACCAATCTAGATTCAATAAAAAAGATTTGTATTAAAAATATAATCAAAATGTCGCTAGTAGGCGATTTTTTAGAAAAATCATATGGATATATGAAAGAGGTATTAATAATTCTTATGAAACAGATTATTACATTCATCGATAATAGCTTCAATAGTACGAACCTGAGCAGGAGTAAGTTTACGCAGCTTATCAGAAAGGAGTAGTAAATCTTTATCAATAATTTCACCGGTAAGCAAATAATCAGCACTAACCCCAAGAGCAGAGGAAATCTTTAAGAGATTTTCCGGTCGCATTGCACGTTTCCCGGATTCTGCATAGGAAACAAACTGGGTTGTAACTTCACCTTTTTCAGCAAGTGCTTCTTGAGTGAGTCCCAGCTTTTTTCGCCGTTCCATAATTCTTTTCCCAATTTCTTCCAAACAAAGTTCGCTATCGGACATTGGTAATCGCTCCTTTCGTTTTGTTTAATTATATCCACAATGAACGATAAAAATAATCGCGTATTGTTGACAAAAATCAACAAAACGATATATAATTACCAAAATAGAGGATAAAATAAAGACACAAGAATAGATAGGCTGGAATTAAAAAAATTATGGGAGGAAAGTTTGAATGAAGAGACAAAAGGTAAAAGCGATGCTTACTACACTTGCGGTCACAAGTGCAGTCACTGTGCAGCCGACAATGGTCGCATTTGCTGCAGGGGAAACAGATTTAGAAACTCATACATCTGAGAATGAAGGTTCGTCAACACCTACAACATTAAAAGAAGCTGAAAATCAATACAACAGCGCAAAGGCTGCCGATGATGCTGCAGCGAAAGAGGAAACAGCAAAACAGGAAGATTACAATACTGCTGAAAAAGAAAATAATGCAGCGTCCGAATCTGTATCTAATGCACAGGATACTGTTACAAAAACAGATAAGGAGGCTTCCGATGCATTTGACCAGGCAAAGGCAGACGCCAATGCAAAGGTTGACCAGGCAACTTCTGAGGTCGAGCAGGCAACTTCTGAAAAGGATACCGCACAGGCAACAAAAGATCAGGAGCAGGCAAATTTCGATTCCGCCAAAAGCAATGTAGAATCATCTGAAAAGAAATTAGAAGAAGTCAAGAACAACACAACAGTAACAGAAGAAGATGTTACAAATAACAAAACTGCTCTGGATCAGGCAAATGTAGAAAAAGATGAGGCTGCAAAGGTAAAAAATGCAGCCGATGAAGTCCTTTCCAAAGCGCAGGAAAGTGAGCAGAAAGCATCAGAATCTCTCAATAATGCAGAAAAAGCTTTAAGCGATGCAAAAACAGCAAAAGAAAATGCAGAGAAAAATCTGAAAGATGCAACAACTGCCTATAACAAGGCAAAAAAAGATTATGAAACTGCATCAAAAACAGCTGAGGAAGGCTCTCCGGAATATAAAGCTGCTTTACAGGCTTATAATGATGCAAAAACAGCTGTTGACAATGCAAAAGCTGACGTATCAGCAAAAACAACAGCCGTCCAGGATGCACAGAAAGAGCTTGATTCTGCAAAGACAGGACAGTCCAATATGGAAGCCCTTGTAAAAACAGCCGAATTACATGTAGAACAGGCAAAAGCCGCTTCTTCATTGAAAGATGCACAGAACGAATTAAAAGCCGCACAAGACGCAATGAAGCAGGCTCAGGATACGTTCAATCAGTCTAAAAAAGATTATGAAAAGGCACAGGCTGCTTCCGATGCAGCAGACCAGGTCCTTGCAGAAAAAACAGAAGATGTGCAGAAAGCACAGGACAATCTGAACAATGCAACAACTGATACTGCTTCTGCAAAAGCTGCCTTAGACGCTGCAAAAACTGAGGAAGCAAATGCAAAAGCAACAGCAGACAACGCAAAAACAGCGGTAGACAATGCACAGACGACTTTAGATTCTGCAAAAGAAGAGAAGAAAGCTGCGGAGCAGGATGTCCAGAAAGCGAAAGAGGAAGCAGATGCTGCTCAGAAAGAATATGACCAGGCAAAAGCTTATGCAGATGCTGCAACAGAAAAGATCAGCCAGGGTGCGTTCGGATTCTATGAAGAAATGGGCGCGACAGAAGCACTCAAAGTCTTAAACGAAGCGACTTATGCAGATGCAACACATAAAGGTTCTTCTACAGATGCCACATCTTTGGAAAATATGAAAGAGTCTCTTGATTTTCTGGAGGAATATCTGACACTGAGAGAAAAAGAGGGATATACCGGAAACACTTATGTCACAGATTATTATATGGCAATCGCTCAGTCTGACGCAAATATATCTGCAATAACAGGTGATCACTCAAAACAGTATAATGTAGGTGAAAATCTCGCATGGGGATTATCGGATCCTTTTGTTGGATGGTATACAATAGAAAAAGAGTATTATGAAAAAGATCCAAACACCAAATATGCCGGACATTACAAGAACATTGCCAACCAGTATTATCTGTATACCGGATTCGCTATTAGCAAAAATGACCCTGAATGGAAAACTTGCGGACAGGTCTTCCAGTATTATCCGCAGGAATCTACAGAAAAGTATACTGTTGCAGAATATAAAGAAAGATTTATGGCTTACTATAATAAGCTGATGAATGCGCAGACAGACGCTGAGAATAAAAAAGCTGCTCTGGATGCAAAGAATGCAGCATTGACTGAAAAGAACAACGCTCTTACTGAAAAGACCTCTGCTGTTACCAATGCAGAAAACAACCTTTCTTCCAAGCAGACTGCCCTCGACCAGGCAAATACTGCCTATGCAAATGCTCAGAAAAATACACAGGCAAAAGATGCTGCTCTTTCAGAAAAGACTGCAGCTCAGAAATCTGCACAGGACGCATATGATCAGGCACTTGCCGCTCAGAAAGATGCAGAAAATACATTAGATGAACTGACTGCAGATGAAAATGTGAAACAGGCTGATTATGAAGATGCAGAAGATGCATTAAATGCAGCAAAAGAGGATGTATCTGCGAAAGAAGAAGCTGTTACGGCTGCTCAGAATCATTTGAAAGAGTTACTGGGATCTGACACAGAAGCTCCGGCCCTTGCTGATGCACAGGCAGAATTAGACAATGCGAATGCTGCTCTGGAGACCGCAAAAGCTACAGTCTCAGCAAAAGAACAGGCTGTTACAACTGCACAGACAGCATTAGATCAGGCAAAAGATGCTCTTTCACAGGCAGAATCAGACAGAGATGCGAAAAAAGCAGAAGCAGAAAAGCTGGAAGCAGAACTCGCCTCTGAGGTAACAGAGAAAAGAAATGCCATGGAAGCAGCTGAAAAAGTCGTGAACAACGCGACTGAGACTTTGGAAAATGCAAAAGCAGATTTGGATAAGAAAGAAACAGCAAAGGCAAATGCGGAAAGCACCTATGCTGAGAAAAAATCTGACAGAGAAAATGCAGAAAAAGATGCTAATGAGAAAGCAAAAATTCTGGATCAGAAGACAAAGAATGCCGAAACTGCAAATACCGTTTATGAGGATTCTGTAGCAAAAATCACGCCTCTCAGAGATGCTCAGACGGCAGTAGATAATGCAAAAAATAATTATAAAAATGCAGAAAGCACTTTGGAAGATGCTGTAAAGGCTTTAGAGGATGCGATTACGAAACTTTCCAAGAAAAATGACCTGTTAGCTTCCGCAAAGGACCTCGCGGCAAGAGCAAACCTGCTCTCTTATCAGGGTTCCAAAACAGATGAGATCACAGATGAAGATTTTGCATATCTGAATGAGAAAGTAAAAGCAGTATTAAATGCAGAAAATGCTTTAAAAGCTGCAAAAGGTAAGCTGGCTCAGACAGAAGAAAACCTTGCAACAGCAAAAGAAAACCTGGAAAATGCAAAACTGACACATGCCAAGACTTCTGCAAATGTTTCTGTTGCAAAAGCGCTTTACGAGTCTTTCCTTCCAAAAGAAAGTACAGAAAAGAGTACTTCGACTGCGACTGTGACACCAGTAAAGAGCGAGGCTGCTGTTGTACCAGCAAAAACGGAAACGATCAAATCCAAAACGGTGAAGACAGGGGATACTGCCAATGCAGGTGCTTACGGAATTGCATTGACAGGAGCTGTACTGGCCATGGGAGTGACTTTGAAAAAACGTAGACTATCCAAATAATTATACAATTTATCCTTATTGAAAGGCTCTGGCAATTTCCAGGGCCTTTCTGATTTTAAATAGTTGAAGGTGCTGGTGCAATGAAAGTTGAATTAGTTAAAATTACACTTAATAATAAATGTGTATACAAATATAGATATGAAGAATATTGCTGCCGTAAGATGTGGGAACATATTAAAAAAGATGGTCTTATTCATTTGACAGAACCTCAATACATACAATCTATTCGAACTAATGGGGAAATTACAATGCCCCAAATGTGTATAGAGTACCCGGTGCAGGACGCAGCAGATAAAAACAAGACTTTAAACGATGAAATAGATTTTTGCCCATATTGTGGTGAAGAAATAGATAGTTCTGTTGTGAAAAAAGTAGAGTTGTCACAGGAATACAATAAACTTGACAGATTAAAAATGCGGGCAAAAAAGAGGAGTAAAATACTGAATGATACTTATGACCTTGAGGAGTACATAAGCAGAGTGATGGAATCAATTCAATCGTTCGAAGAACTGACAGTATATAAAGAACAAATTGCAGATTTAAAGAAAAAGTCGGCACAATTATACAGAATCTATAAATGTATGGAAAAAAGTGATGAGCATAGGAAGTTCATTGGGGATATACTTCGCACAAATAAAATTATGTTGAATTATCTGAAAGAATTAGATGTGATTGATAAAATGGAATAGATAAGTTTTATTGTATAATCCGAATTTTTTTTGTAAACGGACTGTTCCATGTTGGAAAGCCAATTGATGTGCATAAGCTGATTCAAATTTTAGCAGAGTAAATCTGCCTTTTTGCTTAACATGAGCCATGATATCCGGACACCGATGAATGGCATTATCGGATTTACAAATATTGCTCTTCATCAGAATTCGGTTCAGGAAATTCATGGCAGCCTGGAGAAGGTTCAGGAAAGTTCGAATCATCTTCTTTCACTTTTGAATGATGTTCTGGATCTTAGCCGCATTGAAAGCGGAAAAGCTACTTTTACGACAGAGCCGATGGATATTACTCAATTGACAGATAATATTCTGGCAATCATGAATGGACTTCTTTATAACCGGGACTTAAAGTTTGAGGTGCAGAGGGAAAGACTAAAGACACCTTATGTACTTGCAGATGCTGCGCGTATTCGAGAAGTTTTGATTAATCTTCTCAGCAATGCAGTGAAGTTTACAAAGGACGGTGGAAAGATAATGTTCAATATCAGTAATCATCCAGGAATGGATGAAAAACATATCATAGTCCGCTATATTGTTCAAGACAACGGTATCGGCATGAGCCAAGAGTTTCAGAAAGAATTATTCAAGCCTTTTTCACAGGAAGATGATAATAGCGCCAGGACGCAATATAAGGGAACAGGTCTTGGCATGGCCATCACAAAACAATATGTGGAGATGATGGGCGGCACGATTGCTGTTGAGAGTAAAAAAGGCGTAGGTACTAAGTTTGTCGTGGAGATTCCACTGGAGTTGACAGAGCAAGTTAGTCAGGATGAACAGGAACAACCTCTGAATATAGATTTGAACGGCGTCCATGTTCTTATGGCAGAGGATAACGACCTAAATGCTGAACTTGCTACGATTATGCTGGAGGGAGCTGGCATGACTGTAACGCGTGCATCAGATGGAAAGGAAGCTGTGGATTTGTTTAAAAAACATCCACGAGGCACGTATGATCTTATTTTGATGGATATTATGATGCCAAACATGGACGGACACCAGGCAGCGAAAACTATTAGAGCCATGGCGACAGAGCGGCCTGATGCCGTTACGATTCCGATTATCGCTTTGTCAGCGAATGCTTTTGCAGAGGATATTCAGGCATCCAAAAATTCCGGCATGAATGATCACATTTCAAAACCATTTAACATGGAAGAAGTAACCACTACAATCGGAAAATATATCAGGCACGATGCATGTTTGACAGAGCAATCGAAACAAGAATAAAACAATGGATATGGTATGTTAATTGAATTGTAAAATTCCAGTACAAAGCGAAGCCGATATGCCGTAGGGCAGTTCTTGACGGAGCATTCGTAGATTATTATTGATAAAAATTCACCCAAGGGATATGAGATGGCACAGCTATTTCATATCCCTTGTTTATTGTAGTGTGGTGGGGACTTGGGGTATAGCCACTAAGTATCTGTATGAAAGACATTGTTTCGTTGAATAAGCGGTCAGATTTTCATAAAAAATTGACAGAAATACGAATTTGGATTATTATAAATACGAATTCGTATTTATAAGGAGAAAGAAATATGTCAAAAGAGCAAGAATATGCTTTTAGAATAGTAAAAGCAATGAATCGTTTCGATCGTGCATACATGAAGAATCCAGGTTATACAACGGCAAATGGATACCAGCTTATTTTACTTTATGCACTTGAAGATGGAATCCCACGTACACAGAAGGACATTAGTGAGGAATGCATGATTCCCAGAACGACAGTCAACAGTATTGTAAAAAAATATGAAAAAGAAGGATATATTGAATTAAAACATGTAGCCGGTACAAGAAGAGAAATGGAGATTTGTCTGACAGAAAGTGGTAAGCAATATGCTAAAAGAATACTAGATGCTGTTCATAAAGCTGAATATAAAGCATTTACAGAAACACTTAAGGAATTCTCTCCTGATTTTATAGATGCTTATGAAAGACTTGCAGAGAATATGGAAAAAGCATTTGAAGGAGGAAACCAGTAGAAATGAAAAAAATATAAAAAGAATTATCTGTTCCATTTTGACAGTAAGCATGGTGCTTACATGTACAT
>ERZ808240.4446-NODE-4446-length-12426-cov-5.851023_pt1 | contig 12426 bp, 8 predicted proteins | sample MGYA00521084_ERZ808240 | MGnify/ENA primary metagenome ERZ808240 (study PRJEB31516, sample SAMN03275571) | gut metagenome | biome: mammalia-associated habitat; material: feces | host: Papio cynocephalus | place: Kenya | collected 2012-08-06 ... | reverse complement strand
CCAACCAGAGGAAGACCAGCAGCTCAGCGGCAGCAAGAGATAAACATACACGAACCAGGAAACCCACGCAAATCGACGCAAAAAACTAGGCCTTAAAACGCTGCAATTCCAAGCCTCCCTCGGCGTGTCGCAAACAGCGTTCCAAGCGCTAACAAGGCCATTTTAGGTCCGCCGTCAGTGGATCGATGCATTGGAATAGTTGAACACACGGCGTGTCGTGACATAGCCCACCCCGTATATCGCCGACCACACGCCCGAGGCCGGTCTCACCCGGCATGCACCCGGCGCGCGACCAGCATGCGACCAGCATGCACAACGCGCACGACCGTCACTGCCCGGGGCGCGGCGATTCAGACAAGCGCCGCGATATCAGCCACGGACGCCCCATGGGCGAGCGCTGCATCCCGCGAGTCCCCGCACAAGGCGACGGAATGCGCCGTCCTCTGGTTCACGCGAGCCGCATGCAGGGCCTGTTCAAGGTCTTCGAGAAGATCAACCGAATCCTCGATGCCTACGGCCAGACGGATCAGGCCATCGGTGATGCCAAGCTTCAGCCGCTCCTCGCGCGGCAGTTCGAAATGGGTCATGCGACACGGCAACTCAGCCAAGGACTCCACCGCGCCCAGCGACACCGCCAAGCGGAACACACGAAGGGAATTCAGCACAGTTGCGGCATCCACCCCCGGCAGCACCTCAAACGACAGAACACCGCCGAATCCCCTCAGCTCACGGGCCGCGAGCGCATTGCCGGGATCGGACGACAGACCCGGGTAGTGCACCACGGAAACCAACGGATGACGCTGCAGATACTTCGCAATCTTCAGCGCGTTCTCCTGCTGGCGGTCCATGCGCAGGGCCAGGGTCTGGATGCCACGGCGGACCGAATCGCATTCGGCCGGCGGCAGCACACCACCCAGACGATTCTGCGAGAAATAGACGCGACGCGCCACGTCATCGTCGGCCACAACCACCAGACCTGCCACCACATCGGAATGTCCGGCGAGATATTTGGTCGCGGAATGAATCACCACATCGGCGCCCAAATCCAGAGGCCGCTGAAGATACGGCGTCACAAAGGTGTTGTCCACAATGGCGATCGCGCCGACCTGATGGGCCAAGCCCGCGAGGACCTTGACGTCATTGACCTTGAGCAGCGGATTGGTCAGTGTTTCGAAGTAGACGGCTTTTGCAGGCGCGATGCCGTTCGCGCGATCCCCCGCCAATGCCTGCTTGACGGCATTGAGATCCTGCGTGTCGACGGGCGTGAACCGGACGCCCCAACGGGAGAAGTGGTCATTGATCTGCGAATAGGTTCCTCCGTAGATGTTGTCACCCACCACGATGCGATCGCCAGGAGAGAAGATCGCGAGCACCGCATGAATGGCGGCAAGACCGGAGGCGAAGGCAAAGCCACGCGTGCCGTGCTCGAGACGGGCGATCTGCCGCTCCAGAAAATCACGGGTGGGATTGCCGGAACGGGCGTAATCCCAACGAGGCATGGCGTCAACCGATTCGAAGGCATAGGTCGAAGAATTGTAGATGGGCGGGTTCACGGCTCCGGTGTTGTTGTCGCCGACCGGCAATCCATGGACGAGCTGGGTGTTGAATCTTGTCATTGCGCACCTCCTCGGTTGGACGTAATAGCGGTATTGCTTTGCGTGGGATGCGCCTTGCGGCCGCATCCGCTGGCAACAGTAACCGCTTTGCGCCATATGCGCGGCGGTGTGGCTATATGCGTTGGTTATGGACAGCTATGAGACCGGCGTCACCTCGGCATCCCGGCACCATCACGGCGCATCGAACGCACCGCGCACCGGCAGACGGGAATCCGCGCACGACACGCCGCCCCGCGTCTGCCACGGCCCCTAGGCTGGAGGCCATGGCACAACTTGAAGTCACGCGCGCGATTACGCAAATTCGTTCCACTGGCGGCGCATCACCTCGACCGGTGTTTGTGCTGCTTCACGGATGGGGCTCCAACGAATACGATTTGCCCGATCTCCTGCGCTACTGCACGCCGGATGCGGATTACGCCAGCCTGAGGGCGCCACTTGAATACGGCATGGGATACACCTGGTTCGGCACATGGACCCATGAGGGGGTTCCGGAGGGCAAATCGCTGGACGACCAGGCACGCGAAGCCGCGGAGGCGGTGGACCGTTGGGTCGCCTCCAATATTCCGGCCGACCGGACGGTTGTCACGATGGGGTTTTCACAGGGAGGTCTGCTGGCCGGGCATATGCTCCGCGTAAACCCGCAACGGTATACGGCAGCCATCTGCCTTTCAGGATGGCTGGCCCCCGGACCGGTGTCGCCCGGCGACGAAATCCTGCTGAACGACAAACCGCCGGTGTTCTACGGCCACGGCGCCATCGACGACATCTTCCCTCCCGCCGAGGTGAAGGCCATGGGCGAGTTCTGGCGGCGGCACGGCACGATAACCGAACGGGTGTACCCGGGCATGGCCCATTCCATCAATATGGACGAGATGCGCGACGTGGCGGCGTTCCTGCAACGCATCGAAGCCGCGGCACCGCAGTTCTGGTGAGGGGGCATGGTGGACATCCGGCACGCTTTGCCACAGGACGCCCCGGCGATCATCGATGTCGAGCGGACCTGCTTCCCCGCATCGGAAGCCGCGAGCGCACAATCCGTCAACAACCGCATAGCCACGCATCCCAATCAGTATTGGCTGCTCTTCGATCGTAATCGTCTGGCGGGATTCGTCTCGGGCATGAGCAGCAACGAAACGGATCTGCGCGACGACATGTACACCGACGCCTCGCTGTATGCCGACGACGGCGAATGGCTGATGATTCTGGGCGTGGACGTCATGCCGGCATACCGCCACCGCGGCTGCGCCTCGCGCATCCTCAAACGCGTCATCGGCGACGCTCACCGGCAGGGGCGCAGGGGCCTGGTGCTGACCTGCAAGGAGCCCCTGATTGGTTTTTACGAGCGCTTTGGATTCAGGAATGAGGGAGTGTCTCAGTCCACGCACGGCAATGTGACATGGCACCAGATGAGACTCACGTTCCCAAGCCGCCAATAGGTCCCGGACAGGGCCAATCAACGATGTGGGGCTTCCTCCCGGTCGGGAGGAAGCCCCACATCACGAACGGCCGTCAAAGCTGGCCGACCGTCATCATCACTTGGCGGCAGGCTTCGCCAGACGCTGCGCAATGGCGGTATAGGCGGCGGCAAGTGCGTCGGCGCCGGTCTTGCCGAACTCCTCCTTATACGCCGAATTGGCATTCACCTTCTTCTCAATGCGCTCAAGCGCATTCCACAGGTTGGGCAGCTGGGAATTCGGAGCGGATTCACCAAGCTGTGCGTAGAAGCCGACGTGCTCGACGTCGTTCTTCAACTTGACATCATCGGTTTTGACTGCGGCAAACGCATCGACAACAGCGCCGAAGGTTTCCTTGATGCTATCTGTAGTGCTCATACTTCTAGGTGTAGTCCAGTATGGCGATCAATGAAAACCATGTTGCCCGTTTTTGCCATCATATTATGAAAAATGCGTCACGCGACGACCTCGGTCTACGCCGACAACAGCGACAGCAAATCGTCCTTCGTCAACGACGCGACGTTGAGATCGGGCCGTTCGGCGCCGGTGCGCGAGGCCTCCCCCACAATCTGACGGGCAATGCCGCTTTTCGCCTCCTGCAGCTTGAGCATGCGCTCCTCGATCGTGTCCTTCGCCACAATCTGATAGACATTGACGTCCTTGGTCTGGCCGATGCGATGCGCACGGTCGGTGGCCTGGTCCTGCGCGGCGGCGTTCCACCACGGATCGGCATGGATCACCACGCTCGCCCCAACCAGATTCAACCCGGTGTTACCGGCCTTCAACGAGATGAGGAATACCGGCACATCGTCGGCGTTGAATTGGTCCACCAATTCCACACGACGTTTTTTGGGCGTCCGACCGGTGATGATGTCATAGGCGATGCCACGCGACTCGAGACGTTCGGCGATCAGATCGAGGAATGACGTGAACTGCGAAAAGATCAGCGTCTTCTTGCCCTCATCGATGCAATTGCCCACCAGCTGCTCGATGGCGGCGAGCTTCGCCGACCGATCCTTGGCATTGGCGTATAGCAGCCGGGGATCGCAGCAGATCTGACGCAACTTGGTGAGTTCGGCGAGGATGCGGATGCGATCGGCGTTGAAATCCTTCGCCTGCGTTTTCGTCAGCCTCAGCTTGAGTCGCTGTTCATGCGCGGCATACAGTTTCCGTTGTTCGCCCTCAAGCTGGACGGTGACGACATTTTCCAACTTATCGGGAAGGTCGGTCAGCACCTGCGACTTCAAACGACGCAGAATGAACACCGAAACCAGTCGCCGAAGCCGCTCGGCCTGGACGCGCCCCTCATCGCCATACGCCTCGTTCGATATCGGCAATTCATACCGCTCGTGAAAGCGCTTGAAGGAGCCCAGCAATCCCGGCATCAGAAAGTCGAAGATGCTCCACAACTCGGCCAGCCGGTTTTCGACCGGTGTACCGGTGAGCGCGAAACGATGATCGGCCGTGATCGATTTGACGGCCTTGGCCACCTTCGTGGTGTGGTTCTTGATGGCCTGCGCTTCGTCCAACACCATGGCCAGACAATGCACGCCCTCATAGTCCCGGATGTCCAACCGCAGCAAATCGTACGAGGTGATCAGCACATCGGGCGCACCCGCACCGTCTTTCACCGCCTTGAGCAGATCCCTGCGATCGGCTTTGGAGCCGGCCACCGTGCGCACATCAAGTTCCGGAGCGAATTTGGCGAATTCCGCCACCCAGTTGTACACCAGGGAAGCCGGACAGACGATCAGGGAGGGCAGCGGCGCATCGCCGTGGCGAGCCAGCAACAGCGCGATCAGCTGCACCGACTTGCCCAGACCCATCTCATCGGCCAGAATCCCACCGAATCCCTTGTCCCACAGAGCCTGCAACCATCGGAACCCGTCCGCCTGATACGGCCGCAGCACGCCCGCCAACGAATCCGGCACCACGTAGCGATTCGGATCGACAGCCTTCAGATCATTGACGTAGCGGGCGAACGAAGGCGCCTGATCGGCCGCGGCGATCTCGGAATCCAGCAGAAACGCCTGGAAACCCGGAACCTCGACGCGGCCATTGCCCGCAATGAACGCATCATCGTCAAGCCCCAGATCCCGAGCGGCATCGGCAAGGGCATCCATATCCGCGTCGTGCCGGGCGAGCGGCACGATGGTGCCGTCCTTCAGCCGGTGAAAACGCTGCTTGCGTCGATAACTGGCCAGCAACGCACCCACCTCATCCGGCGGAACCTCATCGGCCAGCACCGACACCTCAACCAGATTGCCGTGCATCGCGGCGCCCAATCGCACCTTCGCGGGCCGTGGGGCAAGAAGACGATCGAAGGCGGGCGTGGTGAACACCTTGCCCACCGCGCGCATCGCCGCCAGTCCCTCATCGAACAGCCGCATCAGCTGACTGGTGTCGTCACGGTCGATTTCCGCCGGCTTACGGGCGGACGGCACGTCGAAATATCTCCGAACGGTCTGCTCGGCGATACGTTCGGTGACGAAATCATGGGAGCCGCCGCGGTCACCCGGAACCAGCGGGATAATGCCCACCTCATGCCTGCCGTACCGCGCTTTGAGCGTACAGCTCACGCCTGTTTCGGTGCGATCCACATAGAATTCGCTTTCGCACGGCTGCGGCATCATATCCTTGACGTTCTGCGGGACGTCGCCATCCAGGCCGGATGCCGACAGCACCGGCAGCAGCGTCCGGGCGAACAGCGGCAGATCCTCGTCGGACAGGAACTGGCCATCCGGATCTCCGCACAGCGAATCCAGAACCGGCTTGAGTTCCGAGGCCGACTTGGGGAACCGGCAGAACCAACGGCCGTCCGTGGGATCCATGGACCACGAATCGGCATCATCCGACGGACCATTCGAGCCATCCCCGTCGGACGGTCCACTCGTCGGGGGACGATCCGAAACGGCAGGAAGACTGACGACGCCCAGACGGGCAAGGTCCTCGACGGGCAGCGACGCAATGCCGTCGGATCCCAGGCGGGAAAGCTTCAGCGCTTCCTCACGGCTGTGCGACGCCGCCGGATCATCGGCACCGGCCATCGGCGAGCGCTCGACCAGCATATAGCTGCGCGCCGCGCCTTCCGCCAACGCATCCACCGTCACATCGCACCGCAGGCGATAGCCGCCGGTACCGCCCTCGCGGGCTTTCGACATCGTGATGCGCAGCGGACGAGACCGCCCGATCACCGGAACGCGCGCCGGCCGTCCGTTCCTCCACTCGTCATACAGCAGTCCGATCCGACGACCCTCGCTGAGGCGCAGCAATTGCGTCAGCTCGTCGGAAGAGATGACCATATCGCGTTCCACGACCACCGGCGAAAAATACCGTGCGGCCCGCAACGCCGCCTGCCTGGTGTCGAGTGCGCGCCCGATGAACCGCATGATGCCGCGCGCATGGTCGTCAAGCATATCGGGTGTATGCGTGAAGGCGAGCTTTTGCCCGTACTGGGCAAAAGCCCCGCTGGACATAGCGACGGAGAAGCCTGAAATCGACTTCATGACATATGACGCGCCGTTGGTGAGATTGAGAATGCGGAACGACACGCTCCATGGCTGCGCCGACCGGCTGGAATACGTGACGATCGGCTCCAGCCCCACCTGTCCGGGACCGACCATCGCCAACGGCAGCCTGGCGGCATCCGAGGCGTCACCCCCCGAACCGGATCCGGATCCGCCGAAAACGGTGGTGTGCTCACGGCGATATTCGCCGCTGTCCGCCTGCATGGCAAGTCCCTGCGCGCGCAGCATCCGATCGCGTCGGTCGCCGGCGCGCCGCATCTCAATCTCATCCAACCGCTCCATATAGCTCATCAGGTCGGAGGAGCTGCGAGCCGCGCCGGATCCCTCAAAGCCCGGAAACGCCGTCGGCTCATCGCAAAAATACAGCACCAAGGCGGCCATATGCTTGCACACGTCGTATCGATAGCCCGTGAACGCCGGGCACGTACAGCCTCCCTCGTCGTATTCCTCGCGGCGTATGTCGAACCGCACCCACGTACGGTACACGCTGGACGGGGAGGTGACGCCGCGCATTTTGCCGCGGATCGTCATGAATTCGCCGTCGGACTCCGGCTCGCACGTCAGATCGAACATCATGCGCCCGGCTTGTCGGACGATGTCGCGCGCACGCATCAGCACGGCAGCCGAACAGTGATCCTCAAGGTCCTCGGGCAATGTGGCGAATACACGACCGACGCCATTGGCCCGCATCCGAGCCGCCGCCTTGCCGGACGATGTGCGGCCGGACCATTGGGAGCCGCCAAAGTTTGCAATCATACGGCTCCTCTTCCGGACGCGGCGCCGAGAGCCGCGGAAGACGGTTCGCCGTCACCGGCCGCATCCGCGCCGTTCCGCTCGCCCAACCGGTCGGCGACTGGAATGCGCTGGGGGGCGAACCCCCAATCCAGATGCATGAATTCCGGCACCCTATACCATTTGACCGGATATCCCGCCCCGTGCGCGCAAAATACCGAATCCGGCGTATTCGCGGGATCCGACTCCGGATCGTATCCGATGTCGGCAATCACCTCGGAGGCATTGTGACAGGGGCGGTACCCGCCGAATGTCGCGGAAAAGCGCCCGCGACCATGCGTATAGGAACCGACGTCCATGGCGTAATCGCGCATCTCGGAGACCGGAGCGGCACCCACAAGCGTTGCGAACCCGTCCGCACCTTCCGTCCGCACAGGATCGAATTCGCCGGACATTCGCTGGACATCGGCCATGGCACCCCCGACCATCTCGACCGGTATTTCCAGACGGAAGGCATACCAGGGCTCCAACAGCTGGCATCCATGGGGATCCTGCGCATGCAGCGCCATCAGGCCCTGACGAATCGCCCGATAGGTGGCCTGGCGGAAATCACCGCCTTCGGTGTGCTTGTCGTGGGCACGCGCGGCCACCAGCGTGATTGTCATATCGGTCAGCGGGAAGCCGGTGAGCACGCCAAGATGCTCGCGCTCCATCACATGCGTCATGATCAGACGCTGCCAGTTGCGAGACAGGTCGTCCTCGCCCAGCGCCGATGCCACATGGATGCCGGACCCCGGCTCGGCGGGCTCCAGCTTCAGGTGGCATTCCGCATAATGACGCAACGGCTCAAAATGCCCGACACCTTCGACGGGTTTCGTGATCGTCTCCTTGTACAGCACCGATCCCGGCCCGAATCCCACGGACAGTCCGAAGCGGTCCCGCAACAAACGCTCGATGATCTCGAGCTGCATGACGCCCATCAGCTGCACATGAATCTCCTGCAGCCGCTCCTGCCACACCACATGCAGCAGCGGATCCTCATCCTCAAGCTCATGCAGGGCGGTGAGCACCCTGTGCAGCGTCGGATCGTCGAAGGAGGCGGGACGGCCGTCGGACGTCGCGTCTCCGCGTGGCAGGACACGATATGTGAGCACGGGCTGCAACCGGGGCGCGGCGGCATCCCGCTCCGCGCCCAGACCCTGACCGGGGAACGTGCCCTCCAATCCGGTCACCGCGCAGACGGCTCCCGCGGGAACCTGCATGACAACCCGGTGCTTCGACCCGTTGTAGATGCGCAGTTGGTCGACTTTCTGGGGACTTTCCCCCGCGCCGCCGACAGTCATCGGCTCCTTGGCCCGCAGCGTTCCGCCGGTGACTCTCAGCCATGTCAGACGATGGTGCTGCGCGTCATGGGAGATCTTGAACACCCGCGCGCCAAACTCCTCCGGCCATGACGGTTCACGGGTCCACCGGGCCAGCCCCCTCAGGAATTCGTCGACGCCCTCGAGTTTCAGCGCCGAACCGAAAAACACGGGAAACACCTTGCGATCGGCAATCATGCGGCAAAGACGGTCATCGCCGACGCCCCCATCATTCAGGAACTCCTCCATCGCCGACTCGTCCTGCATCGCAAGGTCCTCAAGCTCGTCGCCGACACTGGTCTCATCGAACGCGAAGCACGCATCGGACAGGCGGCGGCGCAAACCGTCCAGCACCGCATCGCGATCCACGCCGACGGCATCGCATTTATTCACGAACAGAAACGTCGGGACCCGATATCGCTCCAGCAAACGCCACAGGGTCTCGGTATGCCCCTGCACGCCATCGACGCCGGACACCACCACGATGGCGTAATCCAACACACGCAGCACGCGCTCCGTTTCTGCGGCAAAATCCACATGGCCGGGGGTGTCGAGCAGCGTCATCTCAAGATCGTCGTAATGAATCGCGGCCTGATGGGCGAAAATCGTGACGCCGCGGTCCCTTTCCAGCGCGTTGGTATCGAGAAACGCATCGCCATGATCCACACGCCCCAATGTGCGGATTTCACCGGATCGGTACAGCAACGCCTCGGACAACGTGGTTTTCCCCGCATCCACATGCGCCACAATACCCGCCACAATGCGCTTCAACCTGCAGCACCTCCCTATTCGCGGCAAACGCCTTCCAGTATATTGGCAATGATATTGGCAATGGCAACTCCAACAGCCGAAGGGAGGATGCACGAGCACGTGTAATGGCGACCGCGCGGGCGGAACGCAACGGATTCACCGTGCGCGTGGCGATTCTGGGCGGCCGCGCCGAATGCGCTCACGCCCCCTCGAACGCTGACGATCGACGCCAGATATGCGACAGCCCTTGGAATCCTGGATTCCAAGGGCTGCAAAGTCGTACCCCGTGAGAGAGTCGAACTCTCGTTGTCAGAGTGAAAGTCTGATGTCCTAACCGTTAGACGAACGGGGCAAACAACTTGAGCAATAATACGCGAAAGCCATCGAATGCGCAAATCGGCAACACGCCGGAACGGGTCACCCGGCCACCGGCGTCCGCGACGGCTCCACGCGACGGTACGTGAAATCGTGAATCACACGGCCCGCGGCAATCCCCTTCCGCTCAAAGTTCGTCACCACGCGGCCCGCAAACCGCCGCGACTCCACAAAGTCGGCATGCGGCAAGTCGGCGGCAGCGGCGGCATTGCCCTTGCCCACGTGCTCGGTCGGCAGGGAGACCGACACATCGCCGTCGTTGCGCCACCCCTCGAGTCCGTCCATCACCTCATGCACATGAAGCGCATAGTCCTCGATATCGGTGGCGATGCGCCAGACCCCGCCCTCGACAAGGGCCGCGCGGATCAACGAGGCGAATACCGGCTGCACGATGCGGCGCTTATGATGGCGCATCTTGGGCCAGGGGTCCGGGAAGAAGGTCCAGATCTCACTGGCCACGCCAGCGCCCAGATGCCCGGCGAACTCCTGTGCGTCGACCTGGGCCACACGCAGGTTGTCGAGCCCGTCCCGCCCGGCGAAGAGCAGCGCGTGCGCCACACCGGGATCATATACCTCAAGCGCCAGGTAATTCGTCTCGGGATGCGCCGCCGCGGCGGCGGCGATGTTCTCACCCTGGCCGGAACCGATCTCGATGACGAGGCCATGCCGGTTGCCCCACGCCGAGCGCACGAAATCACGGTCGAGCACGAACCCGTCGGCCACCTCAAGATCACGTTCGCCACGTGGGAGATCCAGCAGGTAGCGCCCGGCATAGCGATCCCACGCGCGCTGCAGCCTGTCGTCGAGTCTCGCGGACCGGCGGACGAACGATTTCACCGGATGCAGCCGACGCATCTCCTCGCCGTCAAGGGGACGCCCCCCGTCCGCTTCGCCCCTTGCATCCAACACGCCGTCCGCAGCCGTCGCCGCATCGCGCGCGGCGTCCGGCACGGAGACACCGCCGGACCGGGTTTCCTCACTATGAGCCATGGATTCCACTCCTTGTTCCTTTCCTCAAACATCCCGTACCCACGAGACAATGATGGCGGGCATCGCGAGCGCGTGATGCAATATGCAAGAACCATTCGCCATGCGTGTGTTCATAGTTGTGCGCGTGTTATACTCAAAATGTAATAAAAGGTAACAAATTGGAGCAAAATCGAACAGGCTGTTTCGCTCGAGTTGCACCAAACTTCCTAACGAAAGGCTAGACATGACAGTTCTCGTCACCGGAGGCTGCGGTTACATCGGCGCCCACGTAGTCCACGCTCTTCACCAAGCCGGCGAGCAGGTTGTCGTCGTGGACGATCTGAGCTACGGCAAGCCCACCCGCATCGAAGGCGCCCGTCTGTACGGCATGGACATCGCATCCCCCGATTCCGGCAAGCGCCTCGCCGAAATCATGAAGGCGGAGCACGTCGACTCCGTCATCCACTTCGCCGCCCGCAAGCAGGTGGGCGAATCCGTCGAAAAGCCGCTGTGGTACTACCAGCAGAACCTCAACGGCATGCTCAACGTGCTGATCGGCATGGCCGAGTCCGACGCCAGGAAGCTCGTCTTCTCCTCCTCCGCCGCAACCTACGGCGTTCCGCCGGTGGACGTGGTGCCCGAGGACGTCGTTCCGATGCTGCCCATCAACCCCTACGGCCAGACCAAGCTGTTCGGCGAGTGGATGGCCCGCGCCTGCGAAGGCACCTACGGCATCCGCTTCTGCGGCCTGCGCTACTTCAACGTCGCCGGCTGCGGCCCCGTCGAACTCGAGGACCCGGCCATCCTCAACCTCATCCCGATGCTGTTCGACCGCCTCAAGAAAGGCAAGGCCCCCGCGATCTTCGGCGACGACTATCCGACCCCGGACGGAACCTGCGTACGCGACTACATCCATGTCTCCGACTTGGCGGACGCCCATATCGCCGCCTTGAAATACCTGGACCGCGACGAGCGCAAGTACGACGTGTTCAACGTCGGAACCGGCGAGGGCACCTCCGTGCGCCAGATCGTCGACGAGGTCAAGAAGGTCACCGGCCTGCCGTTCAAGGAGACCGTCATGGGACGCCGCGCCGGCGATCCGCCGCACCTGATCGGTTCCCCGAAGCGCATCAACGAGGAAATGGGCTGGCACGCCAAGTACACCGTCGAGGACATCGTCAAGTCCGCGTGGGACGCCTGGCAGGCCAACCCGGAGCATCATATCGACACCGCCAACTGGAAGCAGGCCGACTAGGCAGCCATCGGCCGACGCATTCCGTCGGCCGGCATCCCCCTCACGCCGAGGACTGCCGATGCAGTGAGGCTCCGTCCCCATCCACCGCGATGGGGACGGAGCCTCACTGCTCTACCGACGGCGACACGCCGAACGACACGATTCCAGATGCATCCCGCCCCATGCGGCATGCCCGCCAACACCCGGCGAACACGCCGCACCGAATATGCAAAACGTTGATATTCCGCGGCAACACGCCGACGCACATCTCGATTTGCATACTGCTTGGTTTTCGGTAATATATTCATTCGTTGCCTCACGCAAGCGAGAACAACACGGCCCCGTAGCTCAGCTGGTTAGAGCGCCGCCCTGTCACGGCGGAGGTCACCGGTTCAAGTCCGGCCGGGG
>ERZ808240.4444-NODE-4444-length-12427-cov-6.498638_pt1 | contig 12427 bp, 16 predicted proteins | sample MGYA00521084_ERZ808240 | MGnify/ENA primary metagenome ERZ808240 (study PRJEB31516, sample SAMN03275571) | gut metagenome | biome: mammalia-associated habitat; material: feces | host: Papio cynocephalus | place: Kenya | collected 2012-08-06 ... | reverse complement strand
AAAGATTACAGCAAGCAGTATTCGAGCCGATTATTATGTGACGTTCATTGCTCTTAAGCAGCATGGTGACTTTGGTCCTCATGGAGGATATTTCAGAAGCTATTGGAGATATCTTGACACAATGCAGACACTTAAGAACTATTACGAGTCTAAGAAGATAGTACTAGATAAGGATTGTGAGATACCGCAAGAATTTGCAAAAGAAGTTAATCATCCAATTGAAAGTTGCTATGACTTTAATGACTTCGACGATTTTGACAGACTTATAAAGGCAAATGAAGCCGCAACAGACCGCAGAATTGAAGAGATTACTGATAATCCAGTTGAGAAGATTTGTCCACACAAATTGAGTCATGGTATTATTCTTTCCTTTGATGGTAATATCATCACTCATCAAGCTATGAGATATCTTATGATTTATGAAGTAATGAGATATTGCCGTGATAAGAACTTCTTTTCAGATATGGTAAAACATGCTTCTACTTCAATTGGAACACCAAAAGAAATAGTAGATTGGTTAACAGAGTTTAATAAGGCTAATAAGTCTAATATCTTAGAATGGCGCACTAAATTCTATAATGCTATTACTACCTTCTATCAGCGCTTACATGATAGCTATAAGGACAGTCCTTCTAATACCGACTTCGATGTTGCTACCTTAAGGAATGATTTGACCTTTATTTGTAGTCCTTATTATGATTCCAATTACCACTTCGTTAACAGTCAAAATATTATCTAAAAACCGCAAAAAACTGTTGACTTAGCGCCGCGTACCTGCTATAATATTATTGTAAAGATAAAGAAAGGCAAAACAAAATGACTTGAAAATTAGACACAATAAAAGAGTATCTACAATTATGTGGATACTCTATAAGAGACGATGCTACCTTTGATGAAGTGATGAATCTACTGACGATGTTAATGCAAAATGAAATTAAAATCTCCAAGAGGAGAAAAAGAAAGGATAAATATCATGGATAATTTTGAATCCGCACTTGAAGTTTATAAAGAATATAAGGCACTTAAGGAAAGAGTTGAAGAAGCTAAAGAAGAAGTTAAGTTTAAGGAAGAATATCTAGAAGATGGTAAAAAGTATTCAGAAGAAGCTAAGAAAAACCTTGAAAAGGCTAAAGAAAACTTTGCGGTCGCATTGGCTAAGATGTATTTTGAAAACTCTAAAGAAGACCTTGAGAATACTAAGAAAGAACTTGAAGCCATGTTTGCTAAAGAGTATTCAGAAAGAGCTAAGAAAGAACTTGAAGCCACGTTTGCTAATGAGTGTCTAGAAGAAGCTAAGAAAGACCTTAAAGATGTTAAAGACGAAGAAGTAATCGCAATGATTGACGCGCAAATTGAAAACTCTAAAGAAGACCTTGAGAATACTAAGAAAGAACTTGAAGCCGCGCAAAATGAACTTAAGTCTTATGAAAAAGAGATGATTAAATGCGGCTATGAGGATTTAATTGACCATGACTAAAGAAGCTTATTATAAATTGATTGAGAAGGCAGTTGAAGATTCCTTTAAGCATAATAATCTTGTGCAGTTGCGCAATGATATTTTAAGCGCTAATACTCAGATGCTTATGGATGACTTTAATGAATTAGCAAATGAGATAGAGGAAGAAAAGCATGAGTAAACAAGATATTTTAATTGAAATTGAGCGTGCCTTACAGAAGTCAAGAGATAGTAATAAACGCTATATTGATACGTTAAATGATTTGCAAAATGATTTGATTGATATCCTTATTATGGAACATCAAACAGAAATCAGTAGATTAAAGTTAAGTAAAGCTGATATGTGGAGGTAACCGCATGAGTAACGCCGCGATATATTATGCTTTATCTTCTATCTTAGATGAATGTAAGAACCAGTCTGAAGAACACTACAGGCAAGCTATCTTAGAATTAATGTATCATTTGGAAGATGAAAGCAATAGAGATTTAGACTTTTATAAGATACTAGAAGAGAAGAATAAGATTCATAATTATTAGCAACTAAAAATAGGAGACAGTTAATACTGCCTCCTTTTCATTTGGTTTAAATTGTAGTTACTGCATCTTCTATCTTGGCTGATGAGACCTCAGAGAACTTGAGCTCTCCTATAGTATTGAGCTTGGCAAATACTGTCTCTACTATGGTATTCCCTACTATGAGGCATCCTACAGGTGTATCAGTTGTTCCACCATCAATGTCTGCATAGCCACTCCCACTTACCACTTTACCTGTACATACAGTGATGAGGTCCTGTGGTGAGTCAATAACCAGTGGATTGGAGCTGAGGACTGAGCCATACCACTCAAACTCATGAGAGCCTTCAGTCCATATGTGTATGCTATGGTAATATAAATCAATATTACCTTCACCTGTGATGGTATGCTTACCAAACAGCTGTTTCATAGGTAGTGGTGTACTTCCTATATCTTTACCATCATGAAGCAATACCAACGCACCATCACTTTTAGCACCTATATCAGTAGGAATTACCTTATCAAGTTTACCTGCTTCTTCTGCTGCAAATTTTCTCAATTGAGATTCACTATACATTCTTCTCATGGTTTAATTCCTCCATGAGCTGTTCCTTTAGTTTAGAAGCTTCCTCCTCTTTCATTTGGATGAAATCAGATTCCTTGGAGTATTTACCCAGATAGATGATGCTTCCATAAACAGCTTTCTTATCAGTGGATACAAATACATATCCTTTATTTGCTTGTATCATCATTTATCTATCCTCCTTATGCTAAATTCCATCCTTTATCAGTAGCTACCTTGATTTGAGCTTCTGATAGCTTTGCAAGATTGGTTGTACCAATGGTGAGTGTGTGTGGACTTCCTGTATCATCAAGATTGGATATGATTTCCACAAGTGCAGCAGTATCAAACTCTGTGGATGAACTGATATTGAAATCCACTCTCCAATGCTTCAGTTCAAGCTTATTTAAGGAGGAAGCATTGAGGAAAGCTGCTCCTGTATCCTTTAATTTGCTAACATCTGCATTACCTAGTACCTTCTTGATATTACAATTTAAGAACAAATTATTAATGGATTGTGTGAAATTCACATTCTCAAACCTAACTGTGCTAATCTTAGCTGCACTAAATCCTAAAAAGAAATCCTTGATATCTGCATTCTTGATTATGATATTCTTACCATCTGCATTTGCATTAGCAAATCCTTCATTCAATGCTAAATCCTTAGCACCATTGAAATCAATTGTTAAATCATAAGGAAAGGTGCTACCTTTCATGTATCCATAAGCAATTTTAACACCATTCCATTCAGAAATGCTCTTAGTACTCACTGATATGTTGGAGTACTTACCAATTGCACCACTCTGTGCATAAGCATCAAAGAAGCTGAGCTCCTTATCTGTAATCATTCTTCTCATAATTAAATCCTCCAGTGCTTTAAAAGAAAAGGAGAGAAGCAAAGCATAATCTTCTCTCCATGAAACTAATTACTCTGCTTTGAAGCAGTGAACATAAGTAGATTTGGAAATGTATCCAGTATGTTCCGCATGCAAAACATAGTTAACGAAATCACCGTCGGCGTTCTCTTTAGTGCGGATTGCCTTATAAGTAGGATGTAATTTGCACATACGAGTATCCATTAAGATAGCATAAACTCCGCTTGCATCGTCTCCAAAGTCATCAACAACTTCAATAGAAGCAGGAATAGCTAACTTCTCATCATGGAAAGCACCGGATAAGGTATCAACTTCAAGAGAAGGAATGACACCTTTTTTAACGTAAAGCTTAAGAGATGGAGCGGCGCCAATCAAGTAGTTACCAAGGTTGTTACCTTCAGTTGCAAAGGAAGCGTCTTCAATGCGGACTTTCATTTCCTTCATAAAGGCTTCACCAGTAGTGGCATCAGTAGGAACTGCTAAAGTAGAAACAAGAGAAGCTGCGTTAGTTGCGGCGCTCGCCTTAGAGATAACATTAGCAAGTAACTGTTTCTTCATGCCGAACTTCTGCATTTCATAAGAGTCGCTTAATCTCTGAACAATCTTAGCGCTAATATTGGCGGCTTCAGACGGATTATTACAAGCGCGCTCATAATCATTATAAGGAATAGACGTCTTAATCTTAGTCTTACCTAATGTGTAGTTGTAAGTGCAATCTTCAACAGTAGGAAATGCAGGAGCTAAATCCTTTGCGCCTTCAGTACTTGCATCAGTGTAGACAGTAGGAAGAGTCAAATCAATAAAGTACTCTTCAATAGTTTTACCAAGCGGCAACTCTTCGCCATCCATTTCAGTAAGCTTATCGGCGAAGACACCATCAAGAGTAATCATTTTACCAATCTTATCAACGAGATGAGCAAAGTTACCAGTAGAAACCTTCCATGCGGCAGCTTGATTCGCGGCCGGCACATTAGCCTTAATAAATTTTTGTAATTCTGCAATAGTCAACTTCATAGTTAATTATGACCTCCAATTATTTCTTTCTTTCAGCTTGAAGGAATTTCTCTAGATTAGACGCGCTGAAAGCCGCATCAATATCATAGTAAGCGCCGCTAATATCTTCTTCTGCCGTTGTAGTAGCATTTGAATTACTAGGAGTGCTTTCATCCACGGAAGTATGCATTACTACGTCTTTGTATGACTTAAGTAACTCTGCATTCCTACTAGTAAGAGAATCTTGTTCCTTCTCTACTTCTCCTACTAGATTATTCAATTTCGCCGCGGCGTCAATGGTATTTTTATCCGTAGCGTTATCAAATAAACCGCTAATCATCTTCTTCAACTCTTCTAATTTACTCATAAGTAAGTCCTCTTTCTCTCTCTTTTCTTCCTCCAAATGTAAGAAGTACGGAGATAGTAAAAGAGATAAAGCTATCTCCGTCTTCTATAATAGTATAAGAAATTAATTCAAAAAAGTCAATTTCTACTTCTTCTTTTTTTCTTCGTTCTTCAACTTGTCTAATCCATCCTTAAGAGTATTTGTGATGTCTTCCGCCTCTTCCGGAGTAATCTTCTTATCTTTCATGGCGTCGCGCACTTTCTTCCATACTGGAATGACAATACAAGAGATAACTGTAATAACTAAGCCAATGATGCCGCAAATTAAGCTTACAATATGGTCTGCTTGTTCTAAGGTCATGCCGCTGAATGAGACAATACATCCAGCGAGACCTCCGATAAAGTTCTTCTCATTATTCATTAGAAGTCACCTCCTACTCTGAATTTCTTAATGAAGTCATTCAACCACATAAGATAGATTTGTTTATAGCGGTTATTAATGGCGCTTAATCTACTCATAACACTGTCGCCGCTATCCGATTCAGTTCTTGATTCTGCGCTACCTAATGTAGATAAATGCGCGTCACTTGATAAGTCATCTTCTTCACTGTCTTCAATTTGCGGAGTGTCATTCGTTTTATTAGTAGTACTAGTAGTAGTAATCATCTTATCCATGAGCTTATCTTTGTTCTTTTCATAATAGTCCAAAATTAAAGAATACTTCTCTTTAGTGCTATTAAGCCAAGTGATAAACTCACCAATGAATGGATAGAAGACATCTGCTTCAAGGTCAAGCGGTTCCGCATCAGTACAAAAGACGTTCATTCTATAGCATTTTGGTAAGATATATTCTTGAAGTAATGTAGTAATGCGGCCGCTCTCTTGCTCTGTAGGATTGAATGAGCCAGTTGTCTTTAAAGCGTCAAGGAGCGCCGCGATATTCATCTTCCAAGGAGTAGTCTCTTTAGGATTATGATAATCTGCAAATAAATCCGCCAATGTGTAATAATATCAATTTTTAGTTATTAACATTCTTCTTATCCTCCTGTTTCGCATAGCGGTCATCAGAGAAGGAATTATCGGTAGTTTGCGCCGCATTCCATTCATAAGAGATTTCAATACCTAAGACCTTCTTAACATCGCCGCAGAAAGCATCTAAGCATTGAGTAAAATTGAAGCGCGAATCCGCAATAGTAGCTCTTTGAGAATTAACTTCATCTGTAATCATACGTTCTTTCTTTTCAAAGCCACCGTTATTATCTAAGCCTAAGTAACTCTTAATTTCATTCTCTACATTTGTGCGGTAATTATACAGTTGGTCAATAATGAGCGGCGCGTTCAATGGAGTAATAACTAAAGAATTCTTATCACCACTTGGAAGTTCAACTGATACGCTATTGTTAAGAATCTTAGAAATAACGTTCTTCATGCGCTTCGCTTGCTTATCATCATCACATAAAATAATAAATGGCGCTTTCTGTAACTGCAGATTAGTATTCATAACATTGTCGATATCGGAGAGTTGTTCCGCGTAGTCGCGCACAATAGCAGAGATTCCTTTATGATTTGCTTGGAAGTAGCCAATGACTACATCTTTGTCAACGCTCATAACCTTATTAGGAATGATTCTAGTACTGATATTACGCTTATTGATTAATGTAACACGTGAAGGAAAATCCCACATATCTCAAGCTTGAGTTGCATAAGGAGCTAGTCCAAGAGCGTCTGTATTAGGAATACGCCACGCGGCAACAGTTCCATCGGCTCAGAATTTGCGCATTAAATAATTAACGCCTTTTGGAGTAAGTACTTCATCGCTTACTTTCCAATCAATAAGTCCAAGGAAGATATTGTAGTATTTGTTCATGTAGCGGCTAGTGAAGTCAATAACTCTATAGGTCGCCGCCTCATGTTCTTCCGCCGGATAGATTGACTTTGTAAATTGTGTTTTATTCATGGTTAATTAAATTCTCCTCTCAATTTTCATACTGCTGATTCCAGTCGTATTCTCCATTATGCGCATGCATTACTGTAACACCTGCTTGGAATCGCTGCTTAAAGTCATCTTCATATTCTGGATGAATAACATTAAGTACTTCATCAAATACAGGAGTGCATTGAACAAAATTAAACCAGTATCTACTTGTAAAGTCTGGTACTTCTTGTACTGGATGCGCATATCCTAAGTAGTGGAAGGTCTTAGCAATTTGTTCGCGGATTTCATTGCGCGGCGCTACCTGTACTAAAGTAGGAGTTGTATAAGCAATATCGAAAGCACTAGAGTCTTGCACTGAAACACTTGCATTTTGTGAAACTTGAAGATTATTCTGGAAGCTCTTATTACTAGAGTCAATTTGCATAAAGGAAGAAATCGCGGAGGTTATAGAGTTAATACCATTTTGCAGAACTAAACTGCCGATTCCATCAAAGGCTCTGTTTTTTCTTGAAGCTAATTCAGTATATTTCTCCGCGGCAGGAACTATTGAATTTAAGTAATTTTGCGCGACAGCTTCTGACATTCCTTTAGCAGTTGAAGGTGCATTAGGAGAACGTGATACTATATACATGCCGTTTTCATCACTTACAAGATACTTATAGCGCACGTCTCCTTTGTTTTTTAGGTTAGCAAATTCATTTATTCTATTTTGCAAGTAATCTAACTTAGTTGAAGCCGCGCCTACTGCAGAACTGTATAGAGAACCGCCAACATTTAAACCTATAGAGGCTAAACTTCCTACTGTAGATATAACACCATTAATAATTGACATTCTATTGTTGCGCTTTCTGGTATAGTCATCATAGTTATAACCATTACGGAGGTAATCAATCCATGCGGAGTTATATTGCGGCACTTCAATCAATGGAATAGTCCAATAATTTTGATTGAATGAAATCCATCTATAATCAGTTCCAAAGCGGAAATTTACTCTAGCAGAAGCGCTTAAGCTAGTACTTACATCAACGTAGATATCTTCATAGTTGTTAGAAAAGTTAACTACATTCTCCAATTGCAATGGATAAGCTTCATTCATATACACGACTTTAAAATCATAAAATTCAGATGAGTAAAGCTTTGATTCGTATTCTAAACTAGGATTATCTTTTGCGGTTGGAGTGAAAGAAGAAAAGAGCCGCGTTTCCATATCTCAGTAAAGATAATGTTCACAGTCGAAGCTTGAATTACCTAATTGAATCGGCAAATATTCAGCGTCCTTTGTGTTAATCCTTATAAGATTCCATCCAGGAACGAAGGTATCTCCTCTAGCATTATCCTTTAATTCAAATGGAACTTTTAAAATCTTAACAATATTGGTAGAACTGCGGTCTAAATCACTAAAAGAAGTACATACTTTAGCAGGAATCAAACCAACATGAACTGCCACTTGGTTAAGGCTATCAATTGTATCTAGTGAAGTTAAATTCTTGTAATAATCGCTAATGATAGAAGAATACGTAAGAACGTCAATGTTTCCTTCTAGTGAAATCTCCGCAATGTTATACGTATCTGTTGGTGTATAGGTTTTGCTATATACATAAGGATAAACATCACCTGTATAATAATAAGCGGTAAATTGAACAGTAAAAATAACTCCATTTCTTGTAATTACCATGCGGATACATCTCAGTTTGGCGCCGCTATCATCTTTAAGTAAGGTAAGAGTATCAATAGGAACTCCGCCAATTTTAACGCCGCAGCGGAATCCATTAGAGCTACTTGCGTCAGAATTAGTTGTAGTTAAATAATAGACTCCTGTATTGTTTCCGGTAATACCTTGAAGTTGTATGATAGTATCTTCTATTTTAGTGCTTCCATAATCTTGTTCTGCTTCAAATGTAAAGGAGTCGCGCTTACAATAACAAGGAATTATAGGAGTTGCACTTTGTACATCTGGAGTAATTCCTTTATTAGCAAGCCACACTAGATAGCCTTCATGGTATTCAGGAATAGCCAACTCACGTGACATAATGACATTATCTTTAACAGGATTTAATCCTTCTTGATATCTATCAATAAGACGCTTATAATTTGAACCACTCTTTTGCCATCTATCTCTGTGCTCTCTCTGAATGGCGGTTTTAGCGCTCCATTTCACTTGACTCCAGTAGGTATTAATAGTATCCATGGAAAGCGCCAATCCAATAGTTTTGCGTGCCTTCCAATCCGCGCTCATAATGAAGAAGTAAAACTCTTTATTATCTTGCTCTAATCTTGCATAATTGTATTGTGGATTACTGATAAATTCTTGCGCTAATGGAATCTTTACATAAAGATTTAATTCCAACTGTTGATACTGAAACTTATTAAATTCAATCTTTTTACAAGTGTTCAAGTAAGTATCAATGCTATCAACTCTAAAGTTACGAGATGGAGTAATATTTGTTTTGTATATTGTTAATTTACTTGTAGCCATAAAACCTCCTAAATAAACTGATAAATGTCTTCTGTAATATATTCTGCGTCAACACAATTATAGGCAGCTTCACGTCGCTGAACCGCGCTCTTAAATGATAAGAAGCTCTGTATTAAGTCCTTATCTCTATTAGCGATGACCGCATGTTGCATTAAATCCGCAAAGTTGAAGCAATATATTTTGCGGTTTTTGCTTACTTTATCAAGCCAATCTTCATTGTGTTTACATATCCAGAAGCTTAATTTCTCTCCTTCATAATCGAATGGCGCGCCGCTATGTACTGAAACATACTCTTTATCTACCTTGAAGACAAACCGCAACTTAAAGCCTTTTGGATTAACTTTACAAATGCGGATATTTGAATCACTAATAGCATTACCATCAAATGCATACTTAGCGTAAGCATTATCGAATTGATAAAGTGGATTGGCGGCTAAAATCTTCTCCTTTAATGCTTCTGGAATGCGGAAGCAATCAATGACATAGTTATCTCCTACTAAGAAAGCTCCTGGATGTACTTTGCGCGTATCTACTCCTAAATCACTAAATAATGGATTATAAACTGAGTATGGATTGCCGCAACAGTAAATCTTTATTGGTTTGGTAGCTTCACGGTTGTAAGTAGTATAAATTTCCTTGATACGGAAAGCTTCAATGTCTAGATACTTTTCACCTCCTCTTATGTTGGCAATAAACTCATCAAAGAAGATAATTCCTACATTTGAAAGCATAAGAGACTTAATGCGGTTCATTGGTATTGATAGTCCTATGACTCTGAAGAAGAGCGGCAACTTCTTAATCATTGCTGGTGAGTAGTTAACATCAGCGTCTCCTAATTTAACGTCTACAATTCCACTTTTAATATCACCTTTCATATAAAGCAATTGTACTTTCCTATCAAGGAACTTATTGAGAAGAGTTTCCGTATCAGAGATATACTGGTCAGTTAAATCTGCAATGCGGCGACGCAACACAATAGTAGGAGAGTTTCTATAGTGGTAATTACTCCATATCTTTAGCCAAGTTGATACTGACTTTCCTGCTTCACGTTCAGATATTGCAAAGTTTCATGTGCGGTCATAACCGTCTACTTTGCGCCAGTTAAAGTGTAAATTGTCTCTTTTCATGCGGTTTTCCTCCTCTTAATATATTATAACAAAAAAAAGAGAGAAAAGCAAATTAATGCTCGTCTCTCTTAAAAGAAAGGTATAATATGTTAATGGAATTGAATTGTCTAAGGTGGATGATAAGCGCAGACTCCTCTTGTATCTATCAAGAATCTCTGCAGTACAACCTAATGTATGATTTCTGCTCTATATAGTAGATATTAGGATTCTACGTATCTCTTATCATCATTAATATTATAATGAATTGCGGCGCTCCTGTCAAGTATTACTTGCGATTTTTTTCATAGAAGTCTAAGACAAGATTAAAGGCTTGCTTCTCTAACTCATTATACTGCTTAAGTTGCTTTATGTACTTATTATTTCCAAAGGTGCGATTATAGATTTCTTCGACAGTGCCAGAGTAACCGCTATGTTTATCAAACTCTTCATTCCTAGAATCAAAGATTAAATTGCCGCGCAAAAAGCTCTTATCTTCCTTGTGTTCGCACTTGAAATCGCCGCATTTGTTGCTATAATGAATAAACCTATAATTATCAAGTGGAGTAAAAGTATCAATCTCATCAGTTGCGATTGAAATAACATTGCGGATTCCTATCTCATAAGCATAGGTTAACATGCGGATTCTTTCTTTCATCCATACAAATGAGGCAATTGGATAATAACTACGTGGATGAATAGCGCCATAATCTTCCTTATTGTGCGGTAACATTCCAATAACACCAATAGGAATATTCAAACAGTATTTATAGTATTTTCTTGCTAAGCTTCCTTTTGGTGCTTCTTCCTTTGCTTTATAGATGGCGGCGCAATTTGACTCCAATTGTCTAAGTCTAAAGTACCTCTTATCAAGTACTCTATACTGATAGTTAATGAAATACTTTTGACGAAACTTTAAGTCATCACTCCATACAACTGTCAATCTATTCTTAACATCAACTTCTGCGCCACTACCACCTTGCGGATATAATGTAAGCGGTGCACAAGTAAAAGACTCTTCAATTACATAAAGAGCAGTATGAGCTCCTTGCGGTTCTTCCTTGAGCGGTTCACCACAAGGAAGCATTTGCATCAAGAAGTAAGGATAAGCGCTATTAATATCATTCTTGTAGTAATCTAAGCCTTTCATGAAGTAATTAGGATTGAAGAAGTTAACCGCTTGAGTATCATTCTCAATAAGCTTCTGTATCACTTTATCTTGTAAAACTTTATGATTCTTGTATAAACCTTCGCGGCGATTGCCGAGCGGTATCTCAAACATCTCTTTATAACACAATGCAGGAAGAGAAGAATCACCAAGTAACTTCTGATTAAAATTGAATACTTCCACTAATGATTTTACAGTGAAATTACTGTAAAATTTATCCATTTTCTTGGTAGGTGATTCAAGATAAAGCTTAGCACTATTTACTAGTTTAGTACCATTTAAGTCGCAAAACTTATTATAATCTTCTTCAAGTGTAAAGAAGAGTTTAATGTTTAGTCTTTCATTTGGCTTATGAATTTTCTTTAGCTCTTTAATTAATTCATCTGTGTCATCAATACGTGGTAGAATGCGGTTTTCATCGAAGTAAATGCGGTCTTTCTCAAATACTCCTACTTCCATGTTCTTGATATTGCCAAGTTTCTCAGTGATTCTCATTTAATACCTCTTTAAAATACTAATAAATTCTCTACCAATGCGGATTCCTTCTGCGTCATCAATACCAAAAGCGGAGTCTAATTCAGATTGAAGATTATATAATTCTTGGACAGTTGCAGAAGCTGCCTTTGGTACACGAAGAGGTGCATAAAATTCCAAGATAACACTTAATTCATTGTTGATAAAACTATCCATGGCGGCGCTCAGTCCTGTATATTTGTTAATAAAATCTCCATAGAAATTCATTACCATTTGCGTAATTGAACTAGCGTAATTAATCATTCCTTTATTCTGGTCAATAGCAATAGTAGCAGTACTAGTCATGGCAGTTGATACCTTAGTCATCTTCCTAAAAACACGTCTAGCTTCTTGAATACTATGATACGAAGCAAACATCCGTCTCTTATTAACTATTTTCCAAATGCTCTTAATTGAAGTTGGATGGCGGCTTCCAATATGACCATAAGTAGACGCTCTACGCATTTGTCTATTTAATTTAACTCTA